>Ga0075423_10001976_pt1 | contig 18392 bp, 16 predicted proteins | sample SoiMethybrSBSTD2_FD_80114 | JGI IMG/M metagenome (GOLD analysis project Ga0075423, IMG submission 80114) | Bulk soil microbial communities from a Populus tree surrounding site in Tennessee, USA - Soil MetaG P. TD hybrid SBSTD2 | ecosystem: Environmental > Terrestrial > Soil > Tree plantation...
CCGTGATGTCCCCGGGCCGGCGCAGCGGCGACGTCGGCATCAGGATCATCGTCCAGTCAGCGACGTACTTCTCGCGATCGCGAAGCCATGCGACGGCGTGCTCCATCACCGGCTGGTGCGGCGTGTCGTCGGCGGACAGGTCCGCCGGGCGCACGAACGGCACCTCGCACCCGCGCTCGCGCGCGATCTCCGCGGCGCGCTCGTCGTCGGTCGTGAGGATCAGGCGATCGAACACCCCCGATGCGGCCGCCGCGTCGATCGTGTAGGCGATGAGAGGCTTGCCGGCAAGCAGACGCGTGTTCTTGCCCGGAAGGCCCTTGGACCCGGCGCGTGCGGTCACGACGCCGAGGACCGTCGGCCGCATGCTACAGGCGGAAGATGTTCGGGTACCTGGATCCGCGGCAGGCCTTCAGCGCGTTGCGCGTGTCGACGATCAGCGTGCCGCCGTCGACGAGCGCCTGGTAATCGAAGGCCGAGTGATCGGTGCAGATCACGGCGCAGTCCGGCTTCAGGTTCACCGCCGCCGCGAGATCGATGGAGGTCAGCGTCTGCTTGTCGTATTTGAGCTGCGGGACCCAGGGATCCGAATAGCTGATCTTCGCGCCGCGGCGGGTCAGCAGCTCCAGGATGTCGAGCGCCGGCGACTCGCGCATGTCGTTGACGTCCTTCTTGTACGCGACGCCGACCAGGAGGATCGAGGATCCGTTGATCGCCTTCCGCTCGGTGTTCAGCGCCTCGGCGACTCGCTCGACCACGTATTCGGGCATCGACGAGTTGATCGCGCCGGCGAGCTCGATGAAGCGGCACTCGAACCCGCTCTGCCGCGCCTTCCACGACAGGTAGAACGGATCGATCGGAATGCAATGCCCGCCGAGTCCCGGACCGGGATAGAACGGCATGAACCCGAACGGCTTCGTCTTCGCCGCGTCGATCACTTCCCACACGTCGATGTCCATCCGGTGGGCCATCAGCGCGATCTCGTTCACGAGGCCGATGTTCACGGCGCGGAACGTGTTCTCGAGCAGCTTCACCATCTCGGCGACGCGCGTCGAGCTGACGCGCACCACGTGCTCCACCGCGGATTCGTACAGCGCGGCGGCAACCTCGGTGCTCGCCGGCCCGCACCCGCCGACGATCTTCGGGATGTTGCGCGTGTTGAACTGCGGGTTCCCGGGGTCGACGCGCTCGGGCGAGAACGCGAGGAAGAAGTCGACGTCCGCCTTCAGCCCCTTCTCCTCGAGCATCGGCTGGACCACTTCGTCCGTCGTTCCCGGATAGGTCGTCGATTCGAGAATCACGAGCTGGCCGCGCCGCAGCGTCGCGGCGCACGCCTCGACCGCCTGCACGACGTACGACAGATCCGGATCCTTCGTCTTGCGCAGCGGCGTGGGGACGGCGATGTCGATGACGTCCATGTCAGCCAGCTGCGACATGTCTGCCGTCGCGCACAGCTTGCCGCGGCCGACGACGTCGGCGAGCTCCCGTTCGGGGACGTCCGGGATATAGCTGCGGCCGCTGTTGATCGAGCGCGCCTTCGTCTCGTCGATGTCGAAGCCGGTCACCGGGAAACCCTGCTTCGAGAATTCCACCGCCAGCGGCAGGCCGACGTAGCCGAGGCCGATGACGCCGACCCTGGCTTCGCGCGAACGAATCCGATCGAGCAGCCTCGTATGGAGGGACGTGATGGGAGTTTCGATCATCGCGCGTGCGCCTGCTCCGGCGCGGAGACGCGCGACGCGGACAGCCGCGCGATGTCGGCGTCGACCATCATCTCGATCAGCTGCCTGAACGTGACCTCGGCCTTCCAGCCCAGTTCGTCGCGCGCCTTCGTCGCGTCGCCCAGCAGCTGCTCGACTTCAGCCGGACGCAGCAGCGCCGGATCGACGTGCACGTGTTTCTGCCACTCGAGGTCGGCGCGCCCGAAGGCGATCTGAATCAGATCCCGGACCGAGTGGCTGACCCCGGTCGCAATGACGTAGTCCTCGGCGCGGTCCTGCTGCAGCATCAGCCACATGGCGCGGACGTAATCGCCGGCGAAACCCCAGTCGCGATGCGCGTCGAGGTTGCCGATCGACAGTTTGTTCGCGAGGCCAAGCTTGATGCGGGCGACGCCGTCGGTCACTTTGCGCGTGACGAACTCCAGGCCGCGCCTCGGCGACTCGTGGTTGAACAGCATGCCCGAGACGGCGAAGAGATTGTAGCTCTCGCGGTAGTTCACGGTGATGTAGTGCGCGAAGACCTTCGAGACGCCGTACGGGCTGCGCGGATAGAACGGCGTCGTTTCCTTCTGCGGGATCTCGCGAACCTTGCCGAACATCTCGCTGGACGAGGCCTGATAGAACCGGATCGACGGATCGACGCGCCGGACCGCGTCGAGAATGCGCGTGACGCCCTGAGAGTTGTACTCGCCGGTCAGCATCGGCTGATCCCACGACGCCGGCACGAACGACATCGCCGCGAGGTTGTAGAGCTCGTGCGGCCGGACGTCGTCGATGGCGCGGATGATCGACAGCTGATCGAGCAGATCGGCCGGCTTCAGCGTGATGCGATCGAGCAGATGCTCGATGCGCCAGAGGTTCGGCGCGCTCGACCGCCGGACCAGCCCGAACACCTCGTAGCCCTTTTCGAGGAGCAGTTCAGCGAGATAAGACCCGTCCTGTCCGGTAATTCCGGTGATAATGGCTCGCTTGGACATGAACCGTGAAATCTTAGCATGACGACGGCCGACGAGGTGGCGGGCGGCCGCGCGTACGAACGAGAGCGCGAGGACGCGGATCGTCGGTACAACGACGCGTTGACGGCGCTCGATCGCGCGATCGTTGCAGCCCAGTCGAAAGGCACGCTCGAGCCGGACGGGTTCGCGCGCGTCAACGCGGCGCTCATCGTTTTCCTGCAGCAGATCACGGCGTTCGTCGACACGAAGAATCGTGCACTCGTGGCCGGCCTCCGCGATCAGCTGGCGGCGCTCGAACGCCGGCTGGAGCCGATGGCCGAGCTGCGCACGCAGATGACTGTCGTGCAGAGGGCGGTTCAGTCTGTTGTCAGTCGACAGTCGGCTGTCGGCAGTCCGGGGTCAACGTCTGTCAGTCGGCAGTCGCCAGTCGTCGGTCAGCAGTCGCCAGTCATCAGTCAGCAGTCGCCAGTCATCAGTCAACAGTCGCCGGTCATCAGCCAACAGTCGCCGGTCATCAGTCGCGACGAACGATCGCCGGCCGGCGATTATCGGTACGTCGCGTTCGAGGACGAGTTCCGCGGATCGCCCGACGCGATCGCCGAGAAGCTGCGCGCGTACGTTCCGATCCTTGCCGGCGCGGACAAGAGCGCCGTCGTGGTCGACCTCGGCTGCGGGCGCGGCGAGCTGCTGACGATGTTGAAGGCCGCGGGCGTCCACGGGCGCGGCATCGACGCGAACCGGGACATGGTGGCGGCCGCGCGGTCGCGCGGTCTCGACGTGAACGAAGGCGATGCGCTGACGTTCCTCGAGTCGATGCGCGATCGATCGCTTGGCGGCGTCGTCGCGACGCAGCTCGTCGAGCACCTCGAGCCGTCGTACCTGCTTGCGCTGATCGATGCCGCGGCGCGCAAGCTGCGCGACGGGGCGCCGATCGTGATCGAAACGATCAACCCGGCGTGCTGGCTCGCGTTCTTCAGCAGCTACATCCGCGACATGACGCACGTTCGCCCGGTGCATCCCGAGACGCTGCAGTACCTGTTGCGGGCCCACGGATTCCAGCGCGTCGAGGTCCGCTACAGCGCGCCGGTCCCCGATCACATGAAGATGAAGACGATCGTGCTGCCGCCGGACGTCGCGTCGCTCACCGATCCGGCGGCCATGGCGCTCGCGGCGATCGCGCACACGATGAACGCGAACGCCGTCATCCTCAACAACCTGATGTTCACGCACCTCGACTACGCGGCGATTGGATACAGGTAATCCGCGCACGCCTGCTCATCACGAAGCCACGAAGGACACGAAGACCGCGGCTTCGTGATAAACGGTCGCAGCTGCAGATGACTGACATCGACGTCGCCGTCATCGGCGCCGGCGTGACCGGCCTCGCCGCGGCGCGCGCGATCGCGCGGCGCGGGTTCTCCGTCTGCGTCCTCGAGCGCCATCCGCGGCCCGGGCAGGAGACGAGCACGCACAACAGCGGCGTCATCCACGCCGGCATCTACTATCCTCCCGGGTCGCTGAAGGCGCGGCTCTGCGTCGAAGGATGCCGGCTGCTGTACGAGTTCTGCGCGCGGTACGCCGTCCCGCACGTCAAGTCCGGCAAGCTCGTCGTCGCGCACGACGATTCGGAGATCCACACGCTCGAAACGCTGCAGGCGAACGGGACGGCCAATGGCGTCGAAGGGCTGGAGATCGTCGATCGGGCGTTCATGACGGCGCGCGAGCCGGCCGTGTCGGGCATCGCGGCGTTATGGTCGCCCGAAAGCGGGATCGTGAACGCCGAGGAGCTGGTGAAGGCGCTGCTGCGCACCGGCGCCGAGGCGGGCGTCATCGTCCTGCCCGCGACGGGCGCGATCGAGGCGGAGACCGTCGCCGACGGCATCGCGATCCGCACCGGGCGCGAATCGATCCACGCGCGGACGGTCGTCAACGCCGCCGGATTGTACGCCGACGACGTGTCGGCGACGCTCGGCGGCGAGACGTTCACGATTTATCCGTGTCGAGGCGAGTACGTCGAGGTCGTGCCGGCGAAGCGGTCGCTCGTCAACGGCCTGATCTATCCGCTGCCTCACGCGACAGGCCACGGGCTCGGGGTGCACGTCGTGAAGACGACCGGCGGTCAGCTGTGGCTCGGGCCGACGATCCGCTATCAGTCGCGCAAGGATGACTACGAAAACGATCGACTGCCGATCGAGGCGTTCGTGGAACCGGCGCAGCGCCTGCTGAACGGGTTGACGGCCGCGGACCTGCGCCTCGGCGGCAGCGGCATCCGCGCGAAGCTGCATCCGCCGGAGCGATCCTTCGCCGACTTCCTGATCCGCCGCGACACCCGCAATCCGCGCGTGATTCAGGCCGCCGGCATCGACTCGCCCGGGTTGACCTCGTGTCTGGCGATTGGAAACGAGGTCGCGGCGCTGGTGGAATGACGTCCGGCCAGGGTCCACCTGAAGGCGGACACTACGTACGTCACGTACGACGGGTTGGCAATGGGACCAGCCGTGCGAAGCGGGCCAGCGCATCCTGCCACGTCGGCATCTCGATGCCCGCCGCGCGCAGCTTCGCATTCGACAGCGCGCAGAAGCGCGGACGCTCGGCGCGCAGCGGCACGTCGGCCATCCGGACCGGCGTCACCTTCGGCTCGACGCCGAGCTGCGTGGCCAGCTCTCGCGCGAACTCGAGCCAGGTGCACGACCCGGTGCTGACGCAGTGATAGACGCCGGGCGCCGCGCGCGATTCGAGCAGCCGCCGCGTCGCCATGGCTCCATCGATGATGTAGGTCGGCGAGACGACGCGATCCTCGAAGACTTTCGGTGAGGTCCCGGCGAGGAGGCCGTTCGCAATCGACGCCACGCTGCCCTTCATCGGCGGCCCGCCGGGGGCGCGGCCGAACAGGCTTTCCACCCGCAGCACGTAGGCTCGGGGCACGTCGAGCGCGAACCATTCGCCGAGCAGCTTCGACGCGGCGTAGACGCTGCGGGGATTCGGGCGATCCTCCTCCGAGTACGGCGTGGCCGATTTGCCGTCGAAGACGAAATCGGTGCTGTAGTGAACCAGCACGGCGCCGGTACGCTCCGCCGCCTGCGCGAGGGCCCGAACGGCAAACGCATTCACCGCGAGCGCGACGGTGGGATGGTCTTCGGCGCCGTCGACGTCGTTGTACGCCGCGCAGTTGACGATGGCATCCGGGCGCGCGCGGTCCATCGCGTCCGCGACCGCCGCGTCGCTGGTGATGTCCAGTGTCGCGTGCGTGAACGGCAGAACTTCGTGCGCGCCCGCGCATTCGTGAACGACGGCGGCCCCCAGCTGGCCGCCCGAGCCGACCACCGCGATGCGCACGATCAGGCGACCCTGGCCGGGAGCTCCGCGGCGAACGACCGCATCCGCTCGTCGTCGAGCACGCCTTCCCACCGGGCCACGACCGCCGTCGCGATGCAGTTGCCCATGACGTTCACGGCGGTCCGGCCCATGTCCATGATCTGATCGATCCCGAGCAGGATGGCCGCGCCCTCGAGCGGCAGGCCGAACTGCGACAGCGTCGCGGCGAGCACGACGAGCGCCGCGCGCGGCACGCCGGCGACCCCTTTGCTCGTCAGCATCAGCGTGAGCATCATGATCAGCTGCTGGCCGAAGGTGAGCTGGACGCCGGCAATCTGCGCGACGAACACACTGGCGAGCGACAGATACAACGTGCTGCCGTCGAGATTGAAGCTGTAGCCGGTCGGCAGCACGAACGCGACGATGTTCTTCGGGACGCCGAACCGCTCCATCACCTCCATCGCCTTCGGCAGCGCCGCTTCCGAGCTGGCGGTGGTGAATGCGATGAGGAACGGCTCGCGGATCGCGCGCACGAACGTGAGGAACGGCACGCGGATGATCACCGACACGGTGCCCAGGACGATCAGCACGAAGATCGCGAGGCCGAGATACATCAGGCCGACGAGCTTTCCGAGCGAGAAGAGCACGCCGAGCCCCTTGCCGCCGACCGTCGAGGCAATCGCCGCGAACACGCCGATTGGCGCGAACCACATCACGTAGCCGGTGAACTTGAACATCACCTGCGCCGTGCTCTCCAGGACGTCGAGCACCGGCTGACCCTTCCGTCCGATCGCCGCGACGGCGATCCCGAAGAACGTCGAGAAGACGACGACCTGGAGGATGTCGCCGCGCGCCATCGCATCGACGACCGACGTCGGAAACAGGTGAAGGAAGATGTCCCAGCCCCGCTGCTGGTTCTGCACCAGCGCCGCCGCGGCGCTCGCGTCGGCGCCGACCGGGAGCGTCAATCCCGCGCCAGGCTGAAAGATGTTGACGAGCGCGAGGCCGAGGAACAGCGCAATCGTCGTCGCCACCTCGAAGTAGACGATCGCCTTCAGCCCGATGCGCCCCATCGCCTTGAGATCGCCCGTCCCCGCGATGCCGACCACGAGCGTCGAGAACACCAGCGGTGCGATGATCATCTTGATCATCCGCAGGAACGCGTCGGCGATCGGCTTCACGCCGACGCCGAACGCCGGCCAGTAGTGTCCGACGACGATGCCGACCACGAGACCGATCAGGATCTGCGTGGTGGCGTTGCCGCGTCTGCGGCCGGCCCGCGACGTGTCGGCTTCGCCGCGAATCACCGGGCGACTCCCATCCTGCGCTGCGCGAACTCCGCGATCGCCGACACGACGTGCTCCTGCTGGTCGGCGGTCAGCTCGCCGTACACGGGGATGGCCAGCGATTCGGCGGCGGCGCGCTCGGCATGCGGGAAATCGCCGCGCTTGTAGCCGAGACCGGCGAAGCAGGGCTGCAGGTGGAACGGCACCGGATAGTAAATCTCGTTGCCGATGCCCTGCGCGTCGAGGTGCTGCTTCAGCGCGTCGCGCTCGGCGGTCCGGATGACGAACTGGTTGAAGATGTGGCGCCGATGCGGCGGCTCGACCGGCAGCGTGACGGCGGCGTCGAGCCCGGCGGCGCGGAAGAGCGTGCGATACCGCGTGGCGTTGGCCCGGCGGCCCTCCGTCCAGCGATCGAGGTGCGGCGCCTTCACGCGAAGGATCGCCGCCTGCAGCGCGTCCATCCGGAAGTTGCCGCCGACCACGTGATGGTAGTACCGCGGCTCCATGCCGTGCGTGCGCATCAGACGTGCGCGCGTCGCGAGCGCCGCGTCGCTCGTGGTCACGAGACCCGCATCGCCGAACGCGCCGAGGTTCTTGCTGGGGAAGAACGAGAAGCAGCCGAACGCGCCGAAGCCGCCGCACGCGCGCGACTTGTAGGTGCTGCCGATCGCCTGCGCGGCGTCCTCGATGACCGGCACGCCGGCGCGCGCCGCCGTCTCCATGATCGGATCGAGATCGGCGCTCAATCCGAAGAGGTGTACCGGCATGATGGCCTTCGTCCGCGGCGTGATGGCCTTGGCGACCGCGGCGGGATCGATGTTGTAGGTCGCCGGATCGATGTCGACGAGCACCGGACGCGCGCCGAGGCGGACCACCGCGCCCGCCGTGGCGAAGAACGAATAGGTCGGCGTGACGACCTCGTCGCCGGCCTTGATGTCGAGCGCCATCAGCGCGAGCAGCAGCGCGTCGGTGCCGGACGAGACGGCCACGGCGTGCTCGACCCCGATGAGCGCGCGCAGCTCCGACTCGAGCGCCTCGATCTCCGGTCCCATGATGAAGCGCTGGCTGTCCGCGACGCGCGTCATCGCCGCGAGGATCTCGTCGCGCAGCGGGCGATACTGCGCGTTGAGGTCGAGCAGAGGGACCTTCATCGTGCCTGTATTCTACCTGCGGGCTTTCATGGCCGCGCGCGTCTCGCGGTCGGCCTCGCGCCGCTTGATGGTCTCGCGCTTGTCGTACTCCTTCTTGCCTTTCGCGAGGCTGACGGCGACCTTGACCCGCCCGTTCTTGTAGTACAGCCGCACCGGGATCAGCGTCATCCCCTTTTCGACCGTCTTGCCGATTAGCTTGCGGATCTCGTCGCGGTGCAGCAGCAATTTGCGCCGGCGCAGCGGCTCGTGATCCGCGTAGCCGCGATGGCTGTACGGGCTGATGTTCACGTTGTAGAGGAAGACCTCGCCGTCCTCGACGCGCGCGAAGCTGTCGCGCAGGTTCACGCGGCCTTCGCGGATCGCCTTCACCTCGGTCCCGAGCAGCACGATGCCCGCCTCGAACGTCTCGAGGAGATGGAAATCGTGGAACGCCTTGCGATTCTCGGCGATGTTCGATTGCGCTTTCTCGCGCGCGGTTTTTTGAACCATTGACGTTGACGTTGGAACGTTGGAACCGTAACGACGCCGCGATCTTAGTGGTCTTGGTGGGCGTTGTGATTCATGAGCTTCTTGCCAGCTTCGCGGCCAGTAACACCGCCGCGATCATGCTCTCCGGATCCGCGACGCCTTTTCCCGCGATGTCGAAGGCGGTGCCGTGATCGACCGACGTCCGGATGATCGGCAACCCGAGCGTCACGTTGACCGCCTGCCCGAACGCCAGGAGCTTCACGGGAATCAGGCCCTGATCGTGATAGCACGCCACGACGACGTCGAACTCGCCGCGCGTCGCGCGGACAAAGACCGTATCGGCGGGGTACGGGCCCGACACGTCGATGCCGCGCGCGCGACATGCGGCAATCGCCGGCTCGATCACCCGCTCTTCCTCGCGGCCGAACAGCCCGTGCTCGCCCGCGTGCGGATTGAGGCCGGCGACCGCGATGCGGGGCGGCGTCTTCGTGAAGAGCGGCATCTTTTCCGCCGTCAGGGCAATCGCCGCCCTGACCCGCTCCTCCGTCAGCGCGTCAGGCACGTCGGCGAGCGGGATGTGTACCGTCGCCAGCACGACGACGAGCCGCTCGGAATAGAACATCATCGCGACGCACCGGGCTCCCGTCAGGTGCGCGAGCAGATCCGTGTGCCCCGCCCACGGCAGACCGGCCAGCCTGAACGCCTCCTTGTTGACCGGAGCCGTCGCGATCGCCTGGACGACGCCGCTCTTCGCGTCCTCCACCGCGCGGACGATCACGTCGTACGCGGCACGGCCCGCGTCGCCGCTCAACACTCCCGGCACGAACGCGGATCCGGCCGGCGGGCGGTACACGACAGGTTCGCAGACATGCAGGACGCGCGGATCGGCAGCGGCCTTCGCGGCCACCTCCGGACCGATCCCGGCCGGATCGCCAACCGTGATCGCGATTCGAGGTTTCATCGAGGGTTGCGGGTTGCGGATCGCGAATTCAGCTGTGACAGCCGCACGAACCGCAGCTGCCGCCGCCCGCGCCGCACCCGGACGGGTTGTCGCAGCCGCCTTCGCTGCCGCAGCCGCCATGCTGAAGGCCTTTCGCGTTCGGCAGCTCGTAGCGCAGGCAGCATTTCAGCCGGCCGCACAATCCGGACAGCTTCGACGGGTTGAGGCTGAGATCCTGCTGCTTCGCCATCCGGATCGAGACCGGCTCGAACGACTGGAGGAACGTGGTGCAGCAGAGCGGGCGGCCGCACGTGCCGTAGCCGCCGATCAGCTTCGCCTCGTCGCGGACGCCGATCTGACGCATCTCGATGCGCGTGCGGAATTCCGTCGCGAGCTCGCGCACGAGCTCGCGGAAGTCGACGCGGCCGTCGGCGGTGAAAACGAACACGAGCTTCGAGCCGTCGAAGGCCTGCTCGACGCGGACCAGCTTCATGCCGAGGCCGCGCTCGCGGATCTTCAGCAGGCCGATGCGGTGCGCTTCCTTCTCGCGATGCTGATGCTTCAGGCGCGCGACGATGTCCTCGCGCGTCGCGAGGCGGACGACGCGCTGCGTGGAGTCGGCCGGCGGCCGCCGCTTGTCGTCGAGCTGAGGGATACGGCGGACGACATTGCCGATCGCGGGGCCGCTCTCCGTTTGCACCACGACGCGTTCGCCCGGCCGCGCGGTCACGTCGGCGGGCAGGAATGTCTGCGACCGTCCGACCGGACTGAGCTTGACGGCGACGAGCGGGGCGGGAGACGTCGTGCTCACAGCTGCAGCACCAGCCAGTCGGCGACGATCTTGACGCCGACGTTTCGTCCGATCGCGTCGAGCGCTTCGCCGATCGCGGCGAACGCCTCGACCCCCCGCGTGCCGCGATACACCGGCGCGAGCCGCTCGAGTGCCGGCCTCAGATCGGGATTGGCGAGATCCGCGTCGGCCGCGCGCGTCGAAACCGCCTCGATGTCACGGACGAGCGCCGCCATGGCCTCGAGATGCGCGGAGACCTGCTCGCGGTCGCTCGTCGCGCTGCCGCCGGTCCCGGCGAGCAGCTCACGCGCGGCGTCCAGCTTCTTCGAGTCGGGGGCCGCCGCCACCTGCGCGAGCACCCGTTGCGCCACGGCGGCGGCTTCCGGATCGATCGCCTGGCGTCCGCGGTCGGCAAAGAGAAGACGGATGCAGCGCGATCGCACCGTCGGCAGCAGCATGTCGGGCCGGGCGCTGAGCAGGATGAAAACGGAAGAGGACGGCGGTTCTTCGAGCGTTTTCAGCAGCGCGTTCTGCGCAGCAGCCACCATCACGTCCGCATCGTCGATGATCACGACGCGACGTTTGCCTTCGAACGGCCGGTAGCCGGCCCGATCGATCACGTCGCGGACCTGATCGATCCTGATCGTCGCCGTGTCGCCCGGCTCGACGATGAGCACGTCGGGATGGACACCGCGCGCAATGCGCGTGCATGCCGCGCACTCGCCGCAGGCATCGACGCTGAGAGAATTCAACCCGTTCGGCAGCTCCTCAGGGTTGACGTTGGGGTTGAGGCAGTTGAGAACCTGCGCGACCGCAATCGCTGTGTCGCGCTTTCCGGCTCCCGGCGGACCCGCAAAAATGAGGCTCGGCGGCAAGGTGCCGCGTGAAATCGACCGCCTCAGCAGATCGACGACGCGGCGGTGGCCCCGGCTGGCAATAACCTCGTGGAACGGCATGCCTTGCGGCATGCTACCACTTTATTCGACGCCCTTTTTCCGCGGCGTCGCACCGGCGTCGTCGTTCTTTTTCGAGGAGTTGTCGCGGCCGATGCCGAAGACGCGGGACCAGAAGCCGCGCTTCTTCTTCGCCGGCTCGGGTTCGGGCGCAATCGAAGGCGCAGCGGCTTCCTCGGCGCTGGCGTGCGGCGGCGGTGCAGGCGGGAGATGCGGCGGCTCGACGCCAACGGGCGCGACCGGCTTGTCCTCATGGCTGAAGACGCCTGCGATGCGCGTGAAGATGCTGCGCGTCTGGTGCAGGTCGCAGTAGGTCTGCGGCACCGTGCCGCGCGCGAAGTACTCCGTGTAGACCATCGAGCGGCGCTCGGGCAGGCCGTCCTTGTTCAACACCTCGACGTCCTGACAGCCGTCCGTCGCCAGCTTCCCCGAGACGCGGCACACGGTCGCGGTCGTGACGCCCGGCGGCGGCGTGATCCATTCCGGCTCGTCGCCCTTCGTCGCGACCTTCATGAAGCGCGCCCACATCGGGACGGCCAGATCCGCCGCGAAGCCGTTCGGCATGATCGTGTGCGGCTGATCGAAGCCGACCCAGACCCCCGCGACGAGCGACGGCGTGAAGCCGATGAACCACGCGTCGTTGAAGTCGTTCGTCGTGCCGGTCTTGCCCGCGGCCGGGAGCGTGAAGCCCATCTGGCGCGCTCGATACGCCGTCCCCGCGTTGACCACGTCCGCCAGCATCGTCGTCATCAGGAACGCCGTCACGTCGCTGATGGCGCGGGTCGACGTGTCCTGCGCCTGGAAGAGCACGGCGCCGTTCTTGTCCTCGACGCGGCGAATGAGCTGCGGCGACGGCACGAGGCCGTGGTTGGCGAACGCCGCGTAGGCCGCGGTCATCGACTGCAGCGTCACCTCGCCCGATCCGAGCGCCAGCGACGGCACGCTCGGCACGTCACCGACGCCCATCTGCTTCGCGCGCTCGACGGTCCGCGAGATGCCGACCTGCTGAAGAAGGCGAACGGCCGCGCGGTTGCTCGACGTGCGGAGGCCCGTTCGGAGCGTCATCGAATCGGCCGCGGAGTGCTCGTCCTCCGGCGTCCATGCGCCCTGCACCGTCGCGACTGGATCCGACAGATGATCGACGACGCTGGCCGGTGAGTAGCCGGTCTCGAGCGCGGTCGCGTACACGAACGGCTTGAACGCCGAGCCCGGCTGCCGCCGCGCCTGGACCGCGCGATTGAAGCTGCTCTCGCTGCAGTCGCGGCCGCCGATCATCGCGCGCACGTGACCGGTCAGCGGGTCCATTGCCACGAGCGCCGCCTGCAGCACGTCGTCGTCGGCCGCAGGTGCCTGCTTCCGCGCCGCCGCTCGCCTCGCCGCAAGAGCTGCACGGCGCTCGTCGATGGTCTTCAGCGACTCGGCGACGGCGGCCTCGGCGGCGTATTGCATCTGCGTGTCCATGGTCGAGAACACGCGGAGACCGCCCTGATAGACGCGCTGCCAGCCGAAGCGCTCGACGAGCTCGCGGCGGATCTGCTCCTTGAAATACAGGCCATGCGGGTCGTCCGCGCGCAGCGAGGTTTTCAGCGCGATCTTCGTCGCGCGCGCCTGCTGCCAGTCGGCCTTCGAGATGACGCCGTTTTCGAGCATCGCCTGCAGCACAACGTTGCGGCGGGCGGTCGCACGCTGCCGGTTGATCGTGGGCGCGTAGCTCGACGGCGATTTCACGAGGCCGGCGAGCGTGGCGGCTTCGGCAAGATTCAAATCGCGGGAGCTCTTGCCGAAGTACCCACGCGAGGCCGCTTCGGCGCCGTAGAGGCCGTCGCCGAAGTACACCTTATTCAAATAGAGCTCGAGAATCCGCAGCTTGGAGTACTGCCGCTCGATCCGGGCCGCGAGAATCAGCTCCTGCAGCTTGCGGTGCCAGGTCTTGTCGGGCGTCAGGAAGCTTTGCCGCGCGAGCTGCTGCGTAATCGTCGACGCGCCCTGCGCGGCGCGGCGATGCCGAACGTTGGCTATCGCCGCCGACAACATCCGCCTGAGATCGAACCCGTGATGGTCGTAGAAGCGCTGGTCTTCGATGGACAGGACCGCGTCGATGAGGCGCGGCGAAATCTCCGACAGCGGCGTTTCGATGCGCTGTTCCTTGAAAATCGTGAACACCAGGGTGTCCGAGGCGTCGAACACCGAGGTGGCCTGGTCCATCTCGCCGATCCGGGACAGGGCCGCATCGTCCGGCAGGCCGCGGGGCAGGCTGACGACGAATGCCGCCGACGTCACGGCGCTCAGCACCGCCACGACCAGGAACACGGCGACGACGCCGTAGGCGATGCGCGGGTGTGAGAGCCGCGCGGCAGTCCATTCACGGCGGAGCTCGGCGATTCGTCTGCGAAGTGAGTCGGCCATTACCGTTATTGCCTAGCCCTGCAAGTCCGGTTCCGTGGCACCGGCGTTGCTAATTGCACGACCGAGGCGAGTTGTTGAGAAAAGCCCTCGGGTTCGCGATCGCGGCTGTGATGCCGTTTGCGATGGGCGGCGCACTTCTTACACGTCACAATGTCACCGCTTCGCCATCCGACGCGCCCGCCGCGGTCGTCGACGACGATGCCTCCGATGTTCCTGTCCCGCGCGCGAGTCGGCCGCCGTTCGACGATGACAACGACGAAGGAAACGTGGACCTGTTCGGCAATCGAGTGACCGACGCGGTCGCGAAGTACAAGTTCGACGCGACCGGCACGCTCTACGAGTCGCATTCGCCTCAGACCGAGCTGCCGCGGCTCGCTCCTCCCAAAACCTAACCTCGCATGTAGGCCGGGTCCTTGGGACCCGGCTCGAGGCGGGTCCAAAGAACAGGACCCGCCCTACACACTTCAATCGCATATCATTGCCGCCATGCGCGCGGCTCTTCTGTTTGTCTCGATTTGTACCGCAACGCTGGTGGCGCAGTCGACCCGCACGTTCAAGGCGCGGCTGTCGCCGGTGCCCATCGACCTGACGATGCAAGCGACAGTGGCCGGCAGTGGGACGGTGACGGGCGTCCTCAGCGGCACGAAGCTGACTATCAACGGGACGTTCGAAGGCCTCAAGTCGCCGGCGACGATCGTCAAGGTTCGGAAGAGTCCGGGGCGAGGCATTCGCGGTCCGGAGGTCTTCGACCTGACGGCAACGCCGGAGACGAGCGGCTCGATCAGCGGCGTCCTGGAGCTGTCGGCGGCGCAGATCCGGGATCTCGAAAAAGGGCTGCTCTACGTCCAACTGCACAGCGAGAAAGCGCCCGAAGGGAACCTGTGGGGCTGGCTCCTCGAAAAGAAGTAGGCACTCGCCCTACAGTCGCAATCCTTGCGGCCGGAACGGCCGCCGCGCTGCTATCCGCGCAGCAGCCCTCCGGCGTCTTCACCGCTGAGCAGGCGACGGCCGGCCGGGCCGCGTATCAAGCGAGCTGCGCCGGCTGCCACATGCCCGACCTTGGCGGCCGCAACGAAGCGCCGCCGCTCGCCGGCGGCACGTTCATGAACGCGTGGAGCGCGCGCACGACGCGCGATCTGTTCGAGTACATGCGCGCGACGATGCCGCCGAACGTGCCGAGCCTCGCCGACGATCAGTACCTCGCCATCACCAGCTTCATCCTCCAGTCGAACGGCGCGGCCCCCGGCACGCAGCCGCTGACGCCAACGACGTCGGCGCCGATCGGCACGATCGCATCAGGTCCGACGACGGGAACGAGTGCACCCGAACCGGCTGTCGGGGGCGGCGGGCGCGGGGGCGGCCCGCGCGGCATCACGATGCTGCAGGGACCGACAGGGCTGACCGTCTCGGGCGAGGTCCGGAACTACGTGCCGGTGACCGACGAGATGCTGCGGCGTCCCGATCCCGCCGACTGGCTGATGGCGCGGCGCAACTACGAGGGCTGGAGCTACAGCCCGCTCGCGCAGATTACGCGCGACAACGTCAGGGATCTGCAGCTCGCGTGGGTGTGGATGATGCAGGACGGCGGCGCGAACGAGCCGACGCCGATCGTCCACGACGGCATCATCTATCTCACCAACACGGCAAACGTGATCCAGGCGCTCGACGCGAAGACAGGCGAGCTGATCTGGGAGCATCGTGTGCCGCCGTACGCGCACATCGGCGCGGCGACGATGCGGAACATCGCGATCTATCAGGACAAGGTGTTCGTCGCCACGACCGATGCGCATCTCGTCGCGCTCGACGCCCGGACCGGGAAGACGGTCTGGACGACCGCGATCGCCGATCGCGCGAAGGGCTACGCCGCGTACTCGGGTCCGATGGTGATTCGCGGCAAGGTCATTCAGGGGCTGACCGGCTGCGATCGCTTCGGGAACGACGGCTGCTGGATCAGCGCGTACGATCCGGAGACCGGCAAGCTGGCGTGGAAGTTCAACACCGTCGCGCGCGGCCGGCAGCCGGGCAGCGAGACGTGGGGGAAGCTGCCGGATGCGTTCCGCATCGGCGGCGAAACGTGGATCGCCGGCACGTACGACCCGGAGCTGAACCTCACCTACTGGGGCATCGCGCAGGCCAAGCCGTGGATGCGCGCGAGCCGCGGCACGACGGCGTTCGACAACGCGCTCTACTCCGCGTCGACGGTCGCGTTGAAACCCGACGACGGCTCGCTGGCGTGGTACTTCCAGCATGCGCCGGGCGAGTCGCTGGATCTCGACGAGGTGTTCGAGCGCGTGCTCGTCGACATCGGCGATCAGAAGACGCTGTTCACGATCGGCAAGCCGGGCATTCTCTGGAAGCTCGATCGACGCAACGGTCAGTTCCTCGGCTACAAAGAGACCGTGTTCCAGAACGTGTTCGAATCGATCGATCCGAAGACGGGGACGCCGACGTACCGCACTGACATCATCGAGCAGGAAACCGGTAAATGGATACAGGCGTGCCCCAGCACGCAGGGCGGCCACAACTGGCCGGCGATCAGCTATCACCCGGCCACGCAGCTGCTCGTGATTCCGCTCAGCCAGTCGTGCATGGAGATGTCCGGCCGCAAGATCGAGATGAAAGAAGGACAGGGCGGCGTCGGCGCCGACCGCCGCTTCTTCGAGATGCCGGGCAGCGACGGGAATCTCGGCAAGCTCGCGGCCTACGACGTCCGAACGATGAAGGAAGTCTGGAGCCGCGAGCAGCGCGCCTCGTTCCTCACGTCGGTGCTCACGACCGCCGGCGGCATCGGATTCGTCGGCGACGTCGATCGAATGTTCCGCGCGTTCGACGTGAAGACCGGCGAAACGCTGTGGCAGGCGCGGCTCGGCACGTCGGTGCAGGGCTACACGGTCGCGTTCAGCGTCGGCGGTCGTCAGTACATCGCCGTCACGACCGGCCGCGGCGGATTCGAGAGCCCGCGACTCGTCCCCCGGGTCCTCGCGCCCGAGCTGAAATATCCGCAGAACGGCAACGCGCTGTACGTATTCGCGCTCCCGGAAAGATCGGATCGCGCGGGGCAGTAGACGGGTTGGGCAGGTCGGGCAGGTGGCAGTTCAGGGCGGGAAGGGATTGATGTGATTTCCAGGATCGTTCTTGTCGCAGCCACGACAGCAATGCTGGCGAGCGTCGGCGCGGCTCAATCGCCGGAAAAGGTGACCGCCGCGGACGTCACGCGCTGGATGACCGAGCTGTCGAACTGGGGACGCTGGGGCAAGGACGATCAGCGCGGGACGTTGAATCTGATCACGCCGGCGACGCGCAAACAGGCGCTGACGCTCGTGCGGGAAGGCATCGCGGTCTCGCTCGCGCACACGATCGACAAGGAGCAGTTCCCCGACAACCCGCGGCCGCTCGGCCAGCAGATGACGCTCGACGATGCCGGGCATGCGCTGGATCTGTATTCGATCTGGTACCACGGTTCGACGACGACGCACATCGATGCGCTGTGCCACTATTCGTTCGAGGGAAAACTGTTCAACGGCTTCGAGCGCGCGAAGATCGCGCAGGGACCCGGCTGCGTGAACAACGGCATCGAGAACCAGAAGGCCGGCATCATGACGCGCGGCATCCTCGTCGATCTGCCGCGACTGAAGAACGTGCCGTACCTCGAGCCCGGAACGCCGGTCTATCCAGCGGATCTCGAGGCGTGGGAGAAGTACGCCGGCGTCCGCATCGGCAGCGGCGACGCGCTGTTCCTGCGCACCGGCCGCTGGGTTCGCCGCGCGCAGAAGGGGCCGTGGAACGTGGCGCGCGAGGCGGCCGGCTGGCACGCGTCGGTGATGCCGTGGCTGAAGCGCCGCGACGTCGCGCTGCTCGGCAACGACGCGGTGAACGACGTGCAGCCGTCGGGCGTCGACGGCGCGCAGCGCCCGATTCACCAGCTCGCGATCGTCGCGCTGGGGCTCCCGCTCGTCGACGTGATGGATCTCGAGGCCGCCGCCGAGGAGGCGGCGAGGCTGCACCGGTGGGCGTTCCTCCTCACCGCCGCGCCGGTCCCGGTCCCCGGCGGTACCGGCTTCCCGCTCAATCCGATCGCCACGTTCTGAAAGGACTGCGAATTTCAGAGTTCAGAGTTCAGATTTCAGATTGATTGCAGATTTTCAGATTGATTGACCGAGTTCAGATTGCCGCGCCTGAAATCTGAAATCTGAAATCTGAAATCTGAAATTTCAGCGTGGTCCCCCCTGAATGTCCTGTGCGACTCGCTCCGTCTCGCGCCACACGCGCACCAAGTTGCCGGACCAGATCTTTCCGATCTGCTCCTCGGTGTAGCCGCGGCGCACGAGCTCCAGCGTCACGTTGAACGACTCCGCCGCGCTGTTCCAGCCGTCGATGCCGCCTCCGCCGTCGAAGTCGGACGAGATGCC
>Ga0075423_10001977_pt1 | contig 18392 bp, 17 predicted proteins | sample SoiMethybrSBSTD2_FD_80114 | JGI IMG/M metagenome (GOLD analysis project Ga0075423, IMG submission 80114) | Bulk soil microbial communities from a Populus tree surrounding site in Tennessee, USA - Soil MetaG P. TD hybrid SBSTD2 | ecosystem: Environmental > Terrestrial > Soil > Tree plantation...
CGAAGCGGTCGCGCTCGTCGACCAGGTTGCGCAGGATCAAGGCCCGCGCCAGGGTGATGATCCCCACCATCAGCAGGGTGCCGCCGAGGACGGCGTAGACGAGCGAGTCGAGCCGGTCTTCGCCGACCTGCCGCTCGATGAGCGAGACCAGCGCCACCCCGCCTACGGCGGCGGGCACGCTGCCCAGGGCCAGCCACTTGACCAGCTCCATGTTCACCGTCTTCATCCGCAGGTGGCGCCAGCCGCCGACGGTCTTGGTTACCGCCGAGTAGAAGATGTCGGTGCCGATCGCCGTCGTCGGCTGGATGCCGAAGATCAGGATCAGCAGCGGCGTCATCAGCGATCCCCCGCCCATGCCCGTCATGCCGACGAGGATGCCGATGCCTAGGCCGAAGATAATGATCGCTGGATCCATTCGGGCTCCGCACCACTGGTTATCGACTTTCTTGACCTTTTAAGTCATAAGCGGAGAGTGCGCCAGGATACCAATGTGAGCGCGGAATCCAACCAATTCGCCGTCGCCGCACCGTCGCCTGCCTCTCCCGAGTCGCCGGCAGGCGCGGTATCGATCCGCGATCTCGGCCACAACTTCGGCGAGCTGAAGGCGATAGAGCGGCTCGACCTCGAGGTACCCGCGCACGGGGTGCTCGGCCTGGTCGGTCCCTCTGGCTGCGGCAAGTCGACCCTGCTCGAGCTGATCTCGGGCCTGCAGGAGCCGAGCCAGGGGACGATAGAGATCGGCGGCGCCTGCGCCGCGGCCAGCCGCCTCGCTCGCTGCGCCTTCATGCCGCAGCGCGACCTGCTGCTGCCCTGGCTGAGCGCGGTCGACAACGCGGCGCTGGCGCTGCGCAACGGCGGAATGCGCCGCCGGCCAGCGCGAGAGCAGGCCGGCCGACTCTTCGATCGCTTCGGCCTCGCGGGCTTCGAGCGCAGCCATCCGGCCGAGCTCTCCGGCGGCATGCGGCAGCGAGTCGCCTTCCTGCGCACGCTGATCGCCGGCAAGCCGGTGCTGGCGCTGGACGAGCCCTTCGCCTCGCTCGACGCGATCACCCGCGCCGAGATGCAGGGCTGGCTCGCCGCGGCGCTCGAGGCCGATCCGCGCACCGTCGTCCTCGTCAGCCACGACGTCGAGGAGGCGCTCTACCTCTCCGACCGCGTCGCCGTCCTTTCGGCGCGGCCGACGCGGGTGGTCGAGGAGCTGAGCGCGCCGGCGCCGCGCGCGCCCGACCGCGACGCCGCCGTCACCGCGCCGGAGTTCGTCGCCGCCCGCGAGCGGGCGATGGCGGCGCTGCACAGGGGGTCAAGATGAGTCCCCCTGGCGCCTTTGTCGCAATATGTGCAACAAAGGCGCCAGCGAGTGTCCTGAAATGAATCGCTGGCTCCTTCCGATCCTGCTGCTGGCGGCGCTGATCGGCGCCTGGCAGATCGCCGCGAGCTCCGGCGCCCTCGCCGACCTGCTCGGGCTCGAATCGTTCCTCGTCCCCTCCCCGGCCGAAATCGCGGAAGCGCTCTGGGAGAGCCGCTCGCTGCTGGCCGAAAACGCCTGGGTCACCCTGCAGGAGGTCTTGCTGGGGTTCCTGATCGGGCTCGCGATCGGACTTGGCTTTGCCTTCCTGCTGCGCCCGTTTCAGGCCCTGCGCCTTTCCTTCTATCCGCTGATCGTTGCCTCGCAGGCAATCCCAATTCTCGTCTTCGCGCCGATTTTCGTCGTCTGGTTCGGGTTCGGCATCGGCCCCAAGCTGGCGATCGTGGCCCTGGTCTGCTTCTTCCCGATCACCGTCGCCACGATCGACGGACTGCGCTCGGTGGACCCCGAAACGAGCAAGATGATGCGCACCCTGGACGCCTCTCGCAGGCAGATGCTCTGGCGAGTAGAAGCGCCGACCTCGCTGCCGTCCTTCTTCAGCGGCGCGAGGATCGCCGCCGTACTCGCCCCGATCGGCGCCGTGTTCGGCGAGTGGGCCGGGGCCGACTCCGGGCTCGGCCACATGATCCTCCAGGACAACGCGCAACTGGAAACCGCGCGGGTGTTCGCCGCCGCCTTCCTGCTCTCGGTAATCGCCCTCGCCCTATACGGCCTCCTCGCCCTCGCAGAGCGCCGCATCGTCACTTGGCGATAGAAAGCAGGGGATGAAGCCGCCCCGCCTGCCGGCGATCGCCGTCGCCCTCGCCCTGCTCGCGCTCACCCTTGGCCTCGCGGCCTGTGGCGAGAAGAGCGACGACACCGCCGGCGGCGCGACCGAACCGCTCAGCCTGACGCTCGACTTCTACCCCAACCCCGACCACGCCGGCATCTACATGGCGCAGAAGCTCGGCTACTTCGCCGACGCCGGGCTCGACGTCTCGATCCACACGCCGTCGGACCCGGCGGCGCCGATCAAGCAGGTGGCCGCGGGGCAGACCGACCTGGCGATCTCCTATGAGCCCGAGGTCCTGCTCGCCCACGAACAGGGGCTCGATGTGGTCGCCGTCGGCGCCGTCGTCGACCGACCGCTGACCTCACTGATCTGGCTGAAGAAATCAGGCGTAAGGGGGGTGGCCGACCTGCGTGGCAAGACGATCGCCACCGCCGGCATCCCCTACCAGGACGCCTACCTGAAGACGATCCTCGCTCGCGCCAAGCTCACCCCGGCCGACGTCGACTCGGTCAACGTCGGCTACGGGCTGCTGCCGGCGCTGGTCGGCGGCAAGGCTCAGGCGATGCTGGGGGGCTTCAGCAACGTCGAGGGAGTCGACCTGCGCCTGCGCGGCAAGGACCCCGTCGTCACCCCGGTCGACAGGCTGGGGGTGCCGACCTACGACGAGCTCGTGCTGGTCGCCAACCGCAAGCGGCTCGAAGAAGACCCACAGAAGGTGCGGCTCTTCCTCGGCGCGCTGGCCCGCGGCACGGCCGCCGCCGTAAAGAGCCCGGACGCGGCGACCAAGGCCGTGCTCGACGCCAACTCCGACCTCGATCCGAAGCTCACCCGGGCCGAGATCGCGGCGACGCTGCCGTTGCTATCCAAGCGCGGCGAGATGGACGCCGCCGAGTGGAGGGAATTCATCGCCTGGATGGGGCGCAACGGCCTGATCTCCGGCCGGCCGAGCACCGCCGAAGTGCTCAGCGACGAATACCTGGCGGGCGAGATCCCCGACTAACGGGCGAGGTCGCCGAGCAGCTCGAAGCCGCCCTCCTTGAGCAGGGCCGTGACCTTCTCCGGCGCCAGTGGGCGCGAGAAGAGGTGGCCCTGGGCGTAGTCGCAGCCGAGCCGGCGCAGCTCGGAGAGCTGCGCCTCGTTCTCGACCCCCTCGGCGATCGCGTCGAGCGAGAGGGCTCGCGCCATGCCGATCACGGCCTCGACGATCGCTGTCCGCTCCTGCTCGACCCCGAGCCCGTCGACGAAGGAGCGGTCGATCTTGAGCGCGTCGAAGGGGAAGTTGTTGAGGTAGGCGAGCGAGGAGTAGCCGGTGCCGAAGTCGTCGAGGACGAGCCGCACCCCGATCTCGCTCAGCGCCTCCAGGGTCGCTGTGGCGCTGGCCGACTCCTCGACCAGGACGCTCTCGGTCACCTCCAGGCGCAGGTTGACCGGGTCGAGGCCGGTGCGGGCGAGTATCTCGCCCACCGAGTCGGCCAGGTCGCGGTGGGCGACCTGGCGCGCCGAGAGATTGACCGCGAGATCGAGCGGGCGGTCGTCGGGCCGCAGGTCGTGCCAGCCGAGCGCCTGGCGGCAGGCGGTCTCCTGCACCCAGCGCCCGATCGGCTCGATCAGGCCGCTGTCCTCGGCGATCGAGACGAACTCGCTCGGGTCGAGCAGGCCGCGTTTGGGGTGGTTCCAACGCACCAGCGCCTCGAGGCCGACGATCTCGCCGGTGCCCAGGGCGACCACCGGCTGGTAGCGCAGCTCGAGCTCGTCGCGGTGGAGCGCGTGGCGCAGCTCGCGCTCGGTCTCCAGGCGGCGCACGGCGCGAGCCCGCATCGCCGCGTCGAAGACCTCGCAACGACCCCGCCCACGTTCCTTCGCCCGGTACATCGCCGCGTCGGCGTCGCGGATCAGCAGCTCGGCGTCGACCGGCTCGCGGCCGGTGGGGCGGGCGACGGCGATGCCGATGCTGGCGGTGACGAAGTGGTCGGCGCCGCCCATCGGGTAGGGGTCCGAGAAGGCATCCGCCACCCGGTCGGCGATCGCCAGCGCCTCGTCCTCGTCGGTGAGGCGGTCGACCAGGATGCCGAACTCGTCGCCGCCGAAGCGGGCGACGATGTCCCCCGGCCGCAGGTGGGCGCGCAGGCGGGGAGCCACCGCCCGCAGCAGCTCGTCGCCGGCGTGATGGCCGATGCTGTCGTTGATCAGCTTGAAGTGGTCGAGGTCGAGGAAGAGGATGCCGACGGGCGAGCCCGAGGCGAGGCTGCGGCGCAGCGCATCGCGCAGCGAGTCGACGAAGCTGAGCCGGTTGGGCAAGCCGGTGAGCGAGTCGTGCAGGACCCGGTGGCGCAGCGCCTCGTCAGCGCTGTGGCGCTCCAGCGCATCGGCGAGCACGTTCGCCGAAGCCTGGACGAAGTGGACATCCTGGGGAGTGAACCGGCTCGGCTCGGTGGAGTGGATGTCGAGCACACCGAAGGGGCGCTCCTTGCCGGCGATCGGCACGGCGAGGCTGCTGCGCACGCCCATCACCCGCAGCGCCGGCGGCATCGAGAAGCGCGGCTCGCTCGACCAGTCGTCGACGATCACGTGCAGGCCCGACTCCAGCGCGGCGCCGGCGTGCGAGTCGCGCGCGGCCGAGGCGCGGCGCTCCGATCCTTCGCGCTCCTCCAGCCCGGCGCGGAGGTGGAGGCGCCGCCCCTCGCGACCCGCCTCCCAGACGCAGGCGGCCTCGACGCCCTCGATCTCGGTCATCAGCGGCACCGTCTGCTTCGCCAGCTGCATCGGGTCGCCGTCCTGCAGGGCATAGCGGCCGAGCCGCGCGACCGCCGCCTGCTGGGCGGCCGCCCGCTGCAGCTCGCCCTCGGCGAGCTTGCGCTCGGTGATGTCGTAGAGGACGCCGTGCCAGACATGGGTGCCGTCGCGGTCCGGCTCGAGCACAGCCTCATCGAGGATCCAGACCACCTCGCCCTCGCGGGTGATCATCCGGTAGTCGACCGGGGGGGCGCCGCCATCGGCGACGGCCTTGTGGGACTCCTGCCCGAGCGCCCGCTCGCGATCCTCGGGATGCAGGCAGCGCGCCCAGAGCCCCGGATCGGCCATCCACTCCTCCGGGCTGTAGCCGAGGATCTCTTCGATCTGGGGGCTGACGTAGCGCCAGCGACCGTGCTCACCGAGCTCGCACGAGTAGACGATTGCCGGCAGGCGCTCGACCAGGCGGCGGTAGTCGTCGCCGGCCGAAGAGATCTCGTCGAGGAACTCGGTGACTTTCTCATCCGGCCAGCCCTCGCTGTTGGGACCGTCCGCGCGCTCCATGCGGGCCTATCGGCAAGCCGGGACGTTGCTTGAAGCCTGGCGCTACCGATACAGACCGATCGTCCAGAGACCGGCGAGACCGCGGAAGGGCTCGTACGGAGCGAAGAACTCCTCGACCTCCTCGACGGTGGCGCGGCGGCCGAGCCGGGCGAGGCGGCCGACGAGCTTCAGGTAGATCAGGTCCCCGGCCGGCAGCGAGTCCGGGTCGCCCCGTCCGAACAGCCCCAGGCACTGCACGGTCCAGGGGCCGATCTCGGGGATCGCGAGCAGCCGCCGGTCGGCGCCGGGGTCAGCCGGGTCGCAGCGCCCGGCGGCGATCTCGCGGGCAACCGCCCGCAGAGCGATGGAGCGGGCCAGCGAGAGGTCCATCGCCGCGAGCTCGGCCGGCGCCCGTCCGGCGATCGTCGCCGCCCCCGGCACATCCCGCAGAGCGCGGTCGAGCTTTCGTCCGCTATCCGGATGAAACCTCGACCGCGGTGGGGTGGGGGCGGATTCGAGCCGCGGGCCCCAGCGGCCGACGATGCGGCGCTGGATGCGCGCCGCTCGCTCGCTCTCGATCAGCTGCTTGACGACCGCCCAGGCAAGCGCCTCCCAGGCCCAGGGACGCCGTCGCGGCCGCAGCCAGGGACGGCGGCGCAGCACCGGCCCGAGCAGCGAGTCGCGGCGGAAGCGACGGTAGAGCTCGCCGAGGTCGTCGTCGACGCCGAGCGCGAAGCGCATCCGCTCGCTAGCCAGGCGCAGCTGCGCCGCACCGGCGGGCCTGCTCGGCTGCGGCGGCAGCGAGCCCGGCGCCGCGACGGCATCGGGGTCGAGCGGCTCAGCGCGCAGCGCCACCCGCTGCCGGCCCGGTTCCCAGGCGCGGACGAGCACCGGGCTCTCCTCCACCCGCAGCAGTCGCGAGACGACCCCGTCGCGCACCCACATCACCCGGTCCTCGCTGCTGTAGCGCGGCAGGCGGAAGGGCGAGGGCGGACGGACTTCGACCTCGACGGGCCTCAAACGCGACCCATGTTCCCGTTTCAGGCCCGTCGGCGGGGTGTTCAACGGCCGAGCAGGTGCACGTCCACGAGGAACGAGCGGCTGGCGACAATCTTTGGCTGGCGCCTGCGGCCCGGCAGCAGCCGGCCGGGCGACCTACTCGCCACCGCCCGCACCGTCGCCACCGTCGCCGCGCCGGCGAGAACGCCCCCGACGGCGGCGATGGCCGCCGTCCGCGCCTCGCGCAGCGCAAGCGCACGCGGGGCCTGCTGCTCCAAAACCCGGACGCGGACCGGCTCCAGCTCGAACTCGCTCACCCGGCCGACTGTAGCGATGCGATACGCGGTGGCCGGCGGCAAAGCCGGAAACTGCGTCTTTAAGCGTTGCCGATCGCCTTCTCGAAGATCCGGTAGCGCTTCACCACCTTGCCCCCCATCCCTTCCATCGCCCGGTTCATCGGCTCGTTCGTCTCCAGGATCCAGCCCATCTCGCCGCCGGGGATGCCGTCTGGGCTGGCCGCCTCCAAGTGCTTCAGGTAGAGGCCGGCGGCGACGCCGCTATGGCGATAGGCGTGCTTGACGCCGAGCGCGAAGACCCGCACCCGGTCGATCTTGCGCTTGCCGAGCAGGAACCTGAGCCAGCCGAAAGGCAGCAGGCGGCCGTTCAGCTTCACCATCACCTGGTTGATGTCCGGCAGGGTGAGCGCGGCGCCGACCACCTCGCCGTCCTTTTCGGCCATGTAAGCCCAGTCCTCGTCGAGCACCTGCTTCAGGTTCTTGGCCTGGAACTCGGCCTCCGCATCGGTGATCGGCACGAAGCCCCAGTTGTCGCCCCAGGCCTCGTTGTAGACGTCCATGAAGCGGCGCACCTCGGCCGCCATTTCACGCGTGCGCATGTTGCGGATCGCAATCCCTTCCTCGCGCAGCGCCTTCTCGGCGGCGGCGTGGATCGAGGCGTCGAAGCGCTCGCCCTCCTTGAGGCTGCCCAGCTCCAGTTCCCACATCAGCACGTCGATGGCCTTGTCGAAGCCGTGGGCTTCGATCAGGCCCCTGTAGTGGGGCGGGTGCCAGGGCTCGAGGATCATCGGCCGCAGCTCGTATCCCTCGATCAGGATCCCGACCTCGTCGTTGGTGGTGAAGTCCATCGGCCCAAGGATGCGCGAACGACCGCGCTCGGCCGCCCATTCCGTCGCCGCGTCGAGCAGCGCCGCGGCGACCGCCGGGTCGTCGGCCGTCTCGAAGAAGCCGAACATCGCGTCGCCGCCGCCCTGGAACTCGTCCCAGCGCTCGTCGAGGTGGGCGCTGATCCGGCCGACCGGCTCGCCGTCGCGCTCCGCGATCAGGTACTTCGCCTCGCCGTGCTCGAACCAGGGGTTCTTCCTGCGGTCGAGGAACTCCATCCGCTCGAAGATCAGCGGCGGCACCCATTGCGGGTGCTCGCGGTGCAGCCGGAAGGGGACCTTGACGAAGCGCCTCAGCTCGCGCCGATTGCGGACGGGGCGGATTTCGACGCTTGCCACGGAAGACATAAATTTCGCGCTTCGCTCACGGCGCGAAGAACCAGAGATGCACGCTTGTTCGCTCCGCGCTCATGGAACCTACACTCTGCGCATGAGCGAAACCGCGAGGGCCCCCGTCGACGTCTTCGAGAAGGCCCGCAGCCACGAGCGGCTGGATCAGCTGGAAGCGGCCAAGCAGCACGACCTCCTTCCCTACTTCCGGCTGCTCACCTCGGAGGCGGGCCCGGTGGTCGAGATGGAGGGGCGCGAGACGATCATGCTCGGCTCCAACAACTACCTCGGCCTGACCGCCGACGAGCGGGTCAAGGCGGCGGCGCGCGAGGCGCTGGAGGCCTACGGCACCGGTGTCACCGGCTCGCGGCTGCTCAACGGCACCACGCCGCTGCACGTCGAGCTCGAGCACGAGCTGGCCGAGTGGATGGGGACCGAGGAGGCGATCGTCTACACCACCGGCTACCAGGCGAACGTCGGCTGCATCGGCACGATCCTCGGGCCCGGCGACACGGTGATCTGCGACTCCGGCGACCATGCCTCGATCCTCGACGGCTGCAAGCTCTCGGGCGCGAAGCTGCGCCCCTTCCGCCACAACCGCATGGACAAGCTGGAGAAGATGCTGCGGCGGGCGGGCGAGGACGGCGGCGGCGCGCTCGTCGTCGTCGACGGCGTCTTCTCGATGGAGGGCGACGTCTGCGACCTGCCGCGGATCGTCGAGCTCTGCCGGGAGCATGGGGCGCGGCTGATGGTCGACGAGGCCCACGGGGCGGGCGTGCTCGGCGCGCGCGGCGCCGGGGCGGCCGAGCTGTTCGGCCTCGAGGACGAGGTCGACCTGCGGATGGGGACGTTCTCCAAGAGCCTCGCCTCCTGCGGCGGCTTCGTCGCCGGCCCGGCCGAGGTGATCGAGTACCTGCGGATCGCCTCGCGCTCTTTCGTCTTCAGCGCCTCGGCGGTGCCGGCGGCGGTGGGCGCGGCGCTGGCGGCGCTGCGGGTGATCCGCTCCGACGGCCCGCGACTGTTCGAGGCGCTGCTCGCCAACGCCGAGTACCTGCGCGAGGGGCTGCGGCACCTCGGCCTCAAGGTGGTGGAGCCGGGGACCCTCCCGGACGGAACCGTCGCGACGACCCCCGTCGTGCCGGTCATGGTCGGCGACGACTGGCAGGCCGTCCTGTTATGGAAGGCACTCTTCGACGCCGGCGTCTACACCAACGTCGCGATCCATCCAGCGGTGCCGCCGGGCGGGGCACTGCTGCGCACCAGCCTGATGGCAACCCACAGCCGCGAGCACCTCGACGGAGCCCTGGGAACGATCGCCCGGACCATCGAAGACTTTCCTGAGCTTCCACGTACTTGAGCGGCTGTCCATACCCCCGTCGGGGTAGTTTCCCCCTTGTCCAATTTCGCGACAAGTCCTTCGTCGCGAGAAAAAGATGCTCTTAGCGAACGGGCCGCCGATTCTTCGCCCACTCCGGGTTGACGCTCGCCACCCCGACCGCATAGCTTGCCTCCCTCGCCGCGCATCCTGGTCAGGAGGGAGCCGCGGCGAGAGTTCAACTCAGCCGAGCCGGGTTGCTCCGGCCGGGACGGGAGACCAGTCAACAAACCCCTAGAGGGAGGAGCCCCAGTGGAAGCTGCAACGATCGCCCCTGCTTCAACGCACCCGACCGCGACCCAGACTCCGCAGCACATGCAGGCATTGGCTCGCGCCAACCGGGTGCGGCTCGCCAGAGCGGAGCTGAAGCGATCGATCGGGCGCGGCGAGGTCGACGTGGCGGAGGTGATCCGCGACTGCCCCTGGGAGACCGAGAGCATGACGCTGGCCGAGCTGCTGACCAGCCAGCGACGCTGGGGCCGTACCCGCGCTCGCAAGCTTCTGCAGGCGCTCGCCCTGAGCGAGAATAAGCGGGTCGGCACGCTGACGCCGCGTCAGCGGGCGCTGCTGACGAGTGCCCTCAGTCCACGGGCTCGGGACACGGTCCTGGTCTGAAGGGGCGATCCGGTAGGGCCTCCACTTAACTTTTTCGGTGGATCGCCTTTCTGCTGTCGCCCGGAGGCGTCGACGAAAAAGTACAAGACGTTCCGGCCCTACCGGATCGCCCCTTCTCAGGCCTGATCAGTCAACCCCTGAGCCCGCCGGCCCTGAACGACAATCCTCCAGAGGCCTTCTGGAAAGCGCGGCGCAAGGCGTAGAAGGAGGCGAGGAAGGCTGCGGCGCCGGCGGCCAGGCAGGCCGCCAGGACGAGGCCCGCCAGGTAGAAGAGGGCGCCGGTGACGAGGACGAAGGCGGTGCCGGCGAGCAGGGTGGTGTGCGAGCGGTAGCCAGCGAGGTGCTCACGCAGGGAAACCTCGAGGCCGCCGAGGCCGCCGAGGACGACGCCGATGCCGATCGCCGTCGGATCCTTGCCGGCGATGCCGACGACGAGCGCGACGATGCCCGCGAGCACGGTCAGCTCGGCGAGCGGGAAGGACCCCCAGGGCGCGGGAGGGCGCTCGTCGGCCCCGCGAGCTTGGCCTTTCCTACCCCGGTCGCTCAACGGCCGCAAGCCGCCCGGCTAACGGGCATCCAGAGGAGACCTTGACCCGCCACCAGCCCATCAGCATGCCGAGCGGGCCGAGGCGCGGCCGGGAGTGCCAGTGGCCGCAGCCGGGCTCGCCGATGTCGGCGCGGGAGATCCGCAACCACTTGTGCTCCGCGGGCGACGCCAGCATCCGCTCGAGCAGCTCGCGATTTCGCGTCTCCAGCTCGGCCCGCTCCTGCAGCCGGCGCCGGGCGACGCCGATGCGGGTCGCCAGGGAATCGCGAATCGCCTCCAGGTCGCCGAGGCCGAGCGCCCGCGGCTCGCTCGATACAGCCGCCACCCCGGCGTCGATCCGAACGCGGCGGAAGGCATCCGAGAGAAGCGAGCCGAGCTGCGCTTCGAGGCGCCCGATCTGGCGGCGCAGCTCCGCCCGCGCGAGCCGCTCGTCGCCGTCAACGCGAAGCGCGGTGCGAGTCTCTTGATCGAGCAAGTTCGGCATAGCTCGAAATCGAGTGTAGATCACGAAGTTGACTCGAAAGACAGCGACAGTGTTAAGCCCTGGAAGTCACGCGGCTTCCAGGGTTGCTGCGACCATCCAGAGCGCCTCGTCGACGGCAATCTGGGGGACGCCTTCGACCTGGACGGCGGCGATCGCGATGCGGCGGGTGCGGCGGCCCACGCCGCGGTCCTTGCCGGTGGCGCCGAAGAGGAGGCCGGCCGGCGCGCGCTCGTCGGCGATCACCAGCGTGCCGTGCGAGAGCTCCCCCGGTCGGCCGTCGAGCGACTCGCCAGGCGCCGAGTCGCGGATGCAGAGCGTGCCTTCGAGCCGGTCGGCATCGAAGGCCCGCAGCGCGATCCCCGTCTCCACGGTGGCGATCGTCAGCGCGTCCGCCGGCAGGCCGTGGGTCTTGAAGCCGCCGTCCTGGAGGCGGTCCAGGGCGAGCTGCTCTATCGGGGTCCGGGTGCGGTCGGGGTCGAGGCCGATCTGGCGGAAGAAGACGCGGTAGGCCCAGGGGATCGGCCGTTCGCGCATGTGGATCGCGTGCGCCCCGTAGAAGCGGTTCGAGGTCTCGCGCAGGCGCCGCTCGACCGGCTCCGGGCTGCGGCCCGGACGACCGTCGACCTCGATCCAGGAGATGCCGAGGCCGGGGAACTCGGCGGCCACGTGCGGCGCGACCCAGCCGAAGGTCGAGGAGGGCTCCCAGCCCCAATCCGAGTCTGCCGCACCTCGATTCATCGCCCGCCCCCCTGCGCGGTCCGGCTCGCCTTCAGCAGGCGCTCGACTCTGTCACCCAGCTCGGCCGCGTCGAGCTCGCCGATGCTCGCGCTCTCCAGGGTGCCCCCCGGATAGGCGTAGGCGAAGGTCGGGCAGCCGCCGACCCGGTACAGCTCACCGACCGCGCCGTCACGGTCGTAGCCGACCGGCATCTTCCACCGCCGCTGCTGGACCAGGTCGCGGACCGTGTCGCGATCGTCGCGAATGTCCAGCGAGAGGAAGCTCACCCGTCCACGGTATCGCGCATAGAGCCGGCTGACGACGTCCTGCTGGTCGACGCAGTTGCCCCCTTTGCTGAACCAGAAAGAGATCACCAGCGGCCGGTCGAAGAGATCGCAGACCCGAATCGCTTCGGGCGTGCGGACCCGGCAGGCGGGACTGCGCCGAGCATCCGAAGGGCACGGCACCGCCGCCGAGGAGCAGTCGTCCTGAGCGACGTTGGCGTCGCCTTCCAGCCTTCCCGCCGCGGCCGGCACGGCGAACTCCGGCAGCGCCCAGCGCGCCGGCTGCTGGTCGAGCCCAAGGGTCCCGCCGCCGCCCGGCACACCATGGATCAGCGCCACGGCGACGATCGCGACGAAGAGCAGCCCGACGAGGATCGAGTAGCGGTCTTTCACCTCTCACCGCCGACGGGCCGATTCCGGCCCCATATATCCCGTTTTAGGCTCATCGGCGGAGGTGACCAGCGCTCAGCCAAGACCAAGGCGGCGGGCAGCGCCACCAGCACCCCGAGCAAGGCCACGACAAGGTCGATCACGGTGACGAACCCAAACTCGCGCAGCATCCGCACGTCGCTGGCGATCAGCACCGCGAACCCGGCGATCGCGGTGACGCCCGACGCCAGCACCGCGGCCCCCGTCCGCGTGTAGGCGCTGGTCAGCGCCGCCCCCAGCTCCCGCCCTGCGCTCCGCTCCTGGCGAAAGCGAGCAGCGAGGATCACGCTGAACTCGGTGGCGATCGCGATCGTCAAAGCCCCCAGCGCCGCCGACATCGGGTTGAGCGGCACGCGAGTGATCCAGAGCACCAGCGCCGCCCAGCCGGTGGCCAGCACGACTGGCACGAGCGGAACCAGGGCCCGTGCCAAGGACCGGTAGGCCAACAGCAGCACGAGTGCCACGGCCACCAACCCGGCCAGCGTCAGCAGGTAGCGGCTGTCCGACAGATCGGAGGCCGCAGATGCGGCGATGACAGGGAGCCCCCCCAGCTCCACCTGCACCCCCGGCGGCGGCCCGCCTTTCTCCCCTGGAGTCCCGATCTCGTCCCGAATCCGGTCGATCAGCGCCTGCTGGTCCTCCAGCGATTGCGCCCGGATACCGAAGCCGAGCAGCGCCGTTCCCGCCGGCAGCCCGGTCTTCGAATCGACGGTCGCCACCTGCCGCAGGTCGTAGGCGGGGATCTGCTTCAACGCGGCACGGATGCTCCTCTGACTCAACGGCCCCGTCGCACCGGTCAGAGAGCCGCCGGTGACGAAATCCGACAGCGCCGCCCCCGGGCATATTTCAGCTCCCTGACAGCTCGGTTCGGACCCTTCGAACCCACCAGCCCTGAGGGCTCTCCGCTTGAAATCGGCTATCCACCGAATGGTGGCTGGGTCGGTCAGATCCGGCGCCTTGACGCTCACGTCAAGCTCCCCCGACACGCCGGTCGCATCCTGCAGCTCGTTCAGTTCTCGGACCGCTTCGACGCTCTGGGGCGCCAGCTCGCGGATATCGGTCTGCGTTTCGATCTGCGTCCCGACCCCCCAGCCGACGACGGCGAGGACAAGACCGACTCCCAAAGTCCTCGTGGGATGCGCTTGCGCCACCGCCAGAACTCTCTGCAGCTGGGCCGGGAGTGTCGGGTCTCCCGGAGCCGCGCGGCGTCCTCTTTTTCGCCCCGACAGCCACTTCGGACGGCCGCCGGCGCCCCTGGCGAAAAACCCAGCGCGCGGAGGGAGACCCGGCGATCCCGGCCCCGGACGCAGCGAGAGCGCCGCGAACCCAGCCACGAACGCAAGCCCAAAAGCAATCGCGATGCCAACCACCAGGAGCAGCCCAAAGCTGCGGACCATGGGCGTTGGCGATAGCTGCAGGGCCAGAAAGCCGGCGCCCGTGGCAAGACAGGCGATGGCGATGGTCGGGCCGCCACCCAAAGCAGCCAGGCGAGCGGCGTCTGCACCAGGGGATGCGCCGAGGGCGATCGCCTCGTCGTAGCGGGCTTGGAGCTGGATGGCGTAATCCACCGCCAGGCCGATCAAGATCGGAAGCACTGCTATCGAAGCCATGGTCAACGAGCCGCCGAACAGGCCGAAGAGGCCGAAGGTCAGCGCCGAAGCCGCAAGGGCAATCGCCAGCGGCAGCAGCCTGAAGCGCGAACGGAAGACGAGCAGGAGGGCGAGGGCCATGACGATGACCGCAACGCTGAGCAGCACGAGCAGCGCGTCCTTGAGCGCCCGCGTGACGCCGTCGACGACGACCGGGACGCCGGAGATCACGTAGCGGCCGCCGTGCAGCTGGAAGCAGCGCTCCGGCTTGCCCTTGAACTCGCACTGCTTGCGCGCGACCGGGTCGCGCACGACCGCCTCGATCGCCTCGATCGCGCCGTGGCGCTCGGATTCGGTCAGGTCGGGGCGCAAGCGCAGGATGACCTGGGCCGAGTGGCCGTTTGGGAAGAGGTAGGCCAGCCGCGCCTTGGGCACGTCACGTTCGCGCCGCAGGTCGAAGACGATCGCGGCGAGGAAATCGGGATTGGAGAGGCTGGGAGTGCTGGTGATCCCGTAGCGGGCGGCAATCCGCAGCAGCAGCTCGCGCAGCTGAGCGGGGGGCGTGGTAGCCGCGAGCCGTTCGAGCTGGCGGTCGATCTGGATCACCGCCTCGTTGAGGAAGGTCGCCGGGCCGACCACGGATCGCACCGGATTCAGCCTCGCCAGTTCAGCGCAGGGCCCGGGAATCGGCGCGGCCCCCTTCGGCACCTTGCCCGACAGACACCCCTCCAACCGCAACAGCCGCCCCAGGTTGGAGGTCAAGACAAGTCGCTGCAAATCCCCCTGAGCCAGCACCACCACCGGTTCTTCCCCAAACTCCCGCCGCACCTCCTGCGTGGCGCGGTAGCTGGCGCTATCGCTGTCGACCAGCGTGCTGGTGGCGGCATCGGTAGGCAACCGCGTGGCGACCACCCCAGCTCCAACCGCGAGGAAGAAGCAGATCGCAAGGATCGGCTTTGCATGCCGAACCGACCAAGCCGCTATCGCTGCCATTCAGCTCCCCTCGGGCGGGTGGTGTCGGGGGCGGTCCCGACCGGAAGCGGCGTCCTCTTTTTCGCCCCAACCACGACCTCGGACGGCAACAACGGTGCCTGGCGAAAAACCCAGCGCCCGGTCGGGACCGCCCCCGACGACAGGACCCGCCCGCCGGCCGCCCTCAATCCATCGACAGCGGACCCGTCACGTCCGCATTCAAGAACTGATGGACGAACTGGTTTTCCGAGTCGAACAGTTCCTCTTTCGGCCCCGACTCGACGATTTTGCCGTTCCAGAGCACCGCGATGAAGTCGGAGATCCGCCGCGCCGTGTTGAGGTCGTGGCTGATCACCAGGTAGCAGCCGCCGTTCTCGGCGTGGACCTCGCGGATCAGCTCGCAGAGCAGCGCCGTGCGCACCGGGTCGAGCCCCGAGTCGGGCTCGTCGAACATCACGATCGCCGGTTCGAGCACCAGCGCCCGGGCGAAGCCGGCGCGCTTGCGCATCCCGCCGGAGAGCTCGTTCGGCATCTTGTAGATCGCCTCCGCGAGGCCGACCTCCTTCAACCGCCGGTTGACGATCTCGCCGATCTCCTCCTCGCTTTTGTCGGTGTGCTGGCGCAGCGGGAAGGCGGTGTTGTCGTAGATGTTCATCGAGCCGAAGAGGGCTCCGTCCTGGAAGAGGAGGCCGAACTTTTTGCGCACCTCGAATAGCTCGTCGTCGGTCATGCTCGGGATCGATTCGCCGTGCACGAGGACGTCGCCGGAGTCCGGGTAGAGCAGGCCGACGATGTGCTTGATCAGGACGCTCTTGCCGGTGCCCGAGGGGCCGAGCACCATCGAGACCTGGTCTTCGGGCAGGCCGAGGTTGAGCCCGTTGAGGATGCGGGCGCGACCGAACTGCTTGACCAGGTCGACGATCTCGATCGCGTCGGTGCCGCCGTGGTCGCGCTTGCGGCCGGTGTGGAAGCGGTAGGGATCGGACTCGGCCGGATCGACGCCGGGGATGACGAAGTCGCGGCCCATCGTCGCCCCGTCCTCGCTGACGTAGGGACCGGACGACCTCGGCTCGGAGACGATCTCCGGCGGCGCTTCCGCGCTTGAAGCGGCCTCGTCCTGCAGCGCGGCTTCTTCTTCGCGTCTCTCGTCCTCGTTCGCCAAGTCTCTCTCAGCCTCCTATCGGCGCCCTCGGGTTGGCACCCCAGAACACCAGCGTGCCAAGCATCCCAATGATATGGACCAGCACGATGTTCAGCACCATCGACTTCGCCGTCGCCGTCCCCACCCCGACCGGCCCGCCGGAGGCGGTGTAGCCGTAGTAGCAGCCGACCATCACGATCGCGGTCGCCATGAACATGCCCTTGACCAGGCTGAAGATCAGGTCAGGCGGGTTCTGGAACATCCAGAAGATCAAGAGGTAGCCGCCGGAGGAGACGTCGCCGATCTGTTCGACCACTGCCAGGTAGCTGGCGAAGTACATGATCCCGATCCCGACCAGGTACATGAACGGGAAGGCGATCCAGGCGGCGAGCAGGCGGGTCGCGGCGAGGAAGGTGACCGGCGGCACGCCCATCACCTCGAGCGCGTCGATCTCGTCGGAGATCCGCATCGCGCCGAGCTCGGCGACGATCCCGGTCCCCACCTTGGCCGCCAGCATGTAGCCGAAGGCGTAGGGCATGATCTCGCGCAGGTCGCACCAGGCCGAGAAGACGCCGGCGTAGGCGGGGGCGCCGTTGGCCCGCAGCAGGTAGGCGCCCTCGATCCCGCACTGCAGGCCGAGGATGAAGACCAGGCCCCAGATGATCACGGCGGAGCCGAGGATCAGGATGCCGGCCTGGCGCAGGCTCTCGCCGAAGAAGCGCAGAACGCGGCCGCTGTAGACGAGGCCGGCGACGCGCGAGCCGAAGCGGGCGATCTCGCCGAAGGAGTCGAGCCAGCCGCGCGGGACTTCGAGCCAGGCGTTCATCAGCGGATCGTCTGCAGGTCGGGGTTGGTGGCGAGCAGGGTCTGGGTGAAGACGTAGTTGAAGGCGAAGACGCCCATGAAGGAGATGACGACGGCCTGGTTGACGGCGCGGCCGACCCCCGCGGCGCCGCCGGAGGCGGTCATCCCCTTGTAGCAGCAGACGACCGAGATGATCGCGCCGAACAGGGTGCACTTGATCACCGAGCCCCAGAGGTCGGTGATCGAGGCGTTGGTGAAGAGGGTGGCGAAGAAGCCGCCGAGCGGCTGGCTGTAGAGGAGCTCGGTGAGGATGCCGCCGCTGATGCCGAAGATCAGCGCGTAGATGTCGAGCAGGCCGGTGATCACCATCAGCGCCAGGAAGCGCGGCACGACCAGGTTCTTGATCGGGTCGACGCCGAGCACCTGCAGGGCGTCGAGCTCCTCGCGGATCTTGCGCGCGCCGAGGTCGGCGGTGATCGCCGTCCCGGCGACCCCCGCGACGACGACCGCGGTGACGAAGGGGGCGAACTCGCGGATCGAGGCGAGCACGAAGAAGCCGCCGAGCCGGTCGAGCGAGCCGAAGAGGGTGAGGAAGTTGGCCGCCTGCAGGCCGGGCGCGCCGAAGCCGAAGGCGACGGTTGAGACGAGCAGCGGGAACCAGCAGAGCTGCAGGGCGAAGAGGAACTGGCCGATGAACTCCTCGCCGTAGGGATAGGGCGGTTTGATCGCGGAGACGAGCGTGCGCGCGGTCAGGATCATCATGTCCCCGACCTGCTCGAAGAACGACTTGGCGGGGGCGATTTTCCTGCCTATCGATGCGGCTGCTTCCATCTCTCCTCCGGAAAAGCGGGACCGCATCGGGCGGCCCCTGCTCCATGTCTGAGTCTATGGGATGCGCCAGCGGCCTCCGTTAGCCGAGTGTTGAGATCCGGCTAACCCTTTCCTGCCTTCCTCAAACCCGTCGGAACAGCAAAATCCCCGTGCTATGTTCCGGCCGCCTTGGAGCAGCTCGGGGGGAATCGCAGAGACGGCCGGCGTTCCCGCGCCGGCTTTCTCACGGCGGCCGCCGTCGCCGCGTCGCTGACGCTCTCCCTCGCCGCCTGCGGCGGCTCGGAGTCCTCCGCCGACTCGAATGAAACCGCCGGCACCTACCCGGTCAAGGTGGTCACGGCGGAATTCCCGGCCAAGCAGCAGCTCGGCCAGACCACGCTGCTGAGGATCGGCGTTCGCAACACCGGCCGCAAGGCGCTGCCGGCGCTGACCGTGACGATCTCGGTGGGCGGCAAGGAAGGCGAAAGCTCGATGCTGCCCTTCGGCTACCGCGATCCCCAGCCCGGCCTGGCCCAGCCCGACCGGCCCGTCTGGGCACTGGCCGCCGGCTACCCGAAAGTCAATGGCTCCTCGGCACGCGGCGGTGCCGAAACCGCCAGCCCCAAGACCTTCGACTTCGGCCCGCTGAAGCCGGGCGCGACCACCGAGGCCGTATGGAAGCTGAGCGCGGTGAGGACGGGCAGC
>Ga0075423_10001978_pt1 | contig 18389 bp, 13 predicted proteins | sample SoiMethybrSBSTD2_FD_80114 | JGI IMG/M metagenome (GOLD analysis project Ga0075423, IMG submission 80114) | Bulk soil microbial communities from a Populus tree surrounding site in Tennessee, USA - Soil MetaG P. TD hybrid SBSTD2 | ecosystem: Environmental > Terrestrial > Soil > Tree plantation...
AGATCCTGAACCAGCCCGGCATCCACGAGCGACGACGCCGTGCGCGGGCCTCCGATCGCGGAGATCCTCGACACTCCGTGTTCATTCCGTAGTCGTGCGAACACATCGCGCAGTCCGTTCTCGACGAGCGGCAGCATCGTGATCCATGGCCGCTCCGCGATTGCGGTCCCGCACTGGTTGCGGCAACCGGGACCGGCGATCAGGATCACCTGCACCTCGGGTACGTTGAACAGCAGTGCGTCGAGGTTCACGCGTCCATTGTTAGAGACGACGATCTGGAGGGGATGTCGCGGCAGTCCGCGCTCGCGTCTCAGCGACACCATCTCCGGATGCCACACCGAGAAGAACGCGTGGCGACCGGCGGCAGTGACGGCTCCGGCAAGCACCGCGTCGGCCGCAACTCGCGTCAGGCCCTCGTAAATCAGATGTGTGTCCGCCGCGCCGCCACCAAGCTGCTCGGGATTCGGCGTCACCGTGTTGCCATCGCGCGACTGCACGAACACCAGCGAGACCGCAGGGACCGCCGGCGACGAATCCAAGAGATGGAAGTCGCCATCGTAGTGCTGGCGCGACCAGTTGTTTCCGATGGCGTGGCTGACCCAATTCGATGAGACGTCGACGTCCGTGCGCAGTTGGGGAATGGCCGCCCGCTCGGCTTCGCGCGTCTTGCGATCGACGAATTCGAGGAACGCCTGGCGGCGCCTCGTCATAGCAACACGACGCGATTGTTTCGACGCCCGCTCGAGGTGTCAATCGAGTGGTTTCCGTATTCCAGAGATAGCCTCCGAAGTCTCCTCGATACCGTTGCCCGCCGACTGCCACTAGACTGTGATGACAATGGGCAACGCTGCCACACACGCAGCTCTTCTACAGGGGATCATCGAAGCGTCCGACGCGGCCGTCATCGCCGAGGATCTCGATGGTCGGATCATCCTGTGGAGTGGCAGCGCCGAACGCATGTTCGGCTACACCGCCGCTGAAGCGATCGGCAAGACCATCGCCGCCATCGTCACGTCCGAGAAGAGTCACGACACCGATCAGGCGCGCCGCGAGGCGCTGGCCGGCGGGCAAGGGAAGCAGGAACTCTCCCTGCGTGTCGGGAAGGATGGAGCCCCGCGTGACGTGTCGTTGCTCGTGCTGCCCGTGCGCGACACCGATGGCACGATCGTCGGCCTCGTTCACGTGCTGCGCGATGTGAGCGAACGCAAGCAGCTCGAGCTGCAGGCGCTGCATCTCGCCGCGCTCGTGCAGTCGTCCGATGACGCGATTGCGAGCAAGGATCTCGACGGCATCGTCCGGACGTGGAATCCCGCGGCGGCGCGCATGTTCGGATACACCGCCGCCGACATCGTCGGCCAGTCCATTCGTTTGATCATTCCCGCCGACCGCTGGCACGAAGAGGACGAGGTGCTCCGGCGCATGCGCGCCGGCGAGCGCATCGATCATTTCGAGACCATCCGTTGTCGCAAGGACGGCACGCTGGTCCCGATCTCATTGACCGTGTCGCCCATACGCGACGGCCGTGGCCGGATCGTCGGCGCCTCGAAGATCGCGCGCGACGTCAGCATCCAATCGACGCTCGAGCGCGAGCGCAGCCGGCTTGGCGCCATCGTCGACTCCTCCGACGATGCGATCATCAGCAAGGATCTGAGCGGCGTGATTCAGACGTGGAACCGCGCCGCCGAGCGCATGTTCGGCTATACCGCCAGCGAAGCGATCGGGCAGTCGATCACGCTGGTCATTCCCGACGATCGGCTGGTGGAAGAGGGCGAAGTGCTGCGCCGCATTCGTGGCGGCAAGCGGATCGATCACTTCGAGACCGTGCGACGGCGGAAAGACGGCACCACGATTCCGATTTCGCTGACCGTGTCGCCGATTTACGATCGGGCCGGGCGCATTGTCGGGGCCTCGAAGATCGCGCGCGATCTGACGGCCCTGCGCACCTACGCCACCACACTCGAGGAGACCGTTCGCCGCGAGCGAGAGGCGAGGGAACGTGAAACGGCGGCGCTGCGCACGGCCGAAGAAGCGCTGCGGTTGAAGGATGAATTCCTGGCCACGCTGTCGCACGAGTTGCGCACCCCTCTGACCGCGATCGTCGGATGGCTGCAGATTCTCGAGCTCAATCGCGATCAAGGGCGGCTCGAACGCGGCCTCGACGCCATTCAGCGGAACACGAACCTGCTGACGCGTCTCATCGGCGATCTCGTCGACGTCTCGCGCATCGTGACCGGCACGCTCACGCTGCAAGTGCAGCCGACCGATGTGGCTCGCGTGGTGGAGGCGGCGGTCGACTCCGTCCGCCAGGAGGTGCAGATCAAGCAGCTGCAGGTCACGACGACGGTGGCAGCCGACCTCGAGCCGATCGCTGCCGATCCGGACCGGCTGCAGCAAGTGATGCGGAACCTCCTGTCGAATGCGGTGAAGTTCACGCCGCCCGGCGGCCGCATTTCGATCACGGCGCAGCGGCAGGGATCCATGATCGAGCTCGGCGTTGCCGACACGGGAACCGGAATTCGCCCCGAATTCCTCCCTCACGTCTTCGACCGCTTCTCTCAGCAGGACGGCGGCAAGACACGTCAGCACGGCGGCATGGGACTCGGCCTCGCCATCGTCCGCCATCTCGTGGAGATGCATGCTGGCACCGTTGGCGTCTCGAGCGTGGAAGGGAAGGGGACGACGTTTACTGTGCGACTGCCGGTGTCCGCGGACCATGCGCCCCCGGAGTCGCGCGCGCCAGAGATTCCGCAGCATCAACTCGTGGGTGTGCACGTGCTCGTCGTCGACGACGAACCCGATGCGCGAGAAGTGATGGCGCGGATTCTGGAGGATCAGGGTGCCACAGTGGCGACAGCGGCGTCGGCGGCCGAAGCCTACGAGTTACTGCTGCGTGCCCGGCCGCACGTGGCGGTCTGCGACATCGCCATGGCCAATGAAGACGGCCTGTCGTTCATGAGGCGCCTGCGCCGCGACGCCAACGAAAGCATCGCGCATACTCCGGCCATCGCCGTCAGTGCGTTCGCGCGGGATCACGACCGCCAGCTGTCGCTCCACGCCGGCTTCCAATCCCATCTCGCGAAGCCGTTTGATGCCGCCGAGCTCGTGGCGATCGTGCGCCATCTGGCGCGTTCCAACAACTCCAACTCGACGCACGATCACGAGCCGGTTCGATAGCCGAGAGTCCTCCGCTCCTTCCCACGACACACAGAGGCGCCTCTGTGCCTCGGTGTGTCGTGAGCTCGCTGCTATCTCACGGACGGTAGTCCGCCGATTTCTCGGACGTCGCCACGACATCGCGCCCGCCCGTGGCTTCCATGATCTCCTCGGCGCGCTTGGCCCACTTGCGGTCGTCGCAATGCACTGACACCAGATACGCACCCTCGCGAATGCGCCCGGCGTAGCGCTTGGCTTCGACTTCCGGAATGCCAGCACCAATCAACCCACCAACCAGACCGCCGGTGGCGCCCGCCGCACCCGCGCCGGCCAGCGCGGCAACGATCGGCCCCGCGGCGACAAGCGGTCCAATACCGGGAATCACGATCGCGCCAACACCGACCAGCCATCCGAGCACGCCGCCGATCGCCGCGCCGGTGCCGGCGCCCGCGGCGATGCCTTCCGGCGCCTTCGAGTTGATCTCGTGCGCGAAGTCCTTCGTGGTCTTATCCCGATCCGGCAGAATCGCTGAGATGTCGCTGTTGCGAAACCCTGCCGATCGAAGTGCTTCGAGCACGCGCTCGAACGCCATTCGATCCGGATAGATGCCATACGCAACCATATCTGTGGCCATACGGTCCCCTCTCTTGATGGGCTGACCCACGCGCACATCCGATCGCCTTCACGTAGAGGCGGGTCTTTAGACCCGCCGGTCACGGCCCCGCCGGTCAACCCCAGCTTTCCTTCGAGGAGCAGTAAGCGTGCCGATGCGAGCGCCCCGCCCCGAGCACTTCTGCCGTATGGGAATCGAGCGCCGTGTAAACAGTTCACCTCGCGCACCGCGCGCTCGACGAATCGTCGTTAGACAGACGCCGCACCAGCGACCGTCACTGGTCTTGCATAGAGTCGTTGACGAGCTGTGTCGATCGCTGACCTTTGGTACAAGAACGCCGTCATCTACTGCCTCGACGTCGAGAAGTACCAAGACGCGAACGGTGATGGCATCGGCGATTTCGAAGGGCTGATGCGCCGCCTCCCGTACCTGCAGGGGCTGGGCGTCACATGCGTGTGGCTGCAGCCGTTCTATCCCTCACCCAATCGAGACAACGGCTACGACGTCTCCGACTACTACGGCGTGCACGAGAAGCACGGGTCGCTCAGCGACTTCGTCGCGTTCATGCAGCAGGCCCAGGCGCTCGGCATCCGCGTCATCGTCGATCTTGTTGTCAATCACACATCGGTGGACTCGCTGTGGTTTCAGCAGGCGCGCGACGATCGACACTCGTTCTTCCGCGACTGGTACGTGTGGTCCGACATCCGTCCGAAGAACCACAAGGACGGCATCGTCTTTCCGGGCCAGCAGACGACGACGTGGACGAAGGATCGCCGCGCGGGGCAGTACTACTTCCATCGCTTCTACAATCACCAGCCCGATCTGAATACGTGGCACCCCTACGTGCGCGCCGAGATCCACAAGATCATGGGCTTCTGGCTGCAGCTCGGCGTGTCGGGGTTCCGCATGGATGCGGTGCCCTTTCTCATAGAGAAGAAGGGCGCCGGCATCGAGCATCAGGTCGACTTCAACCTGCTCAAGGAGATGCGCGATTTCCTGTAGTGGCGATCGGGCGAAGCGATCATGCTGGCCGAGGCGAACGTACCGCCGGAGGAAAGCCTTCAGTATTTCGGGGCGGAAGGCGACCGCTTGCAGATGATGCTGAACTTTCCGGTGAATCAGCGCCTCTTCTACGCGCTGGCCACCGCTGATATCGATCCGCTGGTGCGCGCGCTCGAAGACACGCGGCAGCGGCCGGAGAACGCGCAGTGGGTGCAGTTTCTCCGCAGCCACGACGAGCTGGATCTCGGACGGCTCACGCCGGAACAGCGACAGAAGGTGTTCGAGGCGTTCGGACCGGGCAAGCGGATGCAGTTGTACGACCGCGGTATTCGCCGACGGCTGACGCCGATGCTCGGCAACGATCGGAAGAAGCTCGAGCTCGCGTTCAGTCTGCTGTTCTCGCTGCCCGGCACGCCGATGATGCAGTACGGCGACGAGATCGGCATCGGCGACAACCTGCGGCTTCCCGAGCGCGAGTGCGCACGCACGCCGATGCAGTGGACGAGCGACCGTCACGGCGGCTTCTCACGCGCACGCCGCATCGTCCGGCCGGTGATCGACGATCGGGAGTACGGCTACCAGAAGGTCAATGTGGCTGAGCAGCGTCGCGATCCGCAGTCGCTGCTGAATTGGACCGAGCGCATGCTCCGCGCGCGCAAGGAGTGTCCCGAGATCAGCTGGGGGCACTACACCATTCTGCGGACGAACGCCCCCGATGTGCTGGTCATACGCTACGACTGGCGAGACACATCACTGGTGACCGCGCACAATTTCGGCAGCGCCAAGCAGAACGTGAAGGTGAAGATCGACTCCGCGCGAGACGACGTCCTCGTCGAAGTGTTCGACGGTCATCACAGCCGAAAACAGAACGACGGCACGCATCACCTGCCGATGAGCGCGTACGCATGGCGGTGGTTCCGGGTCGGCGGTTCCGACAACGCGATGGACCGCTCCGATCTGGATCTGGCCATCCCCAAGAAATAGCCGTACGTAGGGGCCGCCTTTAGGCGGCCCATTTACGCGGCCCTTTAGGCGGCCCATTCGGAGATATATTTTCAAATCACAGGAGTCGCAGACGATCTGGCCAAGCGCGCGACCGACACCAAGCGCCCGCTGAAGACGCTCGAGCGCGTGCTGTCGAAGGCCGGCCTCGGCTCGCGTGTCGACGCCCGGCGCTGGATTCACGACGGTCGGGTGAAGGTGAACGGGACCCTCGTTCGCAATCCCGATCACTGGATCGACCTGAAGCGCGATCGCGTCCGCGTCGACAATCGACCGCTCGTGGCGCGCGAACGCGTCTACGTGCTGCTCTACAAGCCGACGGGTTACATCACCAGCTACAAGGATCCTCAGGGCAGGCCGACGGTCTACGACCTGATCGCTGACGTCGGTACGTTCGTGTCGCCGGTCGGCCGGCTCGATCTCGATACGTCAGGCCTGCTGCTGATGACCAACGACAACCGATTCGCGGAACGGGTGACCAACCCCGATTCGCATGTGCCGAAGACGTATCTGGTGAAAGCGTCGACGCGGTTCACCGACGGGCAATTGCAGCAGCTTGCCGCGGGGGTCGACCTCGCCGACGGCCCCACACGTCCGGCGGACGTCAGGCGCGTGCGCGACTCGGAGAAGTACACCCATTTCGAGATCGCGCTGACCGAGGGGCGCAATCGTCAGGTGCGACGCATGGTGGAGGCGCTGGGCGCGCGCGTGCTGAAGCTGGTGCGTGTGCGGATCGGTCCAATCGCCATCGGCAAGCTGCCGATCGGCAAGTGGCGTCATCTCACCCCGGCGGAGATCAAGGCTCTGTCGTAGGGGCCGCCTTCAGGCGGCCCGTCAACCGATCGCGCGCTCGATGGCAGTCGTAGTAGCCGGCCGTAGCCCGTTTTCTGCATTTCCATAGCGGCGGCTCAAAATCGGGCCTTCCGACGCTGGTGCTCCCGATGACGTCGTCGCCTTGGATGACGCGACGGACAGCCAATTATCGTTCCAGCAACCAGCTTGCCCGTACGCCCGTGCCGAATCGCGGGCGACGCCGCTCGCAGCGCCTCCAGACCCGATTTACGTCTTCGCCGATCACGCCGCGAACAGTCGCCGTCCCCAGGCTCGCCCGGTGAGCCGCCGCACACCGTCGCTGTAGGGGCCGCCTTCAGGCGGTCCGTTAACCGATCGCGCGTTGGAAATACGCGGGCAGATCCTTCTTCGTGTCGCGAATGATCTCCACAATCGCCTGCCGATCGGCGCGCGACAGCGCGGTGCGATATCGGTCGTCGCGCTCCTCGCCGGAGAGCACCTGCCACAAGCGGCGATAGATCGCCTCCTTCGCCGTGGGCGGCAGCGCATCGAACGCCGGCGAGTAGATCAAATAGCTGCACGGGTATTTCATCAGGCGGCGGGTCAGATCGAGCTCGTACAGCGATCGGCCTTGCCGATCGCGAGGGCCGCTCTTGGTGAAGCGCTCGCCAAAACCCGCGTTGCCGCGAACACGATCGGTCAGCTTGGCCTCGTCGATGAAGAGCAGATAGTCGACCACCTCGCTGGCCACGCCCGTCATGATGGCGGCCACGCGGGCATCGCTCTCGGCGGTGCGTGTGAACGGCGGATGCAGCGCGGGATCGGCCACGCGCGCCTCCCAACTCGCGCGCGTCAGCAGATTCGTCATCCGCGCCTGATGGGTGAACACCAGGTGAGCGACGATGTCGCTCGTCGAGGCGCTGTAGCCGTCGGGATCGAACAAGCCGTCGACCGACGCGAGCTCCCGCGTTGGCCGCCCATCGACTGCCGCAGCCTCGTTTCCCATGTGCATGACCGATCCCACCGAGCCGGTCACGAACCAGCCGCCGAATCGCCGCGACAGCGGATCGCTGTGATCGATCGGCCGCGGTACGCCGGACGTTTGCAGCTGAGTGGCGCGCGTCGTACTGAACATCAGAAAGCCGGGGACGCCGAACGTGTCGCCGGCGCGATGGCAGCCGAGACATTCAAACGCGCGGGTGAAGCGACGAGCCCGACCGCCTTCGCCCTGATCGATCGTGTAGAACACGACGCCTGCGGTGTCGTCGTGCACCGCAATCTCGAGCAGCGGCGCATCGCGCACCCAGCCGAGCGCGACGCGATCGTTGAAGTACAGTGCGCGCGGACTCTTCTCGTCGATGAGTTTGCCCTGCAGGCTCGCGCGCGAGAACACCAGCAGCTGCGAATCAGCCGGAATCTGCAGCAGGTCGAGCGCCGATCGCAGAAAGCCGCCCCGTCCGTCGAACGTGAGCCGTGCCGCTCCCTCCTCCAGCTTGCGGTTCGCGTCCTCGACGATGTTGTTGAGGCGAGTGGTGGAGTAGTTGATGGCGGGATCGTCGACCGATCCCATGAACGCGCTGCCGCCCTGGGCCACCAAGGACGACCACCATGTGCCCAGCGCGACGACACACGCCCCCGCCGCAACGAGTGATCGACATCGGCTCGCCACGAAGGACGCGACGATGGCAAGCCACGAAGCACACGAAACACACGAAGCCATGAAAGATCACGATGATAAACCCTTCGTGTTCTTCGTGACCTTCGTGGCGAGATCGTCGTGATCTTCGTGGCTTAGCGTCCGATCGCTTTGCGGCCGACGTCGGGGAAGTCGGTGAAGATGCCGTCGACGCCGAGGTCGCGGAACTGCTTGAACTCGGCCTCGAAATCGCCGTTGTAGGTCGGCGAGAGAAAGGTCGGCTCCTGTCGCAGCGTCCACACGTGCACGAGCAGTCCGGAGGCGTGTGCCCGCATCACGATGTCGGTGGGTGGGAGCAGCCGCCGATCTTTGTCCGCGGGAATCACCAGACGTGTGTTGAGACCGACGCCATCCGCGTAGCTGGCGATGTCGCGCAGCTTGGTGTCGTCGATCGGATCGTTCTGCTGATCGATCAGGAGGATCAAACGGACGGCCGTCGCGTGACGCAGGGCGCGGAGGTTCTCCGTCTCGAACGACTGAATGAAGACCGGCGCCTCGCGTGTATTCCAGCCGTGCGACTGCAGCGATGCGAGCAGGTGTTCCTCGAGCGGCAGCCCGATGCTGCGGAAGTACGTGGGATGTTTCGTCTCGGGATAGATCCCGGTCGTCCGTCCCGCCTCGCGTCCGAGGCGTTGCGCGAGCTCGATGACGTCATCGAACGTCGAAATCTCGAACTGTCCATCGTAGGCGTGCGAGCGGAACTCCAGCCGTTCGCGCGCGCGCAGCGTCTTGATTTCGGCCAGCGTGAAGTCTTCCGTGAACCATCCGGTGACGGTTTCACCATCGATCCGCGCCGTCCGCTTGCGCTCGGGAAACTTCGACGCGACATCGGTGGTGCCGCCGATTTCGTTCTCATGACGCACGATGAGCACGCCGTCTTTGGTCGACACCAGATCGGGCTCGATGAAGTCGGCGCCCATCTCCACCGCGAGTCGGTACGACGCCAGGGTATGTTCCGGCCGATGGCCCGACGCGCCGCGATGGCCGATGATGATCGGATGGCTCGATGCCGGCACACGCTCCTCGACTGACCACGGTCCAGCGAGCAGCGCGAGCACCGAAAGGGACGCGAGCGCTCTCACCACAGCACCTTCATGCCCAGCTGCACCTGACGGGGATCATACGTCGGCGGGCCATGGAGATCTCGTTCTTGTGCAATGCACGCGACGGCGGTACGCTGCCGGGATATGCCGCATCCGACCACTGTGTCCCGCTCTGGCCGCCGCCTGTTGTTCATTGGAGCCACGCTCGCCCTCGTCGCGGCCTCGATGGCGTGCCGCTCCACCTCGTCCGCGCCCGCTGCCAAGCCGGTCACCCCCGACACATGGGCCGTCGTCGACGGCCGTGAGATCACGCGCGAGCAGGTCGATAAGGCCTTCAAACGAGTGCGCGACTCGTCGCAGCCGCTGTCGATCGAAGAGGAGCTGACGGCCAAACTCGGTCTGTTGAACGATCTGATCGTCCAGGACATCCTGATCGCGAAGGCGAACGCCTTGAAGATCGCCATCCCAGACACCGAACTGGATACGGCCTTCAATAACGCCAAGAAGAACATCCCAGACGAGGCCTTTCAGCAGGAGCTGACGCGACGAGGCGCCACCGTCGCGGAGATGCGTGAAGGACTCCGCCGCGAGCTGCTGACGCAGAAAGTCGTGGCCCAGGAGGTTGGCGCCAACGTCGCGGTCACGGACCAGGAGGTCAACGACTTCTTCAACGCCAATCGCGCGCAGTTCAACGTCGCGGAAGAGGCCTATCACCTCGCGCAGATCATCGTGACGCCGGTGCGCGAGCCGCAGGTGACCAATCGCACCGGCGATGACGCGACGTCGCCCCAGGCCGCGGCGGCAAAGGTGAAGATGCTGATGGAGCGGCTGCAGAGCGGCGCCGACTTCCGCGATCTCGCGGTGGGCTATTCGGAGGATCCCGAGTCGGCACCGCGCGGCGGCGATCTGGGCTTTGTGCCGGTGTCGCAGATCAAGCAATCGCAGCCGGCGCTGCGCGACGCGGTGTTGAACAAGTCGGCGGGCTCGGTGAATGTGGCGGCCGTGAACGGCGCGTACTCGCTGGTGCTGGTGGTCGCGCACGAGCAGGCAGGGCAGCGCGATCTGTCGATGCCGGCGGTGCGCGAGGGCATCGTCAACACGCTGCGCGGGCGCAAGGAACAACTGCTTCGTGCCGCGTACGTGACAGCCGCGCAGGACGAAGCACAGGTCGTCAATTATCTGGCGCGCCGCGTGGTCGAGTCGAAAGGCAAGCTGCCCGCGGCGCCGCTCGCGCCGCCGACACAAAAGTAGACGATCCCTGCGCCGCGGACGTCCCCTTCCCGTATGCGCCCGAAGCCGCAAGTACCGTCGGAGACCGAGGAGTATCGCGACGAGCGCTGGTGCCGCGAAGGCACGCGCGCCGTCGCCAGCGTCGTCGCCGCCGAGCGGTTCATCGAGCAGGTGGGGTTCACTGCCTGCATGACCGACTCGCGTCGCCCCGGTCCCTCACTCTACGTCGCCGTGTGTGGACGTCGCGACGCCGTGCTGCCGCGCCACGTGCAGAAAGATCCGGAGTCGTCTCTGACGTGGACGTTGAAGGATCAGCTGCTGCGCCGCGGCAAGGTCTATTACGCGAAGCTCGCGCGAGGCAAGGCGACGTTCATCGCGCCGCGCCTGCTGCCGCACTTTCACGCGATCTGGGGCGTGCGTCCGTCGGAAGAGCGGCGCCGCCTCAGTACGCACGCGCGCGCCGTGCTGAAGGTGCTGCGACACGAATGGGAGATGGCATCGATCGATCTTCGAAAAGAGTCGGGCGTCGTCGATCGAGCCGCGTTCACCCGAGCGATCGACGAACTGCAGGCGGCGATGATCGTGATCCCCAGCGAGGCCGTCTACTTGCCGAAGTTCACCTATCTCTGGACGCTCGCGGTGAGCCGCTTTCCCGATGGTCTGATGCAGCGCGTCGATCGCGACGTGGCGCTGCGCGAGATCGCGCGCGCGTTTCTCGCCAGCGCCGGCGAGACGATACCCGGGGAGCTGGCACGCGTTGCTGGCTTGTCGCGGCCCGAAGCCGGACGCGGCAATCGTGCCTTGGTGGCGGAAGGGTACGCAACGATGTCAGCGCCGGGGTTCTATCAGTTGGCGGACACGACGAACTCTTTCAGTTCTCAGTTGGTGGCGTCACTCGGTCGATGACGAGCACGTCGGCGGTACCGGTGGTGGCGTTCAACCTTAGTCCGAGCTGCTCCTGAACGGCGGTGAAGATCGAAGGGATGTCGTCGGTGGCGGGCGCGGTTGCCAGCCCGCCGGGCGGCGCGCCAGGCAGCGAGCCGCGTGCCGCCGTGAATTGCAGCTCCATATCGAACGTACCCGCGAGGCCCGTGTTGTCGATGAGCGGCCGCTCGAGAAAATCGCTGAGCAGCCGCACGACGTCCGCGAACGCCGCCCCGCCGCCGCGCAGACTCGCACTCGTCGGCGCCTGACTCACCAGCACGCCGCACTGCACGTGCCCGCCGACCACTTGCGATCGTCGACCCGCGCAGTCCATCGATGATCTGCGGAGGTTGGGGCCGAGCGTGCCGTCGCTCCTGGCCAGCACGAGCGAGTAGATCGGCATCTGCCTCATTTCGTCGTGCAGCATCAGCCCGAGGCGTTCGGCCAGCGCGGTGCGGAGCATCTGTCGAATGACATCCGACGTGATGGCATCGCCGGCGGCCGTGCCGACGATATCGAAACGGTCGCTGTCGAGCCACGCCGGTCCGCCGATGACGCGCGACTCGGGCAGGCGATACGCCTGACGGATCGCAAACCGCAGCGGCACGTTGATCGCGTTCAAGCGTCCCGGCGGCGTCTCGAATCGAATGCGCCTCTCGCCCGATGTGTTGCGCTTGATCGAGACGGCGTCGAACGAGGGCGCGCCTCTGTCCTGCGCACAGACGGTGACGCTGCCGACCGAGAGAGCGATCACCGCGGCGATCGCGTTCATATGAACCGTCGCATGCATTGTTGCCGGCGCCCCGATCGTTCCCGATGTGTTCGGTTCGTGTCAACGCGACGTTGTTAGCAGATGAGACCGCCTTGGCTGCGGTCCCTTCTCTCTCAACAACGAGGACTCTGTGACGACCATTCTTCGAAGCGGCACGTGTGCCGTGATGCTGGTGGCCTGCGTGCTCGCGGGCGCGCATCCCGCGGCGGGACAGAAACTCACTCCGTTTGCGTTCAGGGGATTTTTCGGTCGGCCAGCGCCGTCGCCCGCAGCCGCCGGTCAGCAAACGCCATTGCCGGAGGCGATGACCGAAGTGTGCGACTACTTTGGGCTCGTGCGGCCGCGGGATGGGGGGATGCCGCCTCCCGAATTGGCAGCGCTGGTCAAGGCGCTGCTCGCCCCGGCGACGATCACCGCGATCGACGGTTTCGCGAAAAGTCACAACATCGACCTGGGTCGGGCGCCCGGTCTCGCGCCGACCCACGTCTGGGCTGCAGGCGCGTGCACGGTGCTCGCCGGCCTTGCGGCGCGGCAGATCTCGGATCTCGACAGCGCCGGAAGTCATCGCGTGCTCGTGGAGATTGAGTTCACGATGAATCGTCTCAACACCTGGCTGGGTATGCTGCGATCCTCCGATAGTCCCGACTTCATTCAGGCGTCCTCACGGGTGAACTTCGAGCGGCAACAGCTCAATGACTTGATGCGCGCGCACGATCTGCTGAACCGCTTCTCGGCGGCGCTCTTTGTCGGCACCTCGATCGGAGGGACCAACCAGCTGTTCGAAGGCAAGGGCACAGATCCGGTGAAGACGCGCATCTCGGAAACCGAGCAGACCGTGCAGGTGTCGAAGCTGACGTTCGAGACCGCGCACTTCGGATGGCAGGGCGAGCACCTCATGGACGCGAGCATCCGCGCCCAGGTGGGATTCCAGCCGGCGCTCAACATCATGAAGGCGACGCTCGACAACGACGCCGCGAGTGTCGCGAACCCCACGCTGGTGGCAGTACTGCAGCCGGCGCTCGTGACCAGCATCGGCGCGCGCCTGGGGATTCCCTATCAGCGTATCGACGGCGAGATTTCGATCGTGGGCGGCGTAGGTGCGAGCCGCCTGACGAGTGACGCCGTGACCTTCGACAACAAGACGCCGGCGTTGATCGCGAGGCCGCTCAAGGACAGTCTCAGCAAGACGGCATGGTTCTCGGAGCTTGGCGTCGAGCTCGCACTCTACGACAACCCGATTCGGGTGCTGCACGCAGAAAAAGGCCTCGTCACGCCAGCGATCGTGATCGCCGCCGGCTATCGCCGCGACGAGCGGTTCACGAGCGATTCAGTGCCAGTCGTCGACACCCAACCGCTGCTGACCGTCGAACCACATCGGTTCTATCTGCGCTTCATGATCGATACCGTGAAAACCGTGTCGCGCCGTGGCGTCGCCGATCCACCGAAGGCGTTCGATCTGGGATTCGGTCTCGAGTACGAGCGTCCGTGGTGGCGCCACGATTCGCAAGTGCCGTCGAGCACACGATTCGTCATTCGCGGAAACATCAACCTGCTCAAGGCGTCCGCATCGAGCGACGAGAAGCCGAAGACCCCAGCGGCCGGCGGTGGAGCGCAGTAGCGCTCCACCGCGCCGATGGCTCACGCGACGTGTCGGTGCACGGCATGTGAGAGCGGCTGACGTGCTGCGTCGAGCGCTTCTCGTAGTGCCACGTCCCGCGGGTCGCCGGCCAGTCGCGTGCCCATCTTGTTCGTCACGTATGCGTAAGCCAGCCCAGTTTCGGGATCGGCGAAGCCGAGGGCACCACCCGCGCCGGGCGATCCGAACGATGCGGCGCTGCCGAACGGCATCGCCGCAGACGACTTCATGAAGCCAAGCGAGAACTGCACGCCGTTGGCTTTCAGACACTCATCGTAAAACCCGCGCGCGGATGGAATCGCTGGCTCGGCGAGCAGCGCGATCGTCTCCCGACGCAATCCCAGTTCGCGACCGCCGGTCGCAAACGCGCTGTAGGCGCGGGCGATGGCGCGCGCCGTGCCGACCGCGCCGCCCGACGGCACTTCGAGATGTCGAGCATAGACGCGCGCCTCATCGTGCGGCAGTTCGGAGCCTCTCAGGCACTTCGAGATCTTCGAGTGACGATTGAACGTGTCGATCGCGAGACGAAGCGGGAATCCGTAGAACAGCTCGATCATCGATGGCCGCGACATGGTCGCGAATCGCGAGTTCGGGAGGTGTTCCGGCAACCGGATGAACACGTCGAGACCAAGCGGCGCCGCGATCTCCTCCTGGAAGAACCGGCCGATGCTGCGATGCTGCGGATCGATGCGACGCAGGAGCTCGCTTTCATAGAACCCGAGCGTGATGCCGTGATACGCCTGCCGCTCGCCCGCCGGCCACGCCGGCGTCTGACGCGCGAGCACCACCGCAAGCCGATCGGGATCGGACCCCAGCTCCCGCGTGAGTGGCTCATCGAGTACGTATAACCCCGCCTGATGCGCGAGCAGATGACGAACGGTAATACGCTCCTTGCCGTGCTGCGCGAACTCTGGCCAATAGGTGCCGACGCGCTCGTCGTAGTCGAGCCAGCCTCGCGAGTGCGCGATGGCCAGCGCCATCGCCGCGAGACCCTTCGTGGCTGAATAGACGATCACCATGGTGTCGCTCTCCCACGGCTCGCCGGTGCTGGCGTTGCGGATGCCGCCCCATATGTCGACGATCTTTTCGCCGTTCTGGAACACACAACAGGCACCGCCCAGCTCACGCCGGTGCGCGAAGTTGTTCTCGAAGGCGGCCCGTACCGCTTCAAATCCAGGGCTGACGGATCCTTCGATGCGCATGGTCGTACTCCTCTTGGGTACGACGACGCACAAACGTTGCCTGCGCGGGGAATCGTTTTCGGCTCGATTAGGCGCGTCGTGTGCCGCGACGCGGCGAATCACGCGAACAAATCCGCGGCTCTTGCGGGATAGCTCTCACCCCACGTCGTTCAGCCGGTCATACCTCCAGGAGATCCCGGCCGATGATGATGGTGCCGCGAAACTGTCGCTTCGCTGCATCGAGCCACATCGCGTCGGTCACGTCGGGATCGTCGGGCGGCACGAAGTGCGACAACACCAGCGTTTTGACGCCGGCGTCTTGCGCGATGCGACCGGCGTCTTCTGCTGACGTCTGATGCGCGAGGATGCTGCTCTTCAGCGCGGCGGCGTTGGGCACGCGGGCGACGAGGCGGTCGATCGCCGGCGGATACATCACCGAGTGCACGAGGACGTCTGCACCGGCTGCCAGCTTGACGAGATTCTGCGACGGCGCCGTGTCGCCGGAGATCACGATCGAGCGATCAGGCGCATCGAATCGGTATGCGAACGCGGGAACGACCGGTGCGTGATCGACGAGGGCCGCCGTCACCTTGACGGTGCCGTCGGACATCACGGTGCCGCCAGTGCGAAGCTCGTGCACGTGCACGAGCGGTGCAAGCGGCACGCGCCCCTCGTTCGCGATCCGCGTGTCGATGTCGTAGGCGTTCATCTTGAAGAACAGCCTCGTCATGGTCTCGAGCGGTGGCGGTCCCCAGGTGTCCACGCGCGCGCTCAATCCGGACGCCCACGCAAGCCAAATGAGATTCCCGTAGTCCGCGTTGTGGTCGGAATGCTGATGCGTCACGAACACGTGACGCAGCGTGGTCAGCGGAACTCCCGCCAGCACCAGCTGACGCGCCACCCCGTCGCCGCAATCGATCACGTAAGCGACGTTGTTGCTCACGATCACCTGTGCGGCCCCCGAACTGTTTTGTCGAGGGCGCGGGCCTCCGCCGGTGCCCAGAAGAATCAGCTTGGTACGGGCTTGAGCGGGTGCCGCGCGCAGCGACGCTGCAAGCGCGGCAGTGCTCATGAGAAACGAACGGCGGCCGACACGCGGCGCCTGGTCAGGCATGGTCCGCAATCGTACCGCGTCGGCGCGACATCAGTCGGGCATCGGACGCTCGACGCGCGCGACGACCAGCACGTCGATCGGCGCCCGGCGCGATTCGAACTTCAAACCGAGTTGTTCCTGCATCGCCGTTGCGAGCGCGACACCAGGCGAATCCGCGGTGGTGGTGGTGCTCAATGCCGCCTGCGTCCACTGCAGGTCCCAATCAAATCGGCCGCTGAGTCCGGTCTGATCGACCACCAGGCGATCGGCCCAACTCGATATCTGCGTCACGAGAGTGGGGAACTCGACGGCTCTGGCGGCGACATGGCCCGATCGCGAGAAGCCCGAATTGCATGGGCTCGCGGGGTTCGGTTCGGGCAGACCCTGCGCGATGGGAACGGACGTCCACGGTCCATCGCAGGTGCGTGCGTCCGATCGAACCAGTTGCGAACCCAGTCGGCCATCGGATCTCGCCACGACGAGGCCGTACACGGGAATCTCTCGACGTTCGCGCACGAGGGCCAGCTTGAAGCGATCCTCGAGTACGTGACGCAGCATCAGTCGCGCCTGATCGCGAAACGCCGACGCCGTTGTCGTCGTGTCGACGGCCTTTCCGTTCACGTCGAAACGTGCCGTCTCGATCCAGTCCGGTCCGCCGACGATCTGCTCGTCGTGAACCTGGTATGCCGTCTTGATGAGCATGCGTACCGTTACGTTCGACGCGGTGTAGCGCCCGCCTGGCTGCACGTAGCTGGCAGAGCGCTCGTCACCTGACACGTTCGGCTTCACCGACACCACCTCGAACGCCAGTTCCTGAGCCGCGATCGTGCGGGAGTGCGTGATGCCGAGGTAGACGAGCGCGCCGCACAGCGCCGCTGTTACGACGTGGTTCATCACCTGAATTCTATTCGTCCACCGGTCCCCTTGAACGCAGACACCACAACTGGCCGACGCGCGCGTTGAGGTATAACTTGCGCTGGAGAGTGGGGCATGGGTAAAGCGATTCTCGGCATGTGTGGACTGGTGCTCATGGTCGCGGCGATATCGGCGCAGCAGGCGACGCCGCCAGCGGCCGGTGGACGCGGACAGGCGACGTCACCACCGCCGATCAACTGGCCCTCCCCGCCGCTTCCCGACGGACCGCTGATGATCGACACCGGCCTTGTGCGGCCGATCAAGATCACCATTCTCAAGGGACTCACGCAACCGTGGAGCATGGCGTTCGTGCCTGATGCTGCGAACCCCTCGACCTCGCTCGGGGCAGGCGGGTTCACGATTCTGGTCACCGAGCGCGGCGGCAAGCTGCGCATGGTGCGCAACGGCGTCCTCGATCCAAATCCGGTAGCCGGGCTGCCCGCTGACATTCAGGCGGCAGGTCTTGCCGGCCTCATGGACATCCAGCTCCATCCGAAGTTCGCCGACAACAAGCTTGTCTACATCACGTATCACAAGCGTCAGGCGAACGCCGCACCAGCCGCGCCGCCTGCTTCTGGTGGACGCGGGCCGGCGCCACCGCCCGGTGTGATCACGCTCGCGCGTGGGACATGGGACGGCACCAAGCTTGTCGGCGTGAAAGACATCTTCTCGGCGCAGCCGAGCGGCAACGCGGCGCGCATGCTGTTCACACGCGATGCACACATCATCATGTCGGTCGGCTACGGCGATCCGCCGCAGGCCAATCAAGGCAACCCCGATCCGCAGAAGATGCCGCCGCAGGATCCGATGAGCCTGGCCGGGAAAACCCTTCGGCTGAATGACGATGGCACGGTGCCGAAAGACAATCCGTTTTTCGGCAAGGCCGGATACCGTCCCGAGATCTTCACGCTCGGTCATCGCAACATCCTCGGCCTGTCGATGAATCCCGAGAACGGGGCGATCTGGTCGGTCGAGAACGGACCCAATGGCGGCGACGAAGTGAACGAGCTGCTGCCGGGTCACAACTACGGCTGGCCGATCATCGGAGCCGGACGCTTCTATCTTGGTCCGCGCGTGAGTGTGAATCCGTATCGCGAGGACATGGATCCACCAGTGGCGTTCTGGGTGCCTGCGATTGCGCCTTCGGGTCTCGTGTTCTACACGGGCGACAAGTTCCCGCAGTGGAAGAACAACCTGTTCGTCGGCGGCATGCGGCAAGGTGAAGTGCCGCGCTCGGGGCACCTCGAGCGGTTCGACTTCAACGACAAGTGGGAAGAGCTGCATCGCGAGGGCATGTTGCGCGATCTGCAGCAGCGCATTCGCGATGTCCGGCAGGG
>Ga0075423_10001979_pt1 | contig 18387 bp, 17 predicted proteins | sample SoiMethybrSBSTD2_FD_80114 | JGI IMG/M metagenome (GOLD analysis project Ga0075423, IMG submission 80114) | Bulk soil microbial communities from a Populus tree surrounding site in Tennessee, USA - Soil MetaG P. TD hybrid SBSTD2 | ecosystem: Environmental > Terrestrial > Soil > Tree plantation...
GAGCCGGTGAGGACCTTCTCGATCGGCTTCGAGGAGTCGAGCTTCGACGAGCTCTCGCGGGCGCGCCTGGTGGCGGAGCGCTACGGCACCGACCACCACGAGCTGGTCCTGCGCCCGGACGCCGTCGACCTCCTGCCGCGGCTCGTCGAAGCCTTCGACGAGCCCTTCGGAGACTCATCCGCCCTGCCCACCTATCTTGTCTCCCAACTCGCCGCGGGCGAGGTCAAGGTCGCGCTCTCGGGGGAGGGAGGAGACGAGCTGTTCGGCGGCTACTACACCTACGTCGCGGACCTGCTCGCCCCGCGCCTGGGGCGGCTCGCGGCGCTCACCGCGCCGCTGATCGAGGCGCTGCCCAGCTCGGACGGGAAGGCCAGCTTCGACTACAAGGCGAAGCGCTTCGCCCGCGCCGCGCACCTGCCCCCGCTGGAGCGCCACCACGCCTGGAAGGAGATCTTCTCGACCGAGGCCCGCGCCTCGCTGCTGGGCGCCGGGGACCCCGGCTGGGACCCGGTCGACCTCTACCGCGAGCGCTACGCGGAGACAGCCGGCGCCGAGCAGCTCGCCCGCCTGCAGGACGTCGACCTTGGCATCTACCTGGTCGACGACCTGCTGGTCAAGACCGACCGCTCCAGCATGGCCCACTCGCTGGAGCTGCGGGTCCCCTTCCTCGACACCGAGGTCGCCGACTTCGCGCTCGGCCTCGCCACGCCGCTCAAGGTGCGCGGCTTCGCCAAGAAGCGGCTGCTGCGCCGCGCCCTCGCGCCGCTGCTGCCGCGCGAGATCCTGCGCGGTCCCAAGCAGGGTTTCTCGATCCCCCTCGCCGCTTGGCTGCGCGGCCCCCTGGAGCCGTTCGCCCGCGAGGTGCTCTCGCCGGCGACGCTGGCGCGGCAGGGCTGCCTCGACCCGGCGACGGTGGGGTCGTTGCTCGACGACCACTGCGCCGGGCGCGAGGACCTCAGCCGCCAGCTCTGGGGCCTGATGGCATTCACACTCTGGTTCGATCGCTATGCCAACTAGCCTCGACGCGCTCTTTGCCTTCCTGCTCGCCGCGGTCGTCGCGCTGCTTGCAACCCCCCTTACGGTGAGCCTGGCCCGCCGGGTCGGGGCGATCGACCTGCCCAACGAGCGCTCGCTGCACGAGTTGCCGACGCCCAAGCTCGGCGGCCTGGCGATCCTCGCCGGCGTGCTCGCGGCGGGCCTGATCTGGCTGCCCTGGGACGGTGAAACCCGCGCGATCCTCGCCGGGGCGGTGGCGATCTCCCTGGTCGGCTTCCTCGATGATGTCTTCGAGCTTGGAGCGGGGTGGAAGCTGCTCGGCCAGACCGCGGCCGTCGTCATCCCCGTCGCGGCCGGGGTGACGGTCGACAACTTCACCTTTCCCTTCTTCGGCAGGCTCACTCCTGGCACCGTTGACCTGATCGGGCTGCCGGGGGGCGGCTCGATCGACCTCGGCGACGTCGGCACGGTCGTCGTCATCGTCGCCGTGATCAACGTGATCAACCTGATCGACGGCGTCGACGGGCTGGCGGCGGGCGTCTGCGCGATCTCCGCCGTGACGCTGGCGGTGATTGCCCTCTCGCTGGACCGCAATGCCGCCGGCGTCCTGGCCGCCCTCACCGCGGGCGCCTCGCTTGGCTTCCTGCGCCACGGCTTCCCCCCGGCCAGCACCTTCATGGGCGACACCGGCTCCAACCTGCTCGGCTACCTGCTGGGCGTCATCGCGGTCCAGGGCGCCCTGAAGACGAACGCCGTCGTCGCCCTCTTCCTGCCGCTGATCGTCCTCGCGGTTCCGATCCTCGACACCGGTTTCGTCGTCGCCAAGCGGCTCAAATATGGCCGGCCGATCTACAGAGCGGACCGCTGGCACTTCCACCACCGGATGGCCAACATCGGCTTCTCCCAGCGGCGCACGCTCGCTTACCTCTACGGCTGGACCCTGGTGCTGGCCGGGCTGGCGTTGGCGCTGCGCTTCGTCCCCTACAGCGACGATCACGGCAACTTCGACGCCCTCTGGACCGCCGTGATGATCGCCTGCGGCCTGCTCGCCGTCGCCTCCAGCGTGTACCTGGTCTACGTCCTGGAGATCCTCAAGCTGCGCCGCGGACGGTTCAATCCGGAGACGGGGGAGTTCGAAGCGATCGAGCTGGAAGATCCCAGCCCCACGGGGTAGTGGCAAGGGGCACGAACTGGCTCCACAAAGCCGATAGAGGGCCCTTTCGGATATAGTCGCCTATCCGCCCGCTCGGCCCGAGCCGGGCGGATTTTATGTCTCCTCCCAAGTACGTCGACCCCCTGATGCTGGCCGCCGCGCTCGCGGTGTTCCTGCTCGGCGGCTTCCCGATGCTGGGTTTCGCGGTCGGCGCCGGCGCCTGGCTGGTTCAACGCATAGTGGGGGTAATAGCCACCAAACACGTTGCAGCGGAGTTGGCGGTGGGGAACCGCCAGAAGGCGATGGGAATCACGGCCGCGACGACCCTCGGCCGGGTCTGGCTGATGACCCTCTCCGTGCTCCTGGTCGGGCTGTTGGCCGATCACGAGGACGGTCTCGCCGCGGCGCTGCTGCTGACCGGGCTGTTCACGGTCTCCTTCGCCGCTCAGGGGATCGCCCACCTGTTCGGGTCAGAGGGGGAGGGAGCGGGCCGGGCGAACGGGGTGCCTGCCTCATGAGCACCAAGGCCAAAGTCTTCATCGGCATCGGCGTCTACTTCGCGATCGCGATTCTGATGCTGCTGATCTTCGGCAGCTCGGGCAAGAACGAGGCCTTCCAACCGCAGAACGAGTTCAAACTCGAGGAGTGGATCCCTATCCACCTGGGCAGCCTCGATCTCAGCATCAACAAGGCGGTCCTCTACCTGCTGATCGCCAGCGCCCTGACGATCTTCACGATGGTCTGGATCAGCCGCCGCATGGCGCAGAAGCCGAACCGGGTGCAGACCGCGATCGAGGTCGCCTACGACCTGACCAAGGACAACATCACCGGCGGCAACCTCGACTCGAAGATGGCGGCCCGCTGGTTCCCGTTTCTCGCCGCTCTTTTCTTCTTCATCTGGTTCTCGAACATGATCGGCTTCCTGCCGCTGCCGACCAACACCGAGCACACGGTCGACGTCTTCGGCCTGCAGATCCCCTCCTTCGCGATTTACGCGGCGACAGCCAACCTCTCGATCCCGCTGGTCCTCACCCTGGTCGTCTGGGTCTCCTACCACGTGGAGGGGATCAGGGCGAAGGGTGTCGGGCCCTACTTCGCCAGCTGGCTGCCCCCCGGCCTGGAGGAGATGAACCCGATCGGCAAGGCCTTCATCTTCGTGATCGAGGCGATTTCGCACTTCGCGCGGCTGATCTCCCTCTCCGTGCGTCTCTTCGCCAACATCCTCGCCGGCCATCTGCTGCTCCTCTTCATGGGCGGCGGGCTCGCCGTGCTGCTCGGCATCGCCGCGCTCGGGGCGCTCACCTTTCCGCTCGCCTTCTTCTTCTTCATCCTCGAGGTGGGCCTTATCGCCACCCTGCAGGCGTTTATCTTCTCGACCCTCACCGCGATCTACCTCGGCGGAGCGACCTCCGCGAGCCACTAGAAAAGGAGTCAAACTCGATGGATCCCACGTTGCTACCGATCGCCGAGGTCACCGACGCCGGCGTAACCGACGCCGGCAAGGCGATCGCCCTCGGCGTTGGCGCCGGACTCGGCTCGATCGGCGCCGGCATCGGCATCGGCTTCATCTTCGGCAAGGAGATTGAGTCGGTTGCCCGCCAGCCCGAGATGAGAGACGAGCTTCAGAGCATCCGCTGGCTCGGCTTCGCGCTGACCGAGGCCGTCGCCTTCTACACGTTCATCTTCGGCCTGATCGCCTTCTTCCTCTAGGCACGTGGGGGCGTTCGGCTACATAGCCGCGATTCCGCTTGCCGCCGAGGGCGGCGGCGACTCGGGCGGCAGCTTCCTGGTCTCTCCGGGCCTCGGCCTGATGATCTGGACGTTGGTCCTCTTTCTCTTCACGATGTGGGTGTTGAGCAAGGTCGCCTTCCCGAAAATCCAGGAGGCGTTGGACAAGCGCGCCAGAGCGATCGCGGAGTCGATCGAAGCGGCGGAGCGCCAGCGCAAGGAGTCCGACGAGCTGCTCCAGGAGTACCGTGAGCGCCTCGCCGAGGCCCGCGAGCAGGCCGACGACATCATGACCCGCGCCCGCAAGGCAGCCGAGACGGCGACCGCCGAGGCGACCGCCGCCGGCAAGGAGAAGCGCGAGGAGCTGGTCGCCGCGGCAAAGCGCGACATCGAGGCCGAGACGCGGCGCTCGTTGGATCAGATCCGCAGAGAGGTCGCCGACCTGACCGTGCTGGCCACCGAGAAGGTGACCCGCAAGGCCCTCGACGCCGACGACCAGCGCCGCCTCGTCGAAGAGGCCCTCAGCGAGGTCGACTTCTCGGCGCTCTCCGGGGCGGAGGAGTCGCGTAACTGATGGAGGAGGCGGCTCGCGTATACGCGGAGGCGTTGTTCGACGTCGCCAAGGAGAAGGGCAAGCTCGACCCGATCCGCGAGCAGCTTGCCCAGTTCGCAGACGCCCTCGACTCCAACCGCGAGCTGCAGGTCTTCTTCTTCAGCCCCTACTTCTCCTCAGCCGAGAAGGTCGATGGGTTGAAGCGGGCCGTCGACGGCGCCGACCCCGAGCTTCTCAACTTCCTCGAGCTGCTGATCGAGAAGCAGCGGATGCCGGCGATCTTCCGCATCCGGCGCGAGTTCGAGGAGATGTGGAAGCGGGAAAACCGCCGCATCGACGTGACCGTGACCAGCGCGGTCGAGTTGGACCCCGAGGTCGTGGGGAAGATCGGCGAGGAGATCGAGAAGCAGACCGGCCAGAGAGTCGAGCTGGCGAGCCGCGTCGAGGAGGGGATCCTGGGGGGGATCGTGCTGCAGGTCGGCAACATGGTCCTTGACGCCAGCATCCGCAGTCGCTTGGAGAAACTTCGAAAGAGCGTCGCGCAGGCGGCGTAAGGAGGAATAACCGCAGTGGAGATAAAGCCGGACGAAATCGCGTCGATCCTCAGGGAGAGGATCGAAGGAATGGACACCGAATCCGCCGACCTCGCCGAGGTCGGCACGGTCCTCTCCGTCGCCGACGGGATCGCCCGCATCCACGGCCTCGACAACTGCATGGCGCTCGAGATGCTCGACCTGCCCCACGGGGTTACCGGCTTGGCGCTGAACCTCGACGCCGACAACGTCGGCGCCGTCCTCTTCGGCGAGTGGGACAAGGTCGTCGAGGGCGACACGGTGAAGCGCACCGGGCACCTGCTGCGGATTCCCGTCGGGGACGAGTTGCTGGGTCGCCTCGTCGACCCGCTTGGCCGCCCGCTCGACGACAAGGGCGAGATCGCGACGACGCAGACCCGCCCGGCGGAGTTCAAGGCGCCGGGCGTCGTCCAGCGCCAGCCGGTGACCGAGCCGGTGCAGACCGGGCTGATGTCGATCGACGGGATGATCCCGATCGGGCGCGGCCAGCGCGAGCTGATCATCGGCGACCGCCAGACCGGCAAGACCGCGATCGCGATCGACACGATCATCAACAACCGCGACAAGGACCTGGTCTGCATCTACGTGGCGATCGGGCAGCGGATGTCGACCGTCGTCCAGCTCAAGGAAGTGCTGGAGGAGCACGGCGCGATGGACAACACGATCATCGTCGCCGCCCCCGCCGACGAGGCGGCGCCGATCAAGTTCATCGCTCCCTACGCCGGCTGTGCGATGGGGGAGCACTTCCTCTACAACGGCAGAGCCGCCCTCTGCGTCTACGACGACCTCACCAAGCACGCCTACGCCTACCGCCAGATGTCGCTGCTGCTGCGGCGCCCGCCGGGCCGCGAGGCCTACCCGGGCGACGTCTTCTACCTGCACTCCCGTCTCCTGGAGCGGGCGGTGAAGCTGAACGACGAGCTGGGCGGCGGCTCGCTGACCGCGCTGCCGATCATCGAGACGCAGGCGAGCGACGTCGCCGCCTACATCCCGACCAACGTGATCTCGATCACCGACGGGCAGATCTTCCTCGAGTCGGACCTCTTCTACTCGGGGGTGCGGCCGGCGATCAACGTCGGCATCTCCGTCTCCCGGGTGGGAGGTAACGCGCAGACCAAGGCGATGAAGAAGGTGGCGGGCAAGCTGCGGCTGGACCTCTCCCAGTACCGCGACCTGGAGGCGTTCGCCCAGTTCGGCTCCGAGCTCGACCCCGAGACGCAGAAAACGCTGAACCGCGGCGAGCGTCTGGTCGAGATGCTGAAGCAGAAGGAGCGCGAGCCGCTCGGGGTGGCCGACCAGGTCGCCGCGATCTACTCCGGCACCGGCGGCTTTCTCGACCGGATCAAGACCGAGCGCGTCGCCGAGTTCCTCGGCGACCTGCGCATCCGGCTCCGCTCCGAGAAGGCGGACCTGCTGAAGCGGATCGAAGAGACCGGGCAGCTCTCCGAGGAGGACGAGTCCGAGCTGGGTGACGCGATCCGCGAGTTCGTCGACGACTTCGGCCCCGACTTCGACGAGCACGGCGACCCGCTCGAGGAGGGCGAGTCCGACCGCATCCGCTCCGAGGAGGAGCGGGCCAAGCCAAGTCGCGTCGAAGAGGCCGAGAAGGCGGAGAAGGAGGCGACGCCCGCCTGACGCTTCACCCGGCGGCGCCCTAGACCATGGCCACCCAGAAGGAAGTCAAGAATCGCATCGCGTCGATCAAGAACATCAACAAGATCACGCGGGCGATGGAGATGGTGGCGGCGGCGCGCCTGCGCCGCGCCGAGCAGCGAATCGAGCAGCTGCGTCCCTACGCGCAGGGGATGCGCAAACTCACCCGCCGCGCCGCCGAGCAGGCGGGAGGGATGCCCCGCGTCCCGGTCATGGTCGAGCGTGAGGATGTGAAGCGGGTCGGCGTAGTCCTGATCACCGGCGACCGCGGCCTCGCCGGCGCCTTCAACACGAACATCATCCGCGACGGCCTGCGCCTCCAGGGCGAGCTGCGCGAGCAGGGCGCCGAGGCCGTCTTCTCCGCCGTCGGCCGCAAGGGCGTCTCGGCACTGACCTTCCGCAAGCAGGATCCCCGCACCTCGTACGTCGGCTTCACCGACCGGCCCGGCTTCGCCAATGCCCGCGAGATCGGCGAGGAGCTGACCGCGCGCTACGTCGACGAAGAGCTGGACCGGGTCGAGCTGGTCTACAACCGCTACGTCTCGCCGCTCACCCAGCACGTCTGGCGTCAGACCCTGCTGCCGCTGCAGCAGGCCGAGGTGACCGGCGAGGGGATCGCCGAGGAGGAGGACTCCGGCGAGGAGACGGAGGCTGAGAAGGCCCACGCGGCGGCCCTCTGGGAGTACGAGCCGGAAGCCGAGGAGTTGCTCGCCCAGCTGATTCCCGAGTACGTGAACATCTCCGTGTACCGGGCGCTGCTGGAGTCCGCCGCGTCGGAGCTGGGGGCGCGGATGACCGCGATGCGCAACGCCGCGGAGAACGCGGAGACCATGATGGAGGACCTGACCCTGGAGATGAACCGGGTCCGCCAGTCGGAGATCACGCAGGAAATCTTGGAAGTCGTCGCCGGCGCCGAGGCGCTCGGCTAGAGAAAAGGAACCAATGGCTGAGAGCAACAACGGAACGAACGTAGGGCGGGTCGAGCAGGTGACCGGCGTCGTCGTCGACGCCGTCTTCCCGGACAAGTTGCCGGAGATCTACTCCGCGGTGAAGATCGAGATGGCGGGCGATGAGGACCGCGAGGCGACCGAGCTGGTCTGCGAGGTGCAGCAGCACCTCGGCGACGACCGGGTGCGCACGGTGGCGATGGACGCGACCGACGGCCTGCAGCGCGGCGACAAGGTCATCGACACCGGCGGGCCGATCACGGTCCCGGTCGGCGACGCGACACTGGGCCGCATCTTCAACCTGCTCGGCGAGCCGATCGACCAGGGCGAGCCGGTGCAGACCGAGGAGCGCTGGCCGATCCACCGCCCGGCGCCCGACGTCTCGGACCTCGCTCCGACCCAAGAGATCCTCGAAACCGGGATCAAGGTGATCGACCTGCTGGCGCCCTACGCGAAGGGCGGCAAGGTCGGGCTGTTCGGCGGCGCCGGGGTCGGCAAGACCGTCCTTATCCAGGAGCTGATCCGCAGCATCGCCGAGGAGCACGAGGGGCTGTCGGCCTTCTGCGGCGTCGGCGAGCGCTCGCGCGAAGGCAACGACCTATGGCTCGAGATGAAGGAGTCCGGCGTCATCGACAAGACGATGCTCGTCTTCGGCCAGATGAACGAGCCGCCCGGCGCTCGCCTGCGCGTAGCGCTCTCGGGCCTGACGATGGCGGAGTACTACCGCGAGCACGGCGGCCAGGACGTGCTGCTCTTCATCGACAACATCTTCCGCTTCGTCCAGGCGGGCTCCGAGGTCTCGGCGCTGCTCGGCCGCATGCCCTCCGCGGTCGGCTACCAGCCGACGTTGGAAACCGAGATGGGCGGCCTGCAGGAGCGCATCACCTCGACCGAGCGCGGCTCGGTGACTTCGGTGCAAGCGATCTACGTCCCCGCCGACGACCTCACCGACCCGGCTCCGGCTTCGGTGTTCGCGCACCTCAACGCGACCACGGTGCTCTCGCGGGCGATCTCCGAGAAGGGGATCTACCCGGCGGTCGACCCGCTCGACTCGACCTCGACGATCCTCAAGCCCGACGTCGTCGGCGAGGAGCACTACCGCACTGCGACCGAGGTCCAGGAGGTGCTGCAGCGCTACAAGGAGCTGCAGGACATCATCGCGATCCTTGGCATCGACGAGCTCTCCGACGAGGACAAGCAGACGGTCAGCCGGGCGCGCAAGATCGAGCGCTTCCTCTCGCAGCCGTTCTTCGTCGCCGAGCAGTTCACCGGCCGCAGCGGCGAGTACGTGCCGGTGGCGGACACGGTGCGCGGCTTCCGCGAGATCCTCGACGGCGAGCACGATGAGCTGCCGGAGGGCGCCTTCTACATGAAGGGCGGGATCGAACAGGTGACCGAGGGCGCCGGGGCGGCCGCGGCCGCGTAGGAGGGACCACCTTGGCCGGCGAGACACCGTTCGATGTCGAGGTCCTCACCCCGGAGGGGGAGGTCTTCAGCGGCGAGGTGCGCCAGGTTTCGACCCGCACCGCTGTCGGCGAAGTCGGCATCCTCGCCAATCACGCGCCGCTGCTAGCGGCGCTGAAGCCCGCCGAGCTGCGGCTCCACGTCAGCGACGCCGAGACGAAGCGCTACGCGCAGGCGCACGGCTGGCTGCAGGTGTTCGGCAACCACGCGCGGCTGCTGGTCGAAGAAGCGATCGACCCGGCGGAGCTCGACGCCGCCTCGCTGAAGGAACAGCTCTCCGACGCCGAGCAGCGCCTGTCCGAGGCCGAGTCGGGCAGCGGCGCCGCACGGCGAGCGCGGAAAGATCGCGACCGGGCGGAAGCGTTCCTCGCTATAGCTGGGAGATGAACGAGGAACTCGTAGCCCTCGCCACGCGGCTGATCGGCTACGACACGTCCGAGCCGGAAGCCGTCCTCGAGGCGGCCGGGTTCGTCAAGGGTTGGCTGGAGGCGCGGGGGATCGAGGCGAGCACCACCGAGGTGCGCGGCCTGCCCGTGATGCGCGCAGAGGTTGGGCCACAGGACGCGCCGACAGTTGTCCTGCACGGCCACCTCGACGTGGTGCCGGGGCGGCCCGGCCAGTTCGACCCCCGGGTCGAGGGCGATCGCCTCTACGGGCGCGGCGCCTACGATATGAAGGGAGCGCTGGCGGCGATGCTGATCGTCACCGCTTCGATGCGCGATCAGGAGAGAGTGCAGGTGCGGCTCGGCATCGTCGGCGACGAAGAGAGCGAGGAGGAGAAGGACCGCGGCACCGACCACCTGGTCGACAGCGGCTTCCTCGGCGACTTCGCAATCACCGGCGAGCCGACCGACCTCCACATCGGGGTCGAGGCGAAGGGGGTGCTGGCGGTGCGGCTGGAGGTAAGCGGAGTCGCCGCGCACGGCGCCACCCCCTGGCTGGGCGACAACGCGGTGCTGAAGGCGCTCGACGTTTTCCGCAGCATCGAGTCGCTACCGTTTGCCCGGCACAGCTCCGAGCTGTTCGACCGCCCCTCGATCAACCTCGGCCGGATCTGGGGCGGTGACGCGCTCAACAAGGTGCCTGACCGATGCGTGATCGACGTCGACATCCGCTACCTGCCCGACCAGGACCCGCGCGCCCTCCTCGCCGAGATGAAGGACCTGCCCGACACCGAGGTGCTGAACACCTTCACCCGGCCGCCGGCGGTGGTCGACCGCGACTCGGCCTTGGTGCGGGGGCTGCGCGAAGCGGCTGCCGCCCACCACGACGGCGAGCCGATGAGCGTCGGGCGCGACGGCGCCTCCGACGCGGTCTCCTTCCTGCGGGTTGGTGTGCCGGCGGTCGAGTTCGGCCCGGTGGGGGAGGGGCACCACGGCCCCGAGGAGTGGGTTTCTGTCTCCTCCTTGGAGAGCTACCGGCAGGCGCTCGACTCCTTCCTGCGGTCGATCCCCGGCCGGCTCGATGACTGAGGTCCCGCAGACTTCGGCCTGGGGCGCAAAAAAGCCGCCGCCCAGCGGCGACCACGAGCCGCCGCCGAAGCCGAAGCGCTACTGGTGGCGCTTCACCCTCGCCTCGGTGACGATCATCCTCGCCACCGCGGCGGCGACCGCGGCCAGCATCCTGCTCTACGTGGGGAGCATCGCCGACGCCCTTTCCCACAACGATGCGCTGCAGAACAAGGTCGACCGCATCCTCGCCGAGACCAACGGTGGCGAGCCGCAGAACATTCTCATCCTCGGCTCCGACAAGCGAGCCAGCCTCCCCGGCGACCCGGGCCGCTCCGACACGACGATCCTGCTGCGCCTCGACCCCGATCGCAACGCGATCGCGCTGATGTCGATTCCCCGCGACCTCAAGGTCGAGATCCCCGGCGTCGGCACCGACAAGTTCTCCTCCGCCTACGCCTACGGCGGCCCGAAGCTGGCCCTGCGGGTGGTCAAGGAGCTGACCGGGCTGCGGATCAACCACATCGTCAACGTCGACTTCCTCGGCTTTGCGCGCGCCGTCTACGCGATCGGCTGCGTCTACGTCGACGTCGACCGTCGCTACTACCACTCCAACGTCGGGCTGGCCGCCTCCGAGCAGTACGCGGAGATCAACGTGCAGCCTGGCTATCAGCTGATGTGCGGGAGAAAGGCGCTGCAGTACGTGCGCTACCGACACACCGACACCGACCTGGTGCGCGCCGCCCGCCAGCAGGACTTCCTCAGCGCCGCCCGCCAGCGGGTGCCGGTCTCCAAGCTGGTGCTGGGCCAGGACGACCTGATCGACATCTTCACCCGCTACACGACTTCGGACATCAGCGACACCGAGGGGATGTTGGAGGTGCTGAAACTGTTCATCGCGTCGCGCAACGCGGAGATCAACGAGGTCCACTTCCCGGCGACGCTGGGGCCGAGCTTCGTCTACGCGACGCCGAGCCAGATCCAGGGCGCGGTCGAGAAATTCCTCGGGATCGAGGCCAGCGGCGGGCCGCGCGGTTCCCTCGACGAGGGAAGCGAAGGGGCGGGCGCCCGGGAGAAGGGCGGCTCGAAGCGCAAGGCCAAAGCGAAGGCGAAGGCCAACCTGGTGAAGGCGAAGCCGCCCGGCGGCGACGGGCTGGTGCCGGCCGCCGACGCCAGCGAGCTGGAGGCGAAGGCCGTGGCCCGCAAGGTCAGCTCGGGATTCCCGGTCTTCTATCCGACACGACTGCCGTCGGGCGCCGCCTACGAAGAGAGCTCCACCTACTACCACGTGCAGGATCCGCGGGTCTACCACCTCGATGACACCGACGGCAACCGTCACGGCGCCTACCGGATGGTCGTCACCCTGAGCCTCCCCGATGGCATCCACTACTTCGGAGTCCAAGGGGTTCAGGGATGGTCCGACCCCCCGATCCTCGCAAATCCCAGCCTGACCAGGACGATCAACGACCGCGAGTACGACATCTACGTGGACGGCGATCGTGTGAAGATGATCGCTTGGCATCGCGGTAACAACACCTACTGGGTGTCGAATAGCCTGCTGGGGGTGCTAACCAACGACCAGATGGTCGGCATCGCCCGTTCGGCGAAGGTGATAATTCCCAACGAGAAGCCAAGACAGGGGAGGGGTAGGCGATGAGCGGGGAGAAGCAGCCGGTTGGGGTGATCGGGGTCGGCTGGGTCGGCCTGGTGACGGCGGCCTGCTTCGCCGAGCTTGGCCACCCGGTTACGGCGCGCGACATCGTTCCCGAGAAGGTCGACGCGTTACGACGTGGCGAGACGACGATCCACGAGCCGGGGCTCGACGAGCTGCTGGCCCGCAACGCCGAGCGCCTCACCTTCACCACGGACATGGGGGAGCTGCTGGATGCCGCGCGGCTCCTCTTCGTCTGCGTCGACACGCCGCCGACCGTCTCCGGCGACGCCGACCTCTCGCGGGTGCGCTCCGTGGTCGAGGAGTTGCGCGCCGACGGCGACCACGTGCTGGTGATGAAGAGCACGGTGCCGGCGGGGACGGGTGAGTCGATCCGCCGCGACATGCCAGGGCTGGCCTACGTCTCCTGCCCGGAGTTTCTCAAGGAGGGCTCGGCGATGGAAGACTTCCTGCATCCCGACCGGGTGGTGATCGGCGCCGACCCCGGCGACGAGGAGAACGCGGACGCCGTGGCAGCGCTGTACGAGCCCCTGGGCGGCGAGATCGTGCGCACCGACGTGGCGAGCGCCGAGATGATCAAGCTGGCGTCGAATGCCTTCCTCGCCACCAAGATCTCCTTCATCAACGAGATCGCCAACGTCTGCGAGGAGGTCGGCGCTGACGTCGGCGAGGTGGCGCGCGGCATGGGCCTCGACGAGCGGATCGGCTCCTCCTTCCTGCGCGCCGGAATCGGCTACGGGGGCAGCTGCTTCCCGAAGGACGTCAGCGCGTTGAAGATGCTGGCCGGCAACACCGGGTACCACTTCCAGCTGCTGAACGCCGTGATCGAGGTGAACGAACTGCAGAAGCGGCGGGTGGTCGGCAAGCTGCAGGGGCGCCTGGGGTCGCTGGCGGGCAAGCGGGTGGCGCTGCTGGGACTGGCCTTCAAGCCCAACACCGACGACATGCGGGAGGCCTCGAGCCTGGTGCTGGCGGCGCGGCTGCAGGGGGAGGGAGCGGAGGTCGTCGCCTACGACCCGGTCGCTGCCGAACAAGCGAGTGGGCTGCTCGGCGCGGTCGAGCTGCGCGAGTCGGCCCTGGAGGCGCTCGAGGGGGCCGACGCCGCGGTGCTGGTCACCGAGTGGCCCGAGTTCGCGGCGCTCGACTGGGTCGAAGCGGCGGGCCGGATGGCACGGCCACTGTTGGTCGACGGGCGGAACTTCCTCGACGCCGAAACGCTCAGGTCGGCAGGCTTCGAATACGAGGGGATCGGTATCCCCTCCGCCGTGCGCCAAGAGGCCTGAGTGCAAGCAGTCGTCTTGGTCGGTGGCGAGGGAACGCGGCTGCGGCCGTTGACCGAGTCGATTCCGAAGCCGGCGTTGACCCTGGTCGACCGCCCCTTTCTCGCCTACATGATCGAATGGCTGGCTGGACACGGCGTCGAGGAGATCGTGCTCGCCTGCGGGTTCCTGCCCGATGTGCTGCGCGAGGCATTGGGGGACGGCGAGCGGGCCGGGGCGCGCATCCGTTACGTGGCGGAACCCGAGCCGCGCGGCACCGCCGGTGCGATTCGCTTCGCCGCCGACCAGCTGGACGAGGACCTCAATGAGCGCTTCCTGGCGCTGAACGGCGACGTGCTGACCGACCTCGACCTGACCGCGCTGCTGCGGGCCCACGAAGAGCGCGGCGCGCGGGCGACGATTGCGCTTCACCCGGTCGAGGACTCATCCGCCTACGGGTTGGTCCGCACTGAGGAGAGAGGTGAGGTTCAGGAGTTCACCGAAAAGACCGGCGAGCCGGTCCCCGGCGAGATCAACGCCGGGATGTACGTGCTGGAGCGCTCGGTGCTGGACTTGATCCCGCCCGGTGAGGACGTCTCGATCGAGCGCGACGTCTTCCCGCGGTTGGTCGGCGACGGCCTGCACGCGCTGCGGCTGGACGGCTACTGGATGGACATCGGCACGCCGCAGCGCTACCTGCAAGCGAGCTGGGACATTCTCGAGGGCCGGGTCGAGACACGGGTCGAGCCGACCGCGCCGGGGATGCTGGTCGCCGCCGACGCGAACGTCGCCGCCGACGCGGTGATCGGCCCGCGCGCGGTGCTCGGCCCCGGTTGCCGGGTGGGGGCGGGGGCTGAGATTCGCGACTCGGTCCTGCTCGACGGCTGCGGGGTCGGCGAGGGCGCCCGGGTCGCGGGGTCGATCCTCGCGCCGAGAGTCGAGGTGGCGCCCGGCGCCGAACTCGACGGCGCCGTCGTCGGCCGGAATGAGAGGGTTCCCGCGTGACTTCCATCCTCGAAGACGTCCTCGCGGCGCCGGATCACCTCCGCGACGCCCTCTGGCGGATCGAGTCCGCTCGCCTGGAGCCGGCGGACGCGGCAGGCGTGATGGTCTGCGGGATGGGCGGCTCGGCGATCGGCGGCGACCTCGCCGCAGCGGCGCTGGGCGACCGCCTTACCCGGCCGCTGATAACCGTCCGTGGCTACGAGCTGCCGAGCTGGGCGACGCCGGATTGGACGGTCCTCTGCTCCAGCTACTCGGGGGGCACCGAGGAGACGCTGGCCTGCTTCGCCGCCGCCGAGGCGCTCGGTGCCCGCCGCATCGTCGCCGCCACCGGTGGCGCGCTGGTCGACGGCGCCCGCGAGGCGGACGTGCCGGTGATCGGCCTGCCCGGCATCCTGCAGCCCCGTGCCGCGGTCGCCTACATGTTCACGGTCGCCGCTGAGGTCGCCGCCCTGGCCGGCGCCGCCCCCCGCATCCACACCGAGATCGACGCGGCGTCCGCCTTCCTCGCCGAGCAGGCGGACGACCTCCAGGCGCGCGCCGACGAGATCGCCGCCGCCCTCGACAGCACGATCCCGGTCGTCCACGGCGCCGATCTCACCGCTCCCGTCGCCCGCCGCTGGAAGACCCAGGTGAACGAGAACGCGAAGCTGCCCGCCTTCTTCTCGGAGCTGCCCGAAGCCGACCACAACGAGATCTGCGGTTGGGGCTCCGCGTCGAGCGAGGCAAAGCTCTCCGCCGTCTTTATCGAAGACGCCGACCAGCACCCTCGCGAGCGTCGCCGCTTCGAGCTGACCGCCGCGGCGGTCGCCGCGTCCGGCGTCGAGGTCGTCCGGGTCGAGACGGCCGGCGAGACCCGTGTCGCGCGCCTCCTCTGGGCGACGATGCTGGGCGACCTCGTCTCGGTGAAACTTGCCGAAGCGCGGGGCGTCGATCCCCTCCCGGTCGAGGAAATCGACGCCCTTAAGAGTGCTCTAGGCCGCGCCTGACTCATCTACGTATCCTTCGCGCCAGACCAGAACGAAGAAAGGAATCGATGGCAACCGCCACCGCAAACTACAAGGTCGCCGACATCGGCCTCGCCGACTTCGGGCGCAAGGAGATCGGCCTCGCCGAGGTGGAGATGCCCGGCCTGATGCAGACCCGCGAGGAGTTCGCGGCCGAACAGCCTCTGAAAGGGGCGCGGATCACCGGCTCGCTCCACATGACGGTGCAGACCGCCGTGCTGATCGAGACCCTGACCGCCCTCGGCGCCGAGGTCCGCTGGGCCAGCTGCAACATCTTCTCCACGCAGGACCACGCCGCCGCCGCGATCGCCGCCGCCGGCATCCCGGTCTTCGCCTGGAAAGGCGAGACCCTGGAGGAGTACTGGTGGTGCACCGAGCAGGCTCTGCTCTGGCCGGACGGCGAGGGCCCGAACATGATCCTCGACGACGGTGGCGACGCTACCTTGCTCGTCCACAAGGGCGTCGAGTTCGAGAAGGCGGGCGCCGTGCCCGACCCTGCCTCGGCCGACTCGGAGGAGTTCCGTGTCGTGCTCGAGACCCTGCAGCGCTCGCTCGAATCCGACCCGCAGCGCTGGACCCAGATTGCCGAGGGGATCAAGGGGGTCACCGAGGAGACGACCACCGGTGTGCACCGGCTCTATCAGCTAGCCGAGACCGGCGACCTGCTCTTCCCGGCGATCAACGTCAACGACTCGGTCACCAAGTCGAAGTTCGACAACCTCTACGGCTGCCGTCACTCGCTGATCGACGGGATCAACCGCGCCACCGACGTGATGATCGGCGGCAAGGTCGCTGTCATCTGCGGCTACGGCGACGTCGGCAAGGGCTGCGCTGAGTCGCTGCGCGGCCAGGGCGCCCGCGTGATCGTCACCGAGATTGACCCGATCTGCGCCCTGCAGGCGGCGATGGAGGGCTACGAGGTGCGGACGCTCGAGGACGTCGTAGAGACGGCCGATATCTTCATCACCGCCACCGGCAACAGGGACATCGTCACCGCCGACCACATGGCGCGGATGAAGCACAACGCGATCGTCGGCAACATCGGCCACTTCGACAACGAGATCGACGTCGCCGGGCTCGAATCCTCGCCGGCCGAGAGGGTCAACATCAAGCCTCAGGTCGACGAATGGCGCTTCCCCGACGGCCACTCCATCATCCTCCTCTCCGAGGGCCGCCTGCTCAATCTCGGCAACGCGACCGGACACCCGAGTTTCGTGATGTCGAACTCGTTCACCAACCAGGTGATCGCGCAGATCGAGCTCTACGGCCAGCCCGACGGGTTCATGGCCAAGGACGTCACCGTGTTGCCCAAGCACCTCGACGAGAAGGTCGCGCGGCTGCACCTCGCGGCGCTCGGTGTCAACCTCACCGAGCTGTCCGAGGAGCAGGCCGCCTACCTCGGCATCCCGGTCGAGGGCCCGTACAAGCCCGATCATTACCGCTACTGATCAGGGCCCCTGACCCAATGCGCGCGATGATCCTCGCGGCTGGGCTCGGCACCCGGCTGCGGCCGATCACCTACGAGATCCCCAAGCCGATGGTGCCGGTGCTGAACCGGCCGGTGATGGAGCACATCGTGCGACTGCTTGCCGGCCACGGCTTCGACGAGGCGATCGCCAACTTGCACTGGTTCCCCGAGACGATCGAGGGCCGCTTCGGCGACGGCTCGGAGTTCGGCATCCAACTCTCCTACAGCCGTGAGGAAGCGCTGCTGGGGACGGCCGGGGGGGTGCGCAACGCGGCGGGCTTCCTCGGCGATTCCTTCTTGATCATCTCAGGCGACGCGCTCACCGACATCGACCTCGCGGCGATGCGCGCCTTCCACGAGTCCCACGACGGGGTCGCGACCCTGGCGACGAAGCGGGTCGACGACACCAGCCAGTTCGGCGTGGCCATCGTCGGGGGCGACGGTCGCATCCAGGGCTTCCAGGAGAAGCCGGACCCCGCCGAGGCGCTCTCCGACCTCGCCAACTGCGGCATCTACATGTTCCGCTCCGAGATCTTCGACTTCTTTCCCGAGCCGGGCGCCGCCGCGCTGGCTGGGCCGGACGACCCGCCCGGTTTCGCCGACTGGGCGACGGACGTCTTCCCGGCGCTGCTGGAGAACGACGTGCCCTTCTACTCGCACGAGATCGAGGCCTACTGGAACGACATCGGCAACCTCGACGAGCTGCGGGAGGGGAACCTCGACGCGCTGCGCGGCGAGGTGAAGGTCGACTCCGGTGCGCCGGAGGTGGCGGACGGGGTGCGCTCGGCGAGCGACCTGGGCGGCGCCGAAGTGACGGCGCCGGCGCTGGTCGGCGCCGGAGTCGAGCTTGGGGACGGGGTGCGGATCGACGGCCCGGCGATCGTCGGCGACGGCTGCCGGATCGGCGACGGCGCCCACGTCCGCGACTCGATCCTGCTCGGCGGCGCCGAGCTACCTCCCGGGGCGATCTTGATCGGCGCCATCGCGGGAAAAGCCACGAAGTCCTGACGAACTCTTGACGATTGGCGCGCCACGCGCGCGCCGCCGGTCCGCAGGATCGGCGCATGAAGTTGCTGCACGCCGTCGCCGCGGGAATCGTGCCCCCGCTCTGCGCCGCCTGCGGGCGCTCCTGCCAACCGGCGGCGACGATCTGCACGCGCTGCAGCCGCCGCCTCGCCGCCGCCGCTCCGCTGGTCGGCCACGGCCCACCGGGGGTCGACCGCGCCTGGTCCTCGGCGCCGCACGAAGGCGTCGCGCGCGACCTCGTCGTCGCGCTCAAGCTCCGCCGCCTGCTGCCGGTCGCCGGCCTGATGGCCGACCGCATCCACTGGCTCGCCCCAGCCGACCTGCTGAGCGGCGCGATCGTCCCCGTGCCGGCGGCGCCGCTGCGCTCGCTGGGGCGGGGCTTCGACCCTGCCGGCGAAATCGTCGCCGCTCTGGCCGAGCAGCTCGACGCGCCCCTTCA
>Ga0075423_10001981_pt1 | contig 18377 bp, 18 predicted proteins | sample SoiMethybrSBSTD2_FD_80114 | JGI IMG/M metagenome (GOLD analysis project Ga0075423, IMG submission 80114) | Bulk soil microbial communities from a Populus tree surrounding site in Tennessee, USA - Soil MetaG P. TD hybrid SBSTD2 | ecosystem: Environmental > Terrestrial > Soil > Tree plantation...
ACGAGACGGCGCAGGTCCGCCCGGCGCCGCGGATGTCCGCCGCTGGACGCCAGATCGTGGTTGCCGTGCAGGAGGGTCAGGGCAGGCGCGGCCAGGAGGTTGCGCTCGGCGAGGGCGTCGAGCGCGCGGTCGAGAAGGGCGGGGTCCCACCAGTCGAGCAGGTCGCCGGTGATGACCAGATGGTCGACGCGCCGCGCGACGATGCGATCGAGTTGTCTGGCGAACTCGACCGCATCGGCTTCATCTCTCAGATGCAGGTCTGACAGATGCGCGAGAACCACGCGCTCAGATCTTCGTGTTCACCGTGGCGTCGTCCGACGGCATGACGGGATCCTCGTCATCCTCGATCGGCTGCTCGTAGCGCCTCGGCGTGTCGAGCGGCTTTTTCTCGTCCATCGACCGGTTGCTGATCCCGGACTCGCTCTCGCTCGACTGGTCGCTCCACCGTTCGCCTTCAGCCTTGTCCCTGTCCGACGCGTAGTTGGGGTCTGCCATTCTTGTGCCTCCAGAGCAGGTATGGCAAGGCGTGTACCAGCCGGATGGCGGTTCAGGCCAGCAGTTCACCGGCCGATCGTTGTCAGCTATGATCGCGGGATGGCTTCCCTGAATTCGTTCGACACCCGCGCGCGGCTGACCGCAGGCGGGCAGACCTCGCAGATCTTCAGCCTTCCGGCGCTCGAGCGGCGCGGTTTTGCCGGGGTGGCGCGGCTGCCGTACTCATTGAAAATCCTGCTCGAGAACCTGCTGAGGCGCGAGGATCGGCGCTTCGTGGACCCGGAAGACATCGAGGCGCTCGCGGGCTGGGATGTGACATCGAAGGTCCAGAAGGAGATCGCTTTCACCCCGGCGCGCGTCCTGCTCCAGGACTTCACCGGCGTGCCTGCCGTCGTGGACCTGGCGGCGATGCGCGACGGCATCGTGCGCCTCGGCGGCGACCCGCGCAAGGTCAATCCGCTGCAGCCGGTCGAGCTCGTCATCGATCACTCGGTTCAGGTCGACCACTACGCCGAGCGCAATTCTGCCGATCTGAACGCGGCGCTCGAGTTCACACGGAACAAGGAGCGTTACACGTTCCTCCGCTGGGGACAGGAAGCGTTCGACAATTTCCGTGTCGTGCCGCCCGACACCGGCATCGTTCACCAGGTCAACCTCGAATACCTGGCGCGAGTCGTGTTCAGGGAGGACTCGGGCGGGGACACGCTGGCGTACCCCGACACGCTGGTCGGCACGGACTCCCACACCACGATGGTCAACGGCCTCGGCGTCGTGGGCTGGGGCGTCGGTGGCATCGAGGCCGAGGCCGCGATGCTCGGCCAGCCGATTTCAATGCTGATTCCCGAGGTCGTCGGGTTCCGGCTCGTCGATCGGCTTCCCGAAGGCGCGACCGCGACCGATCTCGTGCTGACCATCACCGAGCGGCTGCGCAAGCTGGGTGTGGTCGGCAAGTTCGTCGAGTTCTACGGCCCGGGGCTCGAGTTCCTGACCATCGCCGATCGCGCGACGCTCGGCAACATGTCGCCGGAGTATGGGGCAACGATTGCCATCTGCCCGATCGACGAGTTGACCCTCGACTACCTCAGGCTCACGGGCCGCGATGATGCGCACGTGCAGCTCGTCGAGGCGTACGCGAAGGAGCAGGGACTGTTCTGGACCGCCGCATCGCCCGATCCGGTCTACACGACGACGGTCGAGCTCGATCTGTCGACGATCGAGCCCAGCCTCGCCGGGCCGAAGCGGCCGCAGGACCGGGTGTCGCTGCGCCAGGCGAAATACAAGTTCCAGCAGGCCCTGGAACTGATGGTCTCGGAGCGGAAGCCGAAGCCGGCGCCGGCCGACAAGACCGGGGAGGACACGCTGCCGGCGTCGACGCGGTCCGCTGCCGCGGTCGCCTCGGACGACGGCACCGTGCCGGGCATGGAAGGGCTCGACCACGGCTCGGTCGTGGTGGCCGCGATCACGAGCTGCACCAACACGTCGAACCCGAGCGTCATGATTGGCGCCGGCCTGCTCGCGCGGAACGCGGTGCGGCGCGGGCTCAAGGTCAAGCCGTGGGTGAAGACCAGCCTCGCGCCGGGATCGCTGGTCGTGACCGAGTACCTCCGGGCCGCAGGTCTGCTCGAGTATCTTGCCGAGCTCGGCTTCAACATCGTGGGCTACGGATGCACGACCTGCATCGGCAATAGCGGTCCGCTGCCCGAGCCGGTCTCCAGCATCGTGAAGGAGAAGAATCTGATCGTCGCGTCGATCCTTTCCGGCAACCGGAACTTCGAGGGCCGCATCCAGAGCCAGGTCCGCGCGAATTATCTCGCCTCGCCGCCTCTCGTGGTCGCCTACGCCATCGCCGGAAAGATGCAGGTCGACTTGACGGCCGAGCCGATTGGCGAGGACCTCGCCGGCCAGCCGGTGCTGCTCAAGGACATCTGGCCGACCGAGCGCGAGATCCAGGAGGCCATGCTGGGGTCGGTGAAGTCCGAGATGTTCCGCGAGCAGTACGCGCACGTGTTCGAAGGGGACGACCGCTGGCGCTCGCTCCCGATTCCGACCGGCGAGAGCTTCGAGTGGACCGACGACTCGACCTACATCCGCAACCCGCCGTTCTTCGACGGGATCACCGCCGAGCCGACGTTTCCCACGGACATCCACGACGCGCGCGCGCTCGCGGTGCTCGGCGACAGCGTCACGACGGATCACATCTCACCGGCCGGATCGATTCCGGCCGACAGCCCGGCCGGCAAGTACCTGATCTCGAAGGGCGTCGCGCCGAAGGACTTCAATTCCTACGGCGCGCGCCGCGGCAATCACGAGGTCATGATGCGCGGCACCTTCGCGAACATCCGCCTGCGCAACCAGCTCGCGCCCGGCACCGAAGGGGGCTGGACCATGCTGCTGCCGGACGGCACGGTGACGACGATCTACGACGCGTCAGTGATCTATCGCGCGCGCGGCGTGCCGCTGTTGATTATCGCGGGCAAGGAGTACGGATCGGGCTCTTCGCGCGACTGGGCCGCCAAGGGGACGCTGCTCCTCGGCGTCAAAGCCGTGCTCGCCGAGAGCTTCGAGCGGATTCACCGCAGCAACCTGGTGAACATGGGAGTGCTCCCGCTCCAGTTCCGCGACGGCGAGACCGCCGCAACCTACAAGCTGAACGGCCACGAGAGCTTCGATGTGATCGGGGTCGGCGAGTCGTGCCAGCCTCGCGGTGAAGTCATGGTCCGGGCCACGTGTCCCGACGGCACGGTGCGCGAGATCGTCGCCACGGTGCGCATCGATACGCCCGAAGAGCTCGTGGCGTTCCGCCACGGAGGGATCCTGCCGTACGTGCTGCGTCAGCTGCTGCGGCAGTAGGTCTCAGTCCATGATCGGCGGCCGAAGCGACGGCGCGGCGGTGGCCACGGTTTCCTCCGCCGGGATCAAGCGTCAGGCGGCGGCCGCCGGGTTCGACCTCTGCGGCGTGGCGCCGGCCGCCGACCACGTCGAGCTGCGGTTTTTCCGTGAATGGCTCGACCGCGGCTACGCCGGCGAGATGGAGTACCTGCATCGCTCCGCCGGGCGGCGCGCCGACGTCCGTCAGGTCCTCCCCTCGGCGCGTACCGTGATCTGCCTCGGCACGGTCTACAACGCCGCGCGCCCGTACTCCATTGACGACGGTGATTCCCGCCGCGCGGCCATCGCGCGTTACGCCTGGGGCGATGACTATCACGTCGTGATCCAGCAGCGCCTCGACGTGCTCCTCGGCTGGCTGCGCGAAACGTGCGGCGAGACGTTCGAGGGGCGCGCCTACGTCGACACCGGTCCGGTCCAGGAGCGGGTCTACGCGCAGTACGCGGGCCTCGGTTGGATTGGCAAGAACACCTGTGTGATCAATCCCGAGCTGGGCTCGTGGATCTTCCTCTCGGAGATCATCTGCAACGTCCAGCTCGAGCCGGACCAGCCGATCTTCGATCAGTGCGGCACCTGCACGATGTGCCTCGCCGCGTGTCCGACCGGCGCGCTGGTCGAGCCCGGAGTCCTCGATTCCACGCGCTGCCTGTCGTACCTCACGATCGAGATCAAGGGAGCGATTCCGGAAGAGCAGCGCGCCGACGTGGGCGCACACGCATACGGGTGCGACATCTGCCAGGAGGTCTGTCCCTACAACCAGACCCCGATCACCGCGGTGTCGGACGATCCGGCGTGGCAGCCGCGGCACGGCCTCGATGCGCCAGGACTCCTCGATCTCTGGCATCAAAAAGACGATGAGCTGCGCGCGCTGCTCAAGGGAAGCGCGATGACGCGCGCCGGGGTGCGGCGGCTGCGCCGGAACCTTGCCGTCGCCCTCGGCAACAGCGGAGATCCGCGGGCGGCCGCGGCGCTCGAGCAGCATGACGAGCCGCTCTGCCGCGACCCGCTGGTGGAAGAACACATCGCCTGGGCATTGGGCCGTCTCGCCGTGGATGCGCGAGATGACTGACACGGGCAAACGGAAGGCCGGCGAGCCGCGGCCGGGCGAGCCCGTCAGCGAGATCCTGCCGGATCGCCCGACGCTGGCCACGGTGCGGGAAGTCGCGGCCGGCTGCAAGGCGTGCGATCTCTACAAGCGGGGCACCCAGACCGTGTTTGGCGAGGGGCCGCGACAGGCCGCCGTCATGCTGGTCGGCGAACAGCCCGGCGACGCGGAGGACCTCGCCGGCCACCCGTTCGTGGGACCCGCCGGCCGGCTGCTCGACACCGCTTTGGAGGACGCCGGCATCGATCGCCGGCAGGTCTACGTCACCAACGTGGTGAAGCACTTCAAGTGGGAGCCGCGCGGCAAGCGGCGCATCCACGCCAAGCCCAACGCCGCGGAGATCGGCGCGTGCCGGCCGTGGCTCGAGGTCGAGATCGCGCTGGTCAAGCCGCACGTCCTCATTTGCCTTGGCGCGACGGCCGCGCAGGCGCTGCTCGGAAAGTCCTTCAAGGTCACGAGGCAGCGCGGCACACTCGTTCCGTCGCCGCTCGCGCCGATCGTCAGCGCGACCGTGCATCCGTCGTCCATCCTGCGCGCTCCGGACGACGAGGCGCGGCGTGAGGAGATGCGGCGATTCGTGCAAGACTTGCGGAGGATCGCACGCGAGATACCGAGCTCATGACCGACCACGATTTCCAGCCGTCGCTGCTGCTCTCGATGCCGCAGCTCCAGGACCCCAACTTCGCGCGCACCGTCGTGCTCCTCTGCGAATTCAGCCCGGAAGGCGCGTTCGGGCTCGTCCTGAACCGGCCCACGGAGATGGCGGCGCGCGACATGGTCCGGCTCGATCCGCCAGTGGTCGACGGGAACGATCTCCGGCTCTACATCGGCGGACCGGTGCAGCCGGAGCTGGGATGGATCCTCGTCAACCAGGCGCCCGTGAGCGGCGAATACCGCACGATCCGCGACGGCCTCCACCTGTCGTCCTCTCCACAGCTGTTGCGATGGGTACTGGAGCAGAAGCCCACGCCGCGCGCGCGTGTGGTCGCCGGTTATGCAGGCTGGGGACCCGGTCAGCTCGACGAGGAGCTGGCCCAGTCAGCGTGGCTGATCGGCGACGTCCACATCGATCTGGTCTTCGACGTCGAGGCCGCCGTGATGTGGGACACCGCCATCCGGCGGCTGGGCGCCGATCCGTCGGCGCTGCAGCCGTCGCATGGGGTGCACTAGAGCCGCGATCCGCGATCCGCGGTCCGCGGACTACCGGACCAGCGGACCTTACTTCAGGATCTCGGTGAAGAACTCGAGCGCGCGCGGGTCCCTCGACTGACCCAGCCAGAACATCGCCTGCTTCTTCACGGCCGGATTCGAGTGGGTGCGCGCCACGCGGATGAGCAGCGGCACGCCCTCGTCCCTGGGCAGCTGGCTGAGCGCGAACACCGCTCGCTTCTTCACCTCGGTGTCGGGGTCCTGCTCGATCCGCTCGGTGATCGCGGCGGCGGCCTTGCTGCCGGCTTTCTGTGCCAGCCAGAAGATCGCCTCGCCGCGGACCCCGGTCTCCGTGTTGTTCCGCGCGTTGTCGATCAGCTCGTCGACGGCCTCGGCCTGCTGGCTCTGTGACAGCCCGAAGACCGCCTTCTTCTTCACGTCGACGGACGGGTCGTCCCTGACGACGCGTCGAAGCAGCTCGAAGCCGCGGCGCCCGCGGGCGTTGCCCAGCCAGAACGGGACCTTGCTGCGCACGTACTGCGATTGGGACGGCGCCAGCAGCCGCTCGAGGCTCGCGTCCGCGGCGGCGTCGCGGTGGAGCGCGATCGCGGTGATCGCGCCGTCCTGCACACGATCGCGACGATCGGCGCCGGGCGGCGCGGTCGCGAACGTCTCGAGCAGCGCCACACTCTCGGCCGGCCGGACTCCGGTCAACCAGACGACTTCGCGGCCGCCGGCATCGAGCTGGCAATCCTCCGAGAACACGCGAATGCGCTCGACCTGACGGTTGACCACCCGGAACAGGACGACCATGGTGTCGGGGCCTTCGAGCTTGATCGCCCCGCCCGGCTGCGGCGCCGGCTGCGTGCGCGACATCATCGTCGTGCCGTCGCCCGACGGCTCGATCGTGCACATGCAGCAGGTCCGGCCGTCCGTCCGGATCGTGCCGTTGATGAACGTCGTACCGGAGTCGAAGCAGCACATCGTGCGCTCGCCGTCGACGACCGGGACGCTGTAGCCGATCCAGCGCGTGTCCGCCGCCGCGGCCACGGCCGCCTGGAACGCCTGCGGCAGGGCGGTGACCGGCTGCGCCGTGACCCGGCCGTTCGAGAGGCGCGGCTGCTGCGCGGCCGCCGCCCCGGTCAGGGCCGCAGCCGTCGTCATCGTGAGCGCGGCCGCGAGGCTGATGAAGGTCCTCGACATCGCCGGCCCCTTACTTGCCGATCAACTCGACCATGTAATCGGTCGCGACCTTCGAGCGCATGTTCGCGAGCCGCGACACGATTTCCTTCTTCATGTTGATGTCCTGCTCCTTCCGGGCCAGCGCCACCAGCGCGGTGGCGTTCTCCTGGACGAAGAGGGCGTTGACGACCGACTTGCGGATCTCCACGTTGCTGTCGGTGTTGTAGATCTGCACGAGCACGTCGCCGGTCCGCGCGGAGCGCATCACGCCGAGCGCCCGCACGACCTCGCGGCGGAGGTCGGGGTTCTGTTCCGCCTTGGCCAGCTCGATCAGCCGATCGGTGCTGCCGCCGGCCTGCATCGAGCGGATGATCCGGCGCTTGACGTCGGCCGAGGACTCCTTCTGATAGAGCTGCCAGAGTTCCTCGTGGGCGCCCATGTTGCCCAGCTGCATCACCGCCTCGGCGCGAAGCTCGGGGTTCTGTTCACCCTGCGCCGCCTTGAACAGCCGATCCTTCTCGCCGGCGGTCATGAAGGCGCGGAGGATGCGGCGCTTGACGTCGACGTCGGTGGTGCCGGTGTAGACCTCCGCCAGCACGGCGCGGGATTCCGGCCCGCCGTGCACGCCCAGGTATTGAATCGCCTGGCTCTGGAGATCCGGCGTCGAGCCGCCCTTGGCAAAGTTCCGGAGCACTTCGCGGGCACGGGGCGATCGGCTCTGCGCCAGCACGAAGAGCGCACGCTGCTTGACCTTGCGCGACGCGGTGCCTTCGAGCACCTTCTCGAGCACCGGGATCGCCTCCTCGGGGGCGGTATTCTGCAGCGCCTGCAGCGCCAGCAGCTTCACCTCGTCGTCGGCCGAGTCCTGCGGCCGTACCGGCTGGCCGATGTCGCGCCGCACTTCGGCCTCGAGGACGTTCGCCTGTTTGCGATAGGGACTGTTCGGGGCGGTCTTGGCCAGCTCGGCGATCGTGGCGAGCGCCTCGCTGCGCTGACCGAGCCGATTCTGAGAGAACGCCTTCCAGTAGAGCGCCGCGTCGAGCTTGGTGCCTTTCAGTTCGATGACACGATTGAAGTACGTCAGCGCCCGATCCCACCGGTAGTCGTCGGCCGCATCCTGGCCCTCGGAGTACCACTGCGCTTCGCGTTCCTTCTCGCGCTCCTTCAGCTCCGCTTCCCGATCCCGCTGCTCCGCGTCGCGGTCGCGCCCCTGGCCGAAGTCGAACGCCATCCGGTCGACAATGGCCCTCGCGTCGGCGGCGATCATTGGCGCCCGTGCCGCGAGGTCGAGCAGGTCCGGCGTCACCACGCGCCTGGCCTCGGCCGCCACGCGCCTGGCCTCCTCGACGATCGTCGGTGCCTGGGCCGCGAGGTCGATCAGATCCGGCGTGACCACCTTGACGGACTGCACGGCGTCGAGCACGTCAGCCGGGATGGTGACGGCCACGGGCGGCATCGGTGGCACCACCGGGGCCGGGACCGGGATCGTGGCCGGAACCCTCTCTGGTGGAGGGACGGTCACCCGCGTCTGGGCCGCCGCGGGTGCCGCGGTCAGCGCCGCCACGAGAGCGAATACATATCGAGTGTTCATATCAGTCCATGTCCTGCGCGCACGGTTCGCAGCCGGCGCGGCCGAATGGCGGCTGTCGTTGCCGCCCTGTGTGATTGACGGTTGTTCCCGGTCAGCGGTTAGGAACGGGGTCCCGACTGCCGCTGGATCGGTGCCTTCTGGCGTTCACGAATTTCCGACGAGACGACGCGGACCTTGAAGAGCAGGTCGCGCGATTCGATCCGCCGCCGCACGTCCGCGAGATCGCGCGACGATCCGGTCTGGGGCGTTGCCGCGACCTCGGTCAGCACGCGCTCGATTTCGTCCAGGAGCTCGCTCAACGCGACGTCGCCGGTGTCTTCGGCGGTCTGCCGATAGAGCCGGTTGTCGGCGATCAGCTGCTCGGCGCGCGATCGCTCTCCCGAGATGTCGGTGCCGGTCCCGTCCGCTCTCACGAGCTCGACGAGCGCCATCTGCGAGCGATCGAGATGTGCTCCAACCTCGGAGAGCAGGATGCGCTCCCGGATCTGTTCGGCGGCCGCCGCCACCGCGGCAGCGGTCGGCGACGGAGTGGGCGGCGATGTCATCCGGCCGGCGAAGAACGCGCCGACCACGAGCACGATGACGGCGGCCGCGAGCGCCAGCGGCGCCGGCGACCACGCCCACGACACCCAGCCGCGCCGCACGGGTTTCAGGTTCGGCTCGAGCCGCGCCCAGACCGTCCGTTCGAACGACGGTCCCGGATCGGCCACCGCCACCGCGCTCTCGTCGATCGATGCCAGCACCCGCTGGAGCCTGGCGTACTCCGCGCGGCAGGGCACGCACGCCTGCAGGTGACCCGCCGTCCGCGGCGCGTCGCGGGCCGTGGTCTCGCCGTAGTAGTGAAGAATCAGCTCGTCGTCTGTCAGGTGCTGGGTCGCCATCATCGTTGCTCCGCCCTGGTCATCGCGCGCCATCCGCGGCCAGGGATTCCGTGCTGGTGTCGGTCTCGGCGACAAGCGGTTCGAGCGCCTGGCGCATCTTCTTGACCGCGCGAAAAATACTGTGCTTGGTGGCGTTCGTCTTGAGCCCCAGGGCGCGGCTGATCTCGTCGATCGACTGACCCTCGAAGTGCCGCAGGACGAAGGCGGCGCGCTCCATCCGGCTGAGCGCCGACATCGCGTCGGCGATCCGTTCCTGGACTTCGGCGCTGAGCATCAGGCGCTCGGGAGACGGCCGCCCGGCGACGGCGGCGTCGGCGGCGCCGAACTGTTCGAGGTCCGTCGCGTCATGGCCGGATTCGCGATGCGGCCGCGCGCGGATCAAGTCGATCGAGCAGTTCACGGCGATCCGGTGCAGCCACGTGCTGAAGTTGGCGCGGGACTCGAATCGGCTCAATTGCCGGTAGGCCTTCAAGAAAGTCTCCTGGACGACGTCTTCGGCGTCGGACGCATTGCCGGTCATCCGGTGCGCCAGCCTGAAGACAGCGCGGCTGTGGCGCTCCACGAGCGCGCGGAAAGCCTCGCTATCTCCGTCGCGAGCCAGGGCGACGGCGGCGGCGTCCGTATGCGGCATCCGATTGCTTAGACGGGCTTTGCGGCGCCGGGTTAGGCGCCGCAGGGGAGATTCGATCAGTCGAGAACGAGGCGAACGGCGGCGGGGACGGGCCGGGTGGGATCTTCGGCCGCGAGCTGGACCCCCGCGGGTCTGAGCGTGGCCAGGATGTCGCGCATGCGATCGATTTCAGTATGGAGAGCGGCGATGCACCCGGACTGGGTCTCGTGCGGCACTTCTGTCGCGACACCGCAGAACGGACACGATCGGGCCGCAGGCGGCACCTTCGGCAACCCGGACATGATGGATTTTCCGTGGTTGCACCTTCGCAGGGCCGCCGAATCCTCTAGCAAAATCGGAACCAAACGGAAGAGGTCACGATCCGATCGTTAATAAGGCCCGAATGCCGATTTTCAGCGGCGTGACGTGATAGCTGAGTTCTTGGATGCTACGAGCATTGTCCAGCGGCCAATCGTGCGTCAGGATCCGGACAGTTCCCCGTGTAAGTCTTGGCGTGGCGCCGCCGAGCGCGCGCATCTCTTCCACGGCGCCCAGCACATGCGCCAGCGGCGCGGGGATCCGGCGCGGCAATGGCCGTCCGGTCAGCTCATGCACAATCTCGAAGGCGCGCAGCTGCGGCGCGTTGTCGCCTCCGGCCACGTAGTCGCCGCCGGGCTCGCCCGCGGTCAGGGCCTTCACGTGCGCGTCGGCCACGTCGTCGACGAACGAGAACGCCCACGTGCGCTCGGCGCCGACGATCCCCGGCAGCCGGCCGGCCAGGTGGTCCCTGATCAGCCGGCCCACGAGATTTCCCTCGGACTCGATCCCGGGGCCGTAGACGACGCCGGGCGTGATGCTCACGATCGGGACGCCGCGCCGCGCCGCCGCCCGGGCGACCTCCCGCGCCCGTACCTTCGATCGCTGATACGGGTTCGCCTCGAGCGGCCGGGTCCGTCCCTGAGGGGGCAGGGCCAGAAAAGACGACGTGACGACCAGCCGCGGCGTGCCGTGCGACGCGCAGACGTCGACGACGGTCTCGAGGCCTGCGACGTTGACCCGATCGAACGCCGACGGATCCTTGCGCCAGACGGCCACCAGCGCCGCGCTGTGGATCACGGCGTCCATGCCGCGCACCGCCCTCAGCACCGCCGCGCGATCGCAGACGTCGCCGTTCACGCAGCTGCCCGGGAGATCCGCGGCGGCCGTGGCGCGTCGCGCGAAGATGGTCGGACTGTGGCCCTGCCGGGCGAGCGCGTGCACGATCGCTCGCCCCAGGTAGCCCGTCCCGCCCGTGACGAGCACGTTCATACGATCGCGCGGGATCGCTGCGCGCCCCGCTTCCAGCGAATCTTCATCTCCACAAGAATGTCACGGCCGAGACGAGACTGATAAGCTCTCTGGGATGTTCAAGCGCCAGCGAACCGGCTCCGTGGTCTGCGCCGGGTGCGGATCGCTCGTCGGCGTCAACGACGACGTGTGCTATTCGTGCGGCCGGCGGAATCCCGGGCTGTGGGGCTACGGACGGGCGCTCCGGGAACTGGGGCACGATCTCGGGTTCGTGACCATCGTGATGTACGGGTGCGGGGCGCTGTATCTGGCGACGCTGCTGTTTTCCGCGTACATCGGCGAGGGCATCGGCAGCCAGTCGCCGCTCTCGATGCTCGGACCTGGCTACACGACCCTCATTGTGTTCGGCGCGAGTGGCATCGAACCGGTGTTCCGGTACGGCCGCTGGTGGTCGTTCCTGAGCGCCGGGTGGCTGCACGCCGGCATCCTGCATCTGGTCTTCAACATGATGACGCTCCGGCAGCTCGGCCCGCCGACCGCCGAAGTGTATGGCCCTGCCCGAATGGTGATCGTCTATACCCTGGGCGGAGTCGTGGGCTTCATCTGCAGCACGCTGGCCGGCGCGATCATGCCGCCACTGCCGATCATCGGCGCCGGCACCATGACGATCGGCGCATCGGCCCCGATCTTCGGGCTGCTCGGTGGATTGATGTACTACAGCCGCCGGGGCGGCAGCAGTCTCATGCGATCGGCGGTGATGGGCTACGTCATGAGCGCCGTCGTGATGGGCGTCCTGATGCCGCGAATCGACAACTGGGCGCATGCCGGAGGTTTTGCCGGCGGCTATCTCGCCGGCATCTGGCTCGATCCCCTGAAACCCGAACGCATGGATCACATGGTGATCGCCGCGGCCTGTCTCGTTGCCAGCGCGGCTGCCGTTGCCGCGTCGGTGCTGGCCGCATTCTGGCCTTACATCATGATTCAGTTCTTCGGCGCCTCACCGGGCATCGTCCGGTGACCTTGCCGGGGGTTGAAGACCCTGCCGCTACGGGCTCGCTCCATTACTTCGAATACAAATCGACGATCCGCGCGATCGCCCGGCGGCAGACCGCGCAGAACCCGACGCGATCGCGCGTGAACATGATGCAGTCGGCCTGCGGCCGGTAGAGTCCGCGCGCCTCGTAGGACGCGCCCTCGAAGGCCCCCACGGCGGTTGCGTACGGCCCCGACTTCAGCAGCTGTTCGTCGGCCGCCAGCTGTCGCCTGAAATGCGCGTCCATCTCCTCCTCGGGCGCGTTGCGCTTGCGAATCTCGCGGCGCCGGGCCTGGAAGCTGCGCGACTGCTCCTCGAACTTCTCCTTCGGCCATGGCGTCGGAAGCGGCGTCCCGGGGGTCACGAGATCACGCCATTTCAGCGACGCCGGATCCAGCAGCGCGGTGACGTTCGGCTCCCAGGGCTCCTTTTTGATGGCCGCGCCGGTTTCGTAGGCGACGTCGGACGTGTAGTACTCGTCGGCGAGCGCCGCGAAGTGATGGCCGAACTCGTGGACGAAGACGTACTCCGCAAAGGCGCTGTCCACCGAGGCGGTCGCGTGATCGTTGAAGATGCCGCCGCCCCCATAGGTGCGCTCGTTGACGAGGATCTCGAGGAACTCGTAGGGAGCTGAGGCCGCGGCGTCGCGCAGCGCCCGGTTGTCGAGCGTGAGCACGTAGCGCTCGGAGTCGAAGATGTTGTACTCGGCCGACAGCGGCGTCCGCCGGAAGACGCCGGCGTTCGGGCGGTTCACGCCGCTCGCCGGCGACGGGAGGTCGAGCGCGCGAACATTGAAGTCACCGCGCCGGCTCCGGAACGGCTCCTGCGCGAACAGGGCGTCGACCAGGCGTCTGGCGTCGCGATGGAACTTCGGCAGCTCCGCGGTGGTGTAGCCCTCGGAGATCAGCAAGAGATCCACTTTCCGCTCGGCCGGGCCACTGTCGAAGACGGACCACACGGCGCCGCGCGGCGGAAGGGCGCCCGCATTGACGAAGCGCGATGCCGGATCGATCTCGGCCGCCCAGATCTCCGCGAACTCGTTGTTCGCCGTCTGGCGCTTCTGCATCACGACGCGCACCGGCCGCAGCGGCCACGGGAATCGCACCGACTCGTGAAACGTCCGGTGAACGGTCCGCGCCTCGGCGGTCGTTTCCCATTCGCCATACACCGACGCGAAGCCGCGCGAGTAGAGCAGTGCGCCGCTCGCGGCATCGCGGGCCTCGAACCGGTAGGGACCGAGGTTGGTCGCATCGACGAACTGGGTGCGGCTGCCCGGCCACGCGCCATCGTTGACCACGCGATCGAGCGAAAGGGTCTCGCCTGCACGCGGTCCTCCGGTGTGGAAGTAGTCCACGCGCATGGTCTTGTCGAAGGCGAACGCGGCGGCGTCCGGCTGAAGCGTGGAAGCCCGCGGCTCGGACGCGTGGCCGGCGGCTATCGAGATCAGCGCGAGCAGCAGGGAGAGCATGGAGCGTTCAGTATAATTTCGCGGTGCGGAAACCCGTCGTGCTGATCACCGGCGCGGGCGGCGAGATCGGCCACGGCCTGATCGCACGCCTGTCCGGCCAGTCCCGGCGCGCGATCGTCACGCTCGACCTCGCGCGCCTCGATCAGTCGATCGCTCCCCTGGTCGATCGCGAGATCACGGGCTCGATCCTCGATCGCCCGCTGCTCGAGCGGGTGCTCGCCGAGTACCAGGTCGAGCTGGTCTTCCATCTCGCGGCGCTCCTCTCGACGCGCTCCGAGTTCACGCCGCTCTCGGCGCACCAGGTCAACGTCGAGGGCACGCTCAACCTGCTCGAGTTCGCGCAACACGAGGCGGAATCCCACGGCCGGCCCGTCATCTTCATGTATCCGTCGTCGATTGCCGTGTACGGACTGCCGACCCTCGCCGAGAAGACGCGCGCCGGCCGGGTCCGCGAGGACGAGTACACGCACCCGACCACGATGTACGGCTGCAACAAGCTCTATTGCGAGCAGCTCGGCCACTACTACTCGCGCTTCTACAAGCAGCTCGCCGCCGAGCCGGCGAGCGGCCGCGTCGACTTCCGCTGCGTCCGCTTCCCCGGGTTGATCTCGGCGGTGACGATGCCGTCGGGCGGAACGTCGGACTACGCGCCGGAGATGATTCACGCCGCGGCGCAGGGGGAGCCGTACGCGTCGTTCGTACGCCCCGACGCGCGGATTCCGTTCATGGCGATGCCGGACGGCGTCGACGCGCTGCTGCAGCTGGCTGCCGCTCCCCGCGGCGCCCTGACTCGGACCGCCTACAACGTCGCGGCGTTCAACCCCTCAGCAGACGAGGTCCGCCAGGTCGTCACACGCGCGTTTCCCGACGCGGAGATCTCCTGGGACGTCGACGCGAAGCGGCAGGGGATCGTCGACACCTGGCCGGCAGACGTCGACGACAGCGCGGCGCGGCAGGACTGGGGGTTCGCGCCGCGCTACGACTTCGACCACGCCTTCACGGAGTACCTGATTCCGACGATCCGGCAGCAGTACTCACGGGCGTAGGGGCTCAACTCCCCACTCCCAACTTCCAACTCCCAAGCCGATCCCTTCGAAACAGCTGGGCGGCAGACGCTGCAACGAGCTGGTTGGCACGCCTTCCGCCCAGAAGTGACGAACGATTCGGCTTGGGAGTCGGGAGTTGGGAGTTGGGAGTCGATCTCACCCCACCCGTGGAATCCACTGCGGCGGCGGTGTGATGTCGGACGCGGGCGTGCTGCCGGGATCGGGGCGGCCGCTGCCGGTGAGGCGGCTGATCGCGCGGACGGTCATGTCGTGGTCGCAGATGATCTGGCACGAGAGGCGCACACCGGTGGCGCCCTTGGCCGCCAGCACGTCGCGCTCGGCGACGGTCATTCGATCCGGCTCGCCTTCGATGAACTCCACCCGGCAGGTCGTGCAGCGGGCGTTCCCGCCGCAGGCATGGAGGACGTCGACGCCGGCATCCTGCTCGATCGCGAGCACCAGGCGTTTGCCGGTTTCCACCTCGACGCTCGGAAATCCTTCAACGGTCAGCTGTGGCATAGGGCTTCGATCATACGACTGAGTGTGCCGGCGGCACTAAAATGATCGCTCTGGAGGTGGCATGTCGGCGACAACGATGAGAGAGGTCCTGCTCCACGGTGGAATGGACGAGGCGTTCGACCGCGCCGTGGTCTTCGCCCGCCAGCTTGCCGACTCGTTCGGCGCGCGGCTCCACATCGTCTACACGCTCGAGGATCCGCTGGCCGCGGGATGGACCGCCGAGGTCGGCGCCGAGCGTCTGCCCGAAGTGCACCAGGCGATCGAGGACGAAGCGCGCGAGCGGCTGGCGCGCAGCATCGCGCTCGAGGATCAGGAGCGGCTCGGCGTGGAGCTGGTGATCCGGACCGGGCCCGCGGAGCGCGAGGTCGTCCTCTACACCGACGAACACCCGATCGATCTCGCGATCGTGTACGTACCCGCCGGCAGCGATCGCACCGGGCTCGCGAACGCGCTGATCGAGCGTGGCCGATGCGCCGTCCTCGTGCTGCGGTGATCCCGACCGAGCTGCTGCTGGCGGCATACGCGAGCGGCTGGTTTCCGATGGCGGACGAGGACGGCGTGATTTCCTGGTACTCCCCCGATCCGCGGGGCATCCTCCCCCTTGAAGCCTTCCACGTGCCTTCGCGCCTCGAGCGGGTGGTCCGGCGCGCCGCCGTCCAGGTCGACATCGACACCGCCTTCGAAGAGGTGATGCGGGCCTGCGCCGAAGCGGAGCGGGAGCCGGAGGAGACCGGCACCTGGATCAGCGAGGAAATCATCGAGAGCTACTGCGCGCTCCACGAACAGGGCTTCGCGCACTCGGTCGAGGTGCGTCAGAACGGCGCGCTGGTCGGCGGGCTCTACGGCGTGGCGCTCGGCGGCGCGTTCTTCGGCGAGTCCATGTTCCATCGCGCGACCGATGCCTCGAAGGTCGCGCTGGTCGCGCTGGTGACCCGCCTTCGTACCCACGGCTTCGTGCTGCTCGATACGCAGTGGGTCACGGCGCACCTGCAGCAGTTCGGCGCGGTGGAGATCCCGAGGCCGGAGTACCTTCGCCGCCTCGACGAGAGCCTGAAGCTGGACGTGTCGTTCGTGTAGAGGCGCAGGGGCTAGTGGACGGTATAGGGTTCGCTCAGCGTGAAGGGGGCAATCTTCGCGTCGAAGAGGGCGCCGCTCTCCGAGACCATCTGATAGGTGCCTTCCATGACCCCGAACGGCGTCCCCAGCGGACAGCCCGATGTGTACTCGAAGGACTCACCGGGCTTGAGCGTCGGCTGCTTGCCGACCACGCCGGGTCCGCGGACCTCTTCGATGCGGCCGGTGCCGTCGGTGATCACCCAGTGGCGCGTGACGAGCTGGACCGGCTCGAGACCCTCGTTGGAGATTCTGACGGTATAGAGGAAGAACCATTCGTTCTGGGCGGGACGCGAGCGGTCCGGCGCATATTCCGATGTCACGAACACGCGCACGCCGCGGGTGACCGCTTCCGAGGAGAACATAGAAAGATCATGAACGATCGGCCTCCGGACGGGCAAGTCCGCGGCCCCTCACCTGGACTGTGCGCGGAGTGCGTGCACGTCCAGCGGGTGCCGAGCGCGCGCGGATCCGTCTTCTATCTGTGCCGCCGATCGTTCGTCGACCCGTCGTTCCCGCGGTATCCGCGGATTCCGGTGATCGTGTGTCCCGGCTTCGAGCGCGGCGACCCGCACTTTCATCGCGACGACTGCTAGCATTGACAGACGCATGCACACCATCGAGCCGGCGCGGCTGAAGCCCGGCGTCACGATCGATGCGTTGCCGGAGCCGGCCGATGGCGGTCCCGGCCTCGGGACCACGAACCGGAGGATCACCGGCAAGGCCCTGATCTTCTGGGATCCGCTCAGCCTCCCCGGCACCCGGCTCGCCAGGAAGCTCGACGCGATCGACACCGATCAGATCACACCCGCGGCCGACTGCGTGTCCGAGAGCCTGGAGAGCCTCGACGAGCGATGGAAAGCGGGATCGTTCCGCTACCTCATGCCGGACTTCCGCGCCCGCGTGCATCGCGGCGAGACCTTCATCATCGCCGGCGACCGCTTTGCCATCGGCTCCTCCCGCGAGATGAGCCCGGCCGGACTGAAGGGCGTGGCCGAGGAGGCCGGCCTCGAGATGGTGGTGGTGTGCGGCGCGAACATGGGGGACATCTTCCGGCGCAACGCGTTCAATCTCGGGCTGCACGTGGTCCAGAGTCCGGAGGCGGTCGCCGAGGCGCGCGACGGCGACGAGCTCAGCTTCGATCCCGGCACACGCCAGCTGCGGAACGAAACCCGGAACGCCACGTACACACCGGTGCCGCTCTCGGCCAAGGAAGAGGAGATCCGCCGCAGCGGCGGCATCTTCGCGGTGGGGCGCCGTGAATTCAAGCGATCGGTGACGATCGCCCCCACGGTCGACTGGGCGCCGCCCGAGCTCGCCGAGCGCATGACGACGACCGAGCAGATCGTCTGGGCGCACCGCGTCGACAAGGATCTCGCGTGGTCGGATTTCAGGCCCGGCGCGACCCTGCGGGTCTACGCGGATCTCCTGCCGGCCTCGGACGGCACCGCGCCGTTCGCGATCCACACCTTCAACCAGATCACCGGCGGGAACACCATCGACCCGCGGCAGGCGGCCATCGCCAACGATCACTTCGTGTTCACCGGCCTCGAGGCCGACGACAAGCAGACCGGCATCGGCCGCGCGTTCGCGCGCGTGCATCATCTCGAGCGCCCCTATTACGCGACGCCCGGCGACGGCATCTTCCATTTCTATTTTCCGGAGCAGGGCCTGATCTTCCCGGGTCAGTTCATCCCGGGCGCGGACTCGCACAGCCGTGCCTACGGCGCCTACGGCGCGGTCGGGATCGGCGTCGGCTCCACCACGCTCGGGTTCGGCTGGTCGACCGGCTACATCTTCTTCACGATGGCCGGGCAACGCCGCGTTGTGTTCCGGGGCCGGCTGCAGCCGTGGGTGAGCGGCAAGGACATCGTGCTCGAGCTGCTGCGGCGCTGGGGCGCCAGCCAGTCGCAGGGGATGTCGGTGGAGCTCGTCGATGCCGACCGGCAGCTGCCGATGGTCTACCGCAACACCATCGCGAACATGATGGCGGAAGCCGAAGCGCTGAACGG
>Ga0075423_10001984_pt1 | contig 18359 bp, 17 predicted proteins | sample SoiMethybrSBSTD2_FD_80114 | JGI IMG/M metagenome (GOLD analysis project Ga0075423, IMG submission 80114) | Bulk soil microbial communities from a Populus tree surrounding site in Tennessee, USA - Soil MetaG P. TD hybrid SBSTD2 | ecosystem: Environmental > Terrestrial > Soil > Tree plantation...
CCGCCAGGTGATGGCTCAGATCGCCCGACGCCGTGAGGAACGGCGGCTTTCGGTACTCGTCGCCGCAGTCGCCGGGGATGTCGCGGAGCAGCGCTTGCGCCGCGGCGAGACGCGCTCTGTCCGCGTCGTCCAGGGCGAACCTGAACAACGCCACGTTGTCGTCACGATGCTCGCGCTCGCCGAGCCGGGCGCCGATGATCACCGCCGCGACCGCTTCCTGCTCGAGCACCCAGCGGGCGGCGACGTTGGCGACCGAGACGCCGTGCTTGACCGCGACGGCCTTGGCCGCTCCGATGACCGCTTGCAGGGCGCGCCAGCCGCCCACCGCGTCGATGAATCGCTTGTACTTCGATTTGCTCCAGTCGGGAATGTCGGTCGGCTCGTCGCGATCGACCCAGCGATCGCTGAGGAACCCGCCGGCGAGCACGCCGTACGCCAGGAGCTTCACGCCGGTCTCTCGGCAGAGCTCGGTCATCCGCCCCGCCGGCCGCCGATCGAGCAAGGAGAACGAGACCTGGTTCGCCACGAGCGGAATGCCGTGCTTCACGAGCAGGCGGAGATGATCGGTATCGAAGTTGGTCACGCCGAGCAAACCGATGCGGCCCTCGCGACGCAGCCGATCGAGCTCGACCATGGCGTCCAGATAGCCGGGATGGCGATACTGCCACCAGTGAAATTGCAGCAGGTCGACGCGCTGGAGGCCAAGCCGTTCGAGGCGCTGCCGCACGCCGTCTCGAACGACCTCTGCCGTCATCGGTCCGGGAAGCGGACACCACTTGGTGAACGCGGTGATGGGTTTCGCGCCCGCGCGCGCGAGATAGCGGCCGACGAGCATCTCAGCGCTGCCGTAGTGGTCGGCCATGTCGAACGCGTCGAACCCGGCCTCGGCATACTCGCCGAGCGCGCGGCCGGCCGTGTTTGGATCCAGCGGTATGCCCCCGCGCTCCATGTCCGCGACCTGCCACAAGCCGGTCAGCACGCGCGGCACCTCGAGCCCAGGCCCGAGCTCGATGCGTAAAGGACGGAGCGGTGCGGCCATGGTTGGCAGAGAGTAACACCGGAAGGCGCTAATATCGGGCGTTGCCATGGAACTCGTCACGCTCGCGCCGGGCTTCGTCGTCTCGCGAATCGCCAAGGGAAACTGGCAGCTCGCCGAGCGCCACGGCGCGTCGTATGCCCGCGACGCGGCGCTCGACGACATGCGGCGCTTCGTCGAGGCGGGGATCACGCTCTTCGATTGCGCCGATCACTACGTCGGCGTCGAGCAGCTGATCGGCGAGTTTCGACGCCGCCACCCCGACCATGCCCGCCGGGTGCGCGTGTCGACCAAGCTCGTTCCGGATCTCGAGTTGCTCCCGCGCCTCACGCGCCCGGACATCGAGCACATCGTGGACACGTCGCTCACGCGGCTCGGCCAGGAGCGGCTGGACCTGGTGCAGTTTCACTGGTGGGACTACCGCGTGCCCGGCTACGTCGAGGCGCTGCACTGGCTCGACGCGCTGAGAAAGGCCGGCCAGGTAGAGCTCATCGGCACGACGAACTTCGACTCGGCCCGGCTGTCGGAGATCGTCGCGAGCGGCATCCCCGTCGCGACGAACCAGCTCCAGTACTCGCTGCTCGACCACCGACCCGAGAACGGGATGGCCGAGCTCTGCGCGAGGCATGGCATCAAGCTTCTGTGCTACGGGACGCTGGCCGGCGGCTTCATCGGCGAGCGCTGGCTCGGCGCGCCCGAGCCACAGCCACCCTTCGCCAATCGCTCGCTGGTCAAGTATCGGCTGATCATCGACGACTTCGGTGGCTGGCGACAGTTCCAGGAGGTGCTGTCCGTGCTCGATTCGATCGCGAAGCGTCACGGCGTGGACCTGGCGAGCGTCGCGATCCGCTACGTCCTCGACAAACCCGGCGTGGCGGTCGCGATCGTCGGTGCGCGCAACGCCGCGCACCTCGGCCAGCTCGTGAAGCCCGTGACGCTCGATGCGAACGACCGCAGTGCGATCGCGCGCCTCGTCTCGCGGGCGACCGGCCCGCGGGGCGACTGCTACGAGCTCGAGCGGATCGAAGCGGGCCCGCACAGCGCGATCATGTGGAAGAATCAAAACTCCGGCGGCGCCCCGACCGACGGCGCCCACGCCGACGCGCCGCCCGCCGCCGAAAGGAAGAGCCGATGAGCCCGACCACCGACGACGAATTCGAGCTCTACGACCTGCGGGTCGAGGTGATCGAAACCGGCAAGCCGTTCGTCATGCACGCCAGGCCCGGCGATACGTTCGACGTGATCGGCGGGCGCCTCGTCTTCCCACCCGGGCGCGAGCCCTCGTTCTCGCTCTATGCGATGCTGGCGGTACTGCCGTTCATCCCGGCCAAGCAGCGCCCGACGCATCCGAACGATTGGATGACGACCGACACCGAGATCGCGAGCCCCGATCCGCATTGCGGCGCCCGCCTGCGTATCACGCGGCTCGGCAAGCGCCGGCTTCGCCACGCCGATTACAGCGCGCTGCCGCTGCCGAGCGCGACTTGACGGTGCCGGGCCACGAGCGCACACTCGATATGTCGTCGAAAGTTCGACGCCGGAGAGACTCGAGGGTGAAGACGGCGCTGTCGGTCGTTGCGGTCTCGCTGAGCTTGGCGGTTCAGGCACTTGCCGCGCCGGGCTTCGCCCTCGCCCAGGGATTTCAGAGCTCGGGGCTCGTGGTCGGGGGCGCCAACCTGGGTGTCAGCCGTTCTGTCGCCGTGCCGTTTCCAGGCTCCGGCCCTGTCGTCGGGGGCGCCAATCTGGGCGTCAGCCGCTCGGTCGCGGTGCCGTTCCCGCCGCAGGTGATCGTGCCGCCCGCGCGACAGTTCGTCCGGCCGCTCGTCCCGATCACGGTCGTCGCGGGCGCGCTACCCGTGGTGTACGCGGCACCGCCCGACTACACGCAGCCTCCGGCTTACTACACGACCAACTACTACTATTCGCCGACCTACTACCAGACGCCGCCGAGCTACGCCGATCCGACGAGCTATGCTCCGCCGGTCAGCTCCGCCGTGATGCCTCCGGTCCCGAGCGCGCCCCCGGTCGCCGACGCGCCGCAGGCTCAGAACGTGGTGCAGTTCCCGACGGGACGCTACGAAATGCGCGGCGATGGGATCACGACGCCGATCACGTGGGTCTGGATTCCGAATCCTCCGACAGCGCCGCCGACCGCCTCGTCAGAGCCGGCATCGAGCGGACGGCCTGGACCGCGGACCAGCCGTCTCTTTCGCTGGACCGACGACCAGGGCGTCGTGCACCTGAGTGATCGTCTGGACGCCGTTCCCGAGCAGTATCGCGGGCAGATCAAGCAGCCCCAGCCTTCCTGAGCAGACCGCGCGACGTCGCGGCCGTGTTCAAGCGAGCCGCGGAGATACCAGGCTTCAGCCTCCCGCTTCGACGAGCACGTCGTCGCGATCGCCCTTCGCTGTGATGCGCGTCGGCAAGAAGAGCCGGATGACGTCGAGATTCGTCCGGCTGTGAGATGACAGGCCGATCGTCCTGAACGAACCACCGCCGGCGAGCGCGAGCGGCACGAGTAGCTGATCCGCCAGGTGCACGCCGACCGGCACGCCCGCCGCCAGATACCGTCGCGCTTCCTTAGCTGCGTGCTCGGCAACGGACTCGGCGCGAGTGCCGACCTCGCCGAAGCCGCAGAAGATCTCGGTCAGGTGCTCGCTCTCGATCTCGAGCAGGAGCACGTTGCCCGGACCAGGCGCGGATCCGTCCACGATGACGGTCTCGAGCTCGTCTTCGCTCCAGCCCAGCCGTGTCCGGACGACCGCCAGCTCGCGATCGGCGATCTGCCGCGGTAGACGGGCCACGAGCGCGCGGGCCTGCCGCCGCTTGATCGCCCCGCGCTCGAGCAGCGTCAGCGGCTCGAGACGCGCGGCCGGCAGGATGCTCACCGTGCACCGGCCGCCGCCAGCCGGGTAGAAGCCCGGGCAGTTCAGGACCGCCGAGACCCGCGGCCCCATGCTTGCCACCAGAGGCAGAAACGCGCGCTCGAGGAAGTCGAACGGGGGCGCGGCGGGATTGTGCGTGCCCCCTTCGAGCGTCAGCGTCGATGGCCCGGACGCGATGAGGAGGGCCGGCAGCACCGTCTGGATCACCAGCCCCGTGCTTCCCGCAGTGCCGATCGCAAACCGATAGTCGCCCGGCTTCACGGCGCGAGGCCGGAACACGAGCGTCTGCGAGCCGAGCGTGGCGCCCTCGGCTTCGGCCTCCCCGACCGCGACCGCCGCGTTGACGGCGGTCAGATGCTGGCGCAGGAGCCCGGGCTTCTCGCGGCCACCGCGGATCTTCTCGATGGTGAATGGGGCGCCGCTCACCAGCGAGAGCGCCAGCGCGGTGCGGAGGATTTGCCCGCCGCCCTCGCCCTGCGAGCCGTCGATCGTCAGCACGCGGTCACCCCTTGACGCACACGACCTGACGGAGCGTGTGCACGATCTCGACCAGATCGTGCTGGGCTTCCATGACCGCATCGATCGGCTTGTACGCGCCCGGCGTCTCGTCGATGACGTCCGCGTCCTTCCGGCATTCGACGCCCGCCGTCGCCGCGGCGTGATCGGCCAGGGTGAAGCGTCGCTTCGCCTCGTTGCGCGACATGGCACGCCCCGCGCCGTGACTGCAGCTCTCGTAGCTTTCCGCGTTGCCGCGGCCGCGCACGATGTACGAGCGCGTGCCCATGCTGCCGGGAATGATGCCGAGGTCGCCGGCACCCGCGCGGACCGCGCCCTTGCGCGTCACGAACATCTCGCGGCCGCCGTGGCGCTCGCGGGTGACGTAGTTGTGATGGCAGTTCACCGCGGTCAGGCCGGCTTCGAATGGCGGGATGCCGGCGACGCCCCGCACCGCGCGCACGACCGCGTCCATCATGAGCCGGCGGTTCGTCAGCGCGAAGTCCTGCGCCCAGCCCACCGCGTTCACGTAGTCGTCGAAGTGCGCCGCGCCCTCCTCGAGATACGCGAGGTCCGCGTCGGGAAGGTTGGCCAGGTGCTGGCGCATGTCGTGCTTCGCCAGCTCGATGAAGTACGTGCCGATCTTGTTCCCGACGCCGCGCGAGCCACTGTGCAGCATGAACCAGACGCGATCGGCCTCGTCCAGGCACACCTCGATGAAATGGTTTCCGGTCCCCAGGGTGCCGAGGTGCACCAGGTGGTTCGAGTTCTTGATCTTCCCGTGCTTGCTGGTGATGGCGTCGAAGCCGGGCTTGAGCCGCTGCCACGCCTCGAGCGCCGGCGCCGGGGGATTCTCCCACGAGCCTTTGTCACGGCCCCGCGGCGTGCGGCCGTGCGGCACCGCGCGCTCGATCGCCGCGCGCACGTCGCGCAGATCGTCGGGCAGGTCGCTGGCGGTCAGGGTGGTGCGGACGGCGGCCATGCCACAGCCGATGTCCACGCCGACCGCGGCGGGAATGATGGCGCCCACGGTCGGGATGACGCTGCCAACGGTCGCCCCCACACCCCAGTGCACGTCGGGCATCGCCGCGATCCATCCGCGGACGCACGGCAGGCGCGCCACGTTGTGGAGTTGCTTGGCCGCCGCCTCCTCGAGGCTGACGCCGCGGATCCACGCCTTGATCGGAACTCCACCTTCGACCTCGATCGTCTCGTACGTCCGGTCCGTGCTCATATCGCCCTCTATGGCTCAAATCGTCGGTCATCTCAATCGTCGCAGAGAACGTCGCTCTACCACGCTACTCGTGTCCGGGTCTTGCTTGGCCCTTCGGGGCCACGGCTCACTTCGCCGTGGCCCCCGCTCGCTTGCTGCCGAACGCTCACATAGAGAGCACTGATCGTGCCGAGCGGGACCGCCAGGGCGTCTACGCAGTAAGACCTTGATTGAATGCTCGATTCCGACTTTGCCCTCGGGGCCGCGGGCCGGCTCGGGCTCGATTTACTAGCCTATTAGATAGTGATATATCCTGTCGTCTAGTATGCCTGCATCCGTCGTGATCGGCTTTCTGGGCTCCACGCTCGACCGCGCCGGGGGGGACCGCTGGCAACGCTGGCGCCCGACCGTGGACCTGTGCCGTCACGAAGACTTCCTGGTAAAGCGGCTCGAGCTCTTGAGCGAGCGGCGCTTTCAAGCGCTCGCCGGCGAGGTCATCGCCGACATTCGCTCGGTGTCGCCGGAAACCGAGGTGCGCGTCCACAATCTCGGAATCCGCGACCCGTGGGACTTCGAAGAGGTCTACGGCGCGCTCCACGACTTCGCGCGCACCTATGCGTTCCGGACCGACGAGGAGTCGTACTTCGCCCACATGACGACGGGCACCCACGTCTCGCAGATTTGCCTGTTCCTGCTGGTCGAGTCGCGCGAGATCCCCGGCCGACTGCTGCAGGCCACGCCGCCACGGCGCGGGCGCGAGGGCGGTCCGGGCACGCTCACCATGATCGATCTCGACCTCTCGCGCTACGACCGGCTCGCCTCGCGCTTCGATCGCGTCCAGCGCGAGCAGCTGTCGTTCTTGAAGTCGGGCATCGACACCCGCAACGCCGAGTTCAACAAGCTCGTCGAGCGCATCGAGCACGTCGCGATCGCCTCGAAGGCGCCGCTCCTGCTGATGGGGCCGACCGGCGCGGGGAAATCCCGGCTGGCGCGCCGGATCTACGAGCTGAAGAAGGCGCGTCACCAGGTGACCGGGGCGTTCGTCGAGGTGAACTGCGCGACGCTCCGCGGCGATGCCGCGATGTCCGCGCTCTTCGGCCACGTCAAGGGCGCGTTCACCGGCGCCGTGCAGAGCCGGCCGGGCCTGTTGCGCTCGGCCGATGGAGGCGTGCTGCTGCTCGACGAGATCGGCGAGCTCGGCCTGGACGAGCAAGCGATGCTCCTGCGCGCGATCGAGGACAAGGCGTTCCTGCCGGTCGGCACCGATCGCGAGGTGCAGAGCGAGTTCCAGCTGGTCGCGGGCACCAACCGCGAGCTCGGCCAGGCCGTGCGCAGTGGCCGTTTCCGCGATGACCTGCTGGCCCGGATCAATCTGTGGACCTTTCGGCTGCCAGGGCTCCGCGAGCGCCCGGAGGACATCGAGCCGAATCTCGACTACGAGCTGGACCGCTACGCTGAGGCGGAGGGCCGGCGCGTCACGTTCAGCCGCGAGGCTCGCGATGCCTTCCTTCGCTTCGCCACCTCGCGCGACGCCGAGTGGACCGCCAACTTCCGCGACTTCAACGCGGCCGTCGTCCGCATGGCGACCCTGGCGCCGGGCGGCCGCATCACCACCGCGATCGTCGAGGACGAAATGGCGCGGCTGCGCGAGAGCTGGAGCGCGCCGGAAGCCGAACAAGGTGGAGGACTCGTCGACCGCTTCCTGACGGCCGAGCGCATCGCCCAGCTCGATCGCTTCGAGCGCACGCAGCTGGAGGACGCGCTTGTCGTCTGCCGTGAGGCGCGCAGCGTGTCGGAAGCGGGCCGCCGGCTCTTCTCCGCCTCGCGTACCCGCCGCACCACCGCCAACGACGCGGACCGGCTCCGGAAGTACCTCGCACGGTTTGGCCTGTCCTGGCAGGACCTCAGCTAGGCTAGATGGATGAGGTTTACGTTGCCCAGCCGTACCGTGCGTCTCGAGACCTTGCTGCTGTGCGTGATGGTCTCGGGCTGGGCCGCGGTCTCCTCGGCACAGGACGCGCTGCGGTTCGTCGCCGTGGCACCGGGGATCAGCCACGCGAGCTTCGACGTCTATCCGCCGGACAGCGACGCATTCTCGGGGCACGCATTCCGAATCGATCTCGGCGACGCGGAGCTTCGTCTCGTCCCGGCCGGTGGGCCCTCGCCACGCCAGACCGTCGCGCAGATCGCCTCACAGTTCCCCGCCGTCGTTGCCGTGAACGCGAGCTTCTTCGACACTGACGGCCGCGCGATGGGCCTCTCGGTCAGCGACGGCCGACTTCTCACCGCGGCCAAGCGACCGAGCTGGGGCGCCTTCACGCTCAGCGGGACCGACGCGCGAATCGTCCTGGGCTCCGTGATCGCGGATCCGCTCGCGCATCAGCTCGTCGTGCAGGGCCTCCCCCGTCTCGTCGTCGGTGGCAGGATTCCGGGGCTGAAGCCACAGGTGGCCGAACGGACCGCGGTCTGCGCCGCGGGCAATCGCGTCGTCATCGTCGTCGTGACCAAGGCGGAAAGCACCGCGTTCGCGCGTTTGCTCGCCGAGCCAGCCGAGAAGAACGGGCTCGCCTGTCCGGATGCGCTGAATCTCGACGGCGGGCCGTCGACTCAGCTCGTGGTGAGGTTGCCCGGACTATCGCTGTCGGTGCCCGGAGGCTGGGGAGTGCCGAACGCGCTGGTCGCGATTCCGGGCAAGAAATAGCGTTCGATTCGCCCTACTGATATTCGTCCGGGACCGGGATGTTGAATCGCTCACACAGCGCGAGGACATCGGCTCGGTCGTTTTCGTCGTGCTGGTAACCCGTGTGAAATCGCACCAGCCACTCCGGTGAGATGCAGCTCACGATCCGGCCGTTGATGGTGCCACTTCCAGCTAGGGCTTCGGCTGGATAGTAGTTTCCGTCCTCCGGCGGTCCATAGATCCCGCGCCCGTCCGCGGCCAACGCGATGACGTGGAAGTCCACCTGGTGTCCGGCACCGTCGCCGAGCACGAAATTCCACGGGCGAGTGTCGTCGCGGGGAACCGGCGCATAGCCGACGCTCTCGAGCTCGGCCACCGCTGTCGCCACATCCCGCTGCTCGATGACGATGTCCAGATCGCTATGAGGTCTCGTCTGGGCGCCCAGGCATGCATCCACCGCCCATCCGCCATCGATCCAGATGCGGATGCTCGCGGAGTCCATCATGCGAAGGAAGCTCAACACGTCGTCCGCGCTCATCTCAGCTAGACTAGCCTGGTGAGCTTTACTTCGTCGATGCTCGCGGCCGGCGGGAGGACCCGATGAGTACGGTGGTTCGCACGATGTGTCCGATGAACTGCCATCCCACGCTTTGCGGGATGCTGGTCGAGGTAGAGGACGGACGCGTGCTGTCCGTCAAGGGCGACCCGGACAATCCCGACAGTCAGGGATTCCTCTGCGTCCGCGGCCACGCGTCAAAGGAGATCATCGGCAACCCGGCGCGGCTGCTTCACCCCATGGTGCGCGACCGCCGCGGCTCCGGCGACTGGCGGCGCGCGAGCTGGGACGAAGTGCTCGACCGGATCGCCGAGCGGATGCGCGCGGTCGGGCGCCTGGCGGTGGCCACGTGGACGGGCCACGGCGTGGCCGCCAACAACTATGGCGTACGGCTCACCGGCAATCTCGTGCGTCGCTTCGCCAATCTCTACGGCTGCCAGACGTGGGGCGCGCAGATGATCTGCTGGGGACTGGGCGGCTTCGGCCTGGGCCTCACCGGCTTGCTCGAGACGAGCACCAAGGAGGACATGAGCGCCCACGCCAATCTGGTCGTGCTCTGGGGCGCCAACCTCGCCAGCCAGCCGAACACCGCGCGGCACGTGGCCGCGGCACGCCGGCGCGGCGCCCGCGTCGTCACCGTGGACGTCCGTGAGACCGAGGCGTGCGCTCAGTCCGACGAGGTCTTGGTGATCCGTCCGGGAACGGACGCCGCGCTGGCCCTGGCGATGATGCACGTGATCGTGCGCGATGGATTGCACGACCGCGCGTTCGTGGAGCGACACACGGTCGGCTTCGACGAGCTGGCCGCCCACGTGCGCGCGCACTCTCCGGCGTGGGCGGAGCCGATCACCGGCATCTCTGCCGCGCGCATCGAGGCTCTCGCGCGCTGCTACGCGACGACGCGGCCGGCCATGATCGTGATCGGCGGCAGCTCGATGTACAAGGGCGCCAACGGGTGGCAGGCCGGCCGTGCCGTCGCGTGCCTGCCCGCGCTCACCGGCAACCTCGGTATGCCCGGCGGCGGCTTCGGTCCTCGCCACGGCTCGACCTCGCACGGCCACGGGCTCGCGAGCATCGCGGCCAACGAGCGGCGCCCGGCCGGCGACTACGTCATCGACCAGATGCCCCGCATCACCGAGGCGCTGATCGAGAGCCGCATCCGCGTGATGCTCCTGTGGGGCACCAACATGGTCTCGTCGTTCGCCGACGCGAGCCAGGTCGTGGAAGGACTGCGGCGCTGTGATCTCGTGGCGGTCCACGATCTGTTCATGAGCGACACCGCGCGGGAGTGCGCGGACGTGCTCCTACCCGCCACCTCGTGGCTGGAGGAGCTTGGCATGAAGGGGACGAACACTCATCTCTACCTGATGCCGCAGGCCATCGAGCCGCCGGGCGAGGCGCGCTCGGCCTCGTGGGTGTTGCGTCAGCTGGCGCCGCGGCTCGGCCTCGACGATTTCTTTCCCTGGGCGTCCGACGAGGAAATGATCGACGCCGTCCTCGACCACTCGGCCACCGGTCGCACGACGGTGGCCGACATCCGCGCGGGCGGCGGCATTCATCCGATGAACGTGTCGCACGTCGCCTATCCGACCCTCGCGTTCGACACGCCTTCGGGGAAGGTCGAGTTCGTCTCGGAGCGAGCACGACGCCACGGGTTGCCGGCGTTGCCGGTGTACGAGCCGCTGCCGTCGTCGGCCGCCTATCCGCTCGCGTTTCGCCAGGGACGCACCCTCACGCACTTCCACGGCTTCTACGATCACGGGCGCGCGTTACCGTCGCTGGCCAAGGCCGACTCCGAGCCCATCCTGTGGATCTCGCCGGCCGACGCCGCAGCGCGCGGCGTGACGGATGGTGCGGCGATCCGCATTCACAACGAGCGCGGAGCGTTCGAGGCGCGCGCGCGGGTGACCGACAAGGTCCCGGCCGGCACCGTGTGGATGCGCGACGGCTGGCGCGGCGTCAACGACCTCACCAGCGGAGCGCCGGCCGTCCCCGACGAGGCGTGCGGGCTCTTCCAATTCACCGTGGGGCAGTCGGCCTACGATGCGCGCGTCGAGGTCTCGCGTCTCTCAGAGCCCAGATGAGGCCATGCCCCACGACCGACTCGTCCTGACCCACGCGAACGTCATCGATTGCGTGGGCGAGCGGCCCATCGCTGGTGGCAGCGTCGTGATCGAGCGTGGACGTATTGCCGAGGTCCTCGACGGCAGCCGCTCGGCCGACACGCGCGATGCCGACGTGATCGACCTGGGCGGCGCGTATCTCTTGCCGGGGCTCTGGGACGTCCATATTCATCCCGACTATCTGGCCGAGACCGGCGCCAACGTGGTCGATCAAACCATCGCATTCGGCCAGCGCCTGATGGAAGCGCTGACCGAGGCGGGTGTCGTTGGCGTGCGGTGCGCCGGCGCGGCGCACTTCATGGACGTCGCCTGGAAGCGCGCGTTCGACACGGGCCGGTACGTGGGCCCGCGGGTATTCGCCGCCGGCCACTTCCTCACGACCACGGGCGGCCACTTCCTGACGTCCGGGCATGCGCTCGAATGCGATGGCCCCTACGGCTTCGTCCACGCGATCCGCGAGCAGATCAAGAACGGCGTCGACCACATCAAGCTCAACCTCACCGGCGGCATCATGGGCCCGTCCTGGGACCGCCACTGGCAGTCGTTTCTGCTCGACGAGGAGCTCGAGGCGGCGTTCGAGATCTGCCGCGCCCGCGGCTTTCGGGTGATGGCGCACGCCGCCAACCCCGAAGCGGTGAAGAAGGCCGTCCGGCTCGGCGCGCACAGCGTCGAGCACGGCTACATCATGGATGACGAGTGCGTCGAGCTGCTCCGCAAGAGCAAGACGTGGTACGTCCCCACCCTGGCGATCAGCCACCTCACCCCGGATCAGGCGAGCGATCCGTGGGAGAAACGCTGGGTCGAGCAGCGGAACCTGTCGGCCGATCTGTGTGAGCGCGCGGATCATGCGTCCGGCGAGCATCGCGAGTGGTTTCGACGCGCGCTCGCGGCCGGCGTGCGGATGGCGCTCGGCTCCGACATCCGTCCGCTGAAGGAAGCGGCCCTGCTCGAGCTGGGTCTGTGGGTGAAGGATGGAGCGACCCCGCGCCAGGCGCTGCTCGCGGCCACGCGCGATGCCGCTGAGCTCTGCGGCGTGGGCGCCGAGCTCGGAACGATCCAGCCGGGCAAGCTCGCCGATCTCATCGTCGTCGATAGCGATCCGCTTCAGGACATCACGAACCTGCGCCGCCTGCGCCTCGTCCTCAAGGAGGGACGCGTCGTCTCCGACCGCCGGAAGTCCAGGGACTGATGAGCCGGGCGCGTCTATCATGATCGCGAAATGGAGGAGCTCGCCGGTACTGCGGTCCGCGTGACGGCCGATCGCCGCCGTATCGACGAATGGGCCACGGTGCTCGCCGCGGCCGGCATTCCTTATCGGTCCCGCTCCAGGCTCGATGGCTGGGCACTCATCGTCGCCGCCCGGGATGCGGACGCGGCTCTCGAGACCCTCGATGCGTACGATCGAGAAAACCGTGTCGAGACGCCGGAAGCCCGCCGCGCCGCGCTAGCGCCGATACGCGGTGCGGCCTCGGTGGGTGCGATCGTTGGTCTCGCGCTGATCGCCTTCTTTGCGGTCAGCGGACCACGGGCCGACCGCAGCGCCTGGTTCGTACGCGGAGGAGCCAGTGCCGAGCGCATCGTCGCCGGAGAGTGGTGGCGAACGGTTACCGCGCTCACGCTTCACGCCGATGCGCCGCACGTGGTCAGCAACGCGGCCGCGAGTGCCGTGCTGATCGGGGCCGTGAGTTACCAGTTCGGGCCGGGGGTAGGTCTCTGGCTCGTTCTACTGGCCGGAATCGGCGGCAACGCCCTCACTGCCATCGTCCGCGGCGCTCACTATGAATCGGTGGGAGCATCGACGGCGCTGTTCGGTGCCATCGGGATTCTCGCGGCCACGCAAGCGATGGCCCGAGGCCGGCTTCCCCTGGCGCGCAAGCGCTGGAGAGTGATCGCCGCGAGTCTGGCCTTGCTCGCCCTCCTTGGGGCTGGCCCAGACGCGGATCTGGTCGCCCATCTATTCGGGCTTCTGATCGGTGGAGGTCTTGGTCTCGTTGCGGCCCTGGTGGGGCCCTGGCCGCTGCGCCCGCTGACGCAATGGGCGCTCGCCGTCGGGGTTGGTCTGTTCGTGACCGGCGCGTGGCGGCTCGCCACTCACTAGGGAATGTAGAGGCGCGCGAACTGGTCGTCGACGACCGCGCCCTTGGCGTCGACCGTGAAGTTCGACGTGATGAGACCCTGTGCTCCCGCGAAACGCCCGTCGCCTCCGGTCACTTCCCACATGACAGCACCGCGCTGGACCTCGGCGATCGGGCTTGGACCGAGCGTGCCTCGCCCAACAGTCCTGAAAGTAATCTTGCCCGCGTCCCCGTACTGGATGGTCCCGGACTCGACGAACATTCCCTCGCCGACGATCTCGACCTCGGACTGGAAGCTGGCCGATCCGGTGCCGGCCGATTCGACGGAAGCCTGAACGCCGTCGGCTCTCAGGACGCTTCGGAGCGTCTGACTGGTCGCCGAGGTCTTGGCCTGTAGTCTTTTGTCCGAGCCCGGTACCGGCGCGGCGCCGCCCTTGAACTCCAATGCAAAGACCAGCTCCTGCATGGCTGACCTCCGTGGCTGAGACGTTCCTCCTGCGGTTACCTTGGGGTATATCACGCCGACTCCCATAGTTGTCTCCGGCGCCCCACATGTGCGATAAAAGTGCATCGGTGACGTCGGAGGCGTTCGGACAACGGCGTCGAGTCTAGTGGAAAGCGCATGGACTGGCTGATCAGCCCCGAGGCCCGACGTTTCGTCATCAACAACGGGCTCTTCTTTCCCCTGCTGTTCGGCATGCGTCTGGTCGTCTTTACCGGGCTCGAGATCCTGCGCCCGGCCAGGGCCGTGATCTATCGGAAGGTCATTCTGTATGACCTGGCCGTCTTCGCCGTCTACCAGGCGCTCATCTTTCCAGCCGCCGGACGTATCGATCACTGGATCGCGGTGCGACCGCATCTGCCGGCAAAGCTACTCGCGATGCCTCTGACGCTTCGGGTGCTTTGCTATCTCGTCATCGCCGACTTCGGCCACTACTGGATCCATCGGCTCATGCACTACGGGGTCTTCTGGCGAATCCACAAGTGGCACCATGCGCCGAACTACATGTACTGGCTCATGGGGGTCCGGACGACGTTGCAGCAACAGGTGCTCGTCAACCTGCCCTACATCTTCGCCTACTCGTTCCTCGACCTCTCGCCGTGGTGGATGGTGCTGGCCATCGGTGCCGGGCACGCGATCCAGAACGACTGGATGCACATGAACCTCACCTGGTCCTCATCGTGGCTCGAGTGGTTGGTCGTGACGCCCCGGTACCACCACATTCATCACAGTGATCATCCGGAGCACTACGTCGCGAACCTGGCGGCCCTGTTCACCGTGTGGGACCGCGTGTTCGGCACCTACGTCGACCCGGGGGCGCTGCGCCGCGAGCTGTCCTTTGGCATCGACGAGAAGGTGCCGCTGATCCGGTTGTCTCTGGGCGTCTGACGCCCGGGCGAAGTGCTAGCCGTGGCAGTATGCTGTCGCGGTCATGCGAGGCGACGATCGCGCACCGTCCGCGAGGGCATACCTGGCGCTGGCGGCGGCGGGGTTCAGGCGGTACGCGACATATCGTCAAGCGATGGTGGCGGCGATTGTCACCAACTCCGTGTTCGGGTTCCTCCGTTTTGCCGTGATGCTGGCGGTCCTCGACGCAGGCGCGCGCACCGTGGCCGGGTACGACGAGCCGCAGCTCGCCACCTTCGTGTGGGCGGGACAGGGACTGATCGGCGTGGTCCTGCTGTGGGCGCCGCTGGATCTCGCCGAGCGGATTCGCACGGGCGACGTGATCACCGATCTGCTGCGCCCGATCGATCCGGTCTGGCAGCTGCTTGCGGCCGATCTCGGCCGCGCCGGCTACGCCGCCATCACACGGTTCGTGGGCCCTGTGATCATCGGCGCGCTCGTGTTCGAGCTCTATGCGCCACAGCGCCCCATGACCTACGCGCTGTTCGTCTGCTCGGCGCTGCTCGCGACCGTCGTGTGCTTCGGCTGCCGATACCTGGTGAACGCCGCGGCGTACTGGCTGCTGGACGCGCGCGGCCCGAACATGTTCTGGACCTTGACGTCGGGAATTCTCGGCGGGATCTACTTCCCCGTGTGGTTCTTTCCCGACGCGCTGGCCACGGCGCTCATCGTGCTGACGCCGTTCCCGTCGGTCATCCAGATTCCGCTCGACGTCCTCGTCGAGCGGGGCTCGGCCGGGCAGCGGCTCGCGTTGCTGGGCGTGCAGGCCGGCTGGGTCGTCGCGATCCTCGCGCTCTGCCGGTGGGTGCAGGCTCGCGGTGAGCGCAAGCTCGTGATCCAGGGGGGCTGACGTGCGCGTGGCGGCGTACCGCTACCTGCTCGGCGCGCAGGTGCGCAGTCAGAGCCAGTATCGCGCCTCGTTCCTGGCGGATGTGATCGGCAGTCTGATGTTCGGCGTGATCGACGTCGCCGGCGTGGTGGTGGTGTTCCGGGTGACGCCGACCTTGGGCGGCTTCGGGTTCGCCGAGGTCTTCCTGATGACCGCGCTGGCCGGCTGCGCGTTCGCGCTCGGCGACCTCGCGATCGGCAACGTCGAGCGCCTGCGCCAGTACATCCGCAGCGGTCTCCTCGACGCGCTGCTCGTGCGTCCGCTGAGCTCGCTGGCCCAGCTGGCCGTGATGGACGTCGCGACGCGCCGGGTCGGGCGGGTGGCGTTCGGCGTGGTCATGGTCGTGGTGGCGACCGCCTACGCCCAGGTCGCGCTGACGCCCGCGCGGCTCGCACTGCTGATGGCCACGCCGATCGCCGGGGCCATGATCTTCGGCGCCATCTTCGTGGCCACCGCCACCGTGGCGTTCTGGTGGGTCGAGTCGGGCGAGATCGCCAACGGTCTGACCTACGGCGGCCTCACCTTCGCGCAGTATCCGATCACGATCTACGGCGCGCTGTTCCGCCGGCTGTTCGCGTACGCCATCGGCTTCGCCTTCGTCGCGTACTACCCGACCCTGACGCTGCTCGAGCGTGCCGACCCGCTCGGGGCGCCGCCACTCCTCGGCTATGCTTCCCCGGTGGTGGCGACCGCGGCGGTCATTGCCGCCGGGCTGACATGGCGAGCGGGCGTGCGGCACTATCGGAGCACCGGCTCGTGATCGCGACACGCGGGAAGCGCACCGCGTGAGCGTCATCGAGACTCGCGGCCTGCGCAAGCAGTTCACGCTGCGGGTGAAGGCCGGCTGGCTACGCCGTCACACGCGGATCGTCGCCGCGGTCGACGGGATCGATCTCACCGTGGAGCGCGGCGAGATGGTCGGGTACATCGGCCCCAACGGCGCCGGCAAGTCCACGACCTTGAAGATGCTCACGGGCGTGCTGTATCCGTCGGCCGGCCATGTGAGGGTCTGCGGCCTCGAGCCCGTGGGCCAGCGGACGCGGCTGGCTCGTCGGATCGGCGTCGTCTTCGGTCAGCGCTCTCAGCTCTGGTGGGATCTGCCGCTGCGCGACTCGTTCATGCTGCTGCAGCATGTCTACGCGGTGCCGGCGGCCGACCACGCCGCGCGGCTGGCCCGCTGCCGTCAGCTGCTGGATCTCGATCCGCTCCTCGACGTTCCGGTGCGGCAGCTCTCGCTCGGCCAGCGGATGCGGGGAGAGCTGACCGCGGCGCTCCTGCACGGGCCGGAGGTCCTGTTCCTCGACGAGCCGACCATCGGGCTCGACGTGGTGAGCAAGCAGGCGGTGCGCGCCTTCTTGGCGACGCTCGGCGGGACGGGCGACACCACCGTCGTGCTGACGACGCACGACCTCGCCGACATCGAGCGACTGTGTCGTCGCCTGGTCGTGATCGACCAGGGCCGCGTCGTCCACGATGGCTCGCTCGACGATCTCCACGCGCGGTATGGCTCGCGGCGCCGGCTGGTCGTCGATCTCGACGAGCCGCTGAAGGCGGAGCTGGTGCTGCCGGGCGTCACGGTGGAATCGAGCGAGGCCGACGGCCGGCGGATCACGTACGCGCTCGATGGGACCACTACGGCCGGCGATCTCGTCAGCCGGCTCGCCGAGGTGGCCGCGCTGCGCGACATCTCGGTGCTGGAGCCGGCGATCGAGGACGTCGTGGCCCGGCTCTACACGCGCCTCTTGCCGCCCGACCCGGGTGCACGCGGTGCTTGACCTTGCCGATGGGCCCTGGTCATAATCCCGGCGTTCCGGTCAGCGCCGGTGAGGGTGCCGCTCGTGACGGTGGGGGTATAGACGCTGTCTTCTCAGGACGTACCGTCGGTCGGTGTGATCACCGCGATGCGGCGGGAGCCGCGCAGGTTCTTACGTCCGAAGCTGCTCGTCGCCGGCCTGATCGTGCTCGCCTTGCTGGCGGTGCTGTGCGCATCGCTGCTGCGGGAGGCCGCGATCGTCGGCCGCACCGCGGCAACCGCCGCCGCGCGTCCCTCGCTGGCGCCCCCGCGGCCCGCGCTCACGCCGGCCGAGGAATCCTACGCGCAGGCGCTGTGGGTGATCCACGCCGACGTCAAGCAGGCAGCCTACAACCTCACCTTCAGCGGCCTGAGGTACAAGCTCAAGCAATCCGACGGTCCCGATTTCGGGACTCGCGTGCGCGACGCGTCCCGAGCGCTGGACCAGGCAGAGGCGCGCGTGCGCGCGCTGGCGCCGCCGTCGTCTCTCGACCAGGTCCACGCTCAGTACCTCGACGCCGTCAAGCTCTTCCAGCGGTCCGCCGCGGAGATGCTGAAGGTCACTGCCGACGGCCGCGACGATCATCTGCTGGCCGCACATCCACTCAGCCAGAGGGCCAGCGAGACATTGCTACGGGTTGGAAATGCGATCTGGCCTGCTGAGTATCTGCCGAACTGAGGAGGACCTGTAGGAGGAGTTCACGGTCGAAGGCAGCGCCGTCGTCAACTCGCGAAGGGAAGGAAGATGACGAAACAGACCCGCATGTCCGTGGCCGTGCTGCTCGCGCTGGTGGTGCTGGCGCTCTCGCTGGGCGCTCAGTCGGTGCCCGCCCAAGGGCCGGCGTACTCGGTGTGGCTCGTCCGCAACAGCGTGTTCAAGGACGTTCCGGCCGGCGCCTTCATGCCCGATCGTGCGTTCGTTCCGGGTAGCACCAGCCCGATGAACAATCAGGTCTTCTTCCAGCTTCCGGTCAACGTCGGCGTGATCAAGGGCGGCAGGGACGTGATCCTGTACGACACCGGCTGGAAGCAGCAGGACTACCTCAAGATGACGAACAGCGTGAACTGGGTGGCCCTGCCCGAGCTGCTCGGACGTCTGGGCATCCAGGCCGGCGACGTCACCAAGATCGTCATCGGCCATGGGCACTGGGATCACGCCGGCACGCTGGCCGATTTCCCCAACGCGGTGCTGTACGTGCAGAAGGCG
>Ga0075423_10001985_pt1 | contig 18357 bp, 15 predicted proteins | sample SoiMethybrSBSTD2_FD_80114 | JGI IMG/M metagenome (GOLD analysis project Ga0075423, IMG submission 80114) | Bulk soil microbial communities from a Populus tree surrounding site in Tennessee, USA - Soil MetaG P. TD hybrid SBSTD2 | ecosystem: Environmental > Terrestrial > Soil > Tree plantation...
GGGGCGCGCCTTCGGCGCGCTAGGGCGAGTCGCTTCGCGACTCGTGGCGGCCGCTCGCTTCGCTCGCGGTGGGGCTCGCCTTCGGCGAGTGGGGTGAGTTCTTTCCGACGCGCTGCGGAGCTGCGCGCCCTACGCGAGCCCAAGGCGAGCGCCCCGCCGGCGGGCCCACGCGTCCCGAAGGGACGCGCCCCAGTTATAATCGCCTCTCGATGTCTTCTGAAGCGGTTACCCCGGTCGCCACCCCCGTCTACAAACGCACGCTCCTGAAGCTGTCGGGCGAAGCCCTGATGGGCGACCAGCAGTTCGGCGTCGATCCTGCCGTCGCCACTCGAATCGCCAAGGATGTCAGCGACATCCAACAGCTCGGCGTCGAGACGGCCATCGTGATCGGCGGCGGCAACATCTTTCGCGGGCTCGCTGCCAGCGCGCGCGGTATGGATCGCGCCACCGCCGACTACATGGGGATGCTCGCCACCGTGATCAACGCCCTCGCGTTGCAGGACGCGCTCGAGCAGCAGGGCATCAACACGCGGGTCGTCACCGCGATCGAGATGCGGGCAGTCGCGGAGCCGTTCATCCGCCGCCGGGCGATCCGGCATCTCGAGAAAGGCCGCGTCGTGATCTTTGCGGCTGGCACCGGCAACCCGTATTTCACCACCGACACCGCGGCGGCGCTTCGCGCCATGGAGATCAAGGCGGACGTGATCCTGAAGGGCACCAAGGTCGACGGCATCTACTCGGCCGATCCGATGCTCGATGCGCAGGCCACGAAATACACGACCATCTCCTACCTTCAGGTGCTCGAGCGCCAGCTGAAGGTGATGGACGCCACGGCGATCTCGTTGTGCATGGACAACAAGCTCCCGATCGTGGTGTTCAACCTGCGTCAGGCGGGTAATATCAGGCGCGTCGTCATGGGCGAGGAGATCGGCACGACCGTCTCCATGTAGGGCCGCCGATCTAAGGGTCGCCGTTGCGCGGCCGTCATTCATCACCGACACACTGCTATGGATTTCAACGATCTGAAAGGCATGTTCACCGAAGCCAAGGGGCGCATGGACGGCAACATCGAGCGCGTGCGCAAGGAAATGGCCCACGTTCGTACCGGCCGCGCCACGGTGGGGTTGCTCGACGGGATTCAGGTCGAGGCCTACGGCACCAAGATGCCGATCAACCAGGTGGCCACACTGTCGGTGCCCGAGCCAGCGCTCATCGTCGCGCAGCCGTTCGATCCCTCGGTGATGGGCGCCATCGAACGTGCGATTCGTGCGTCCGATCTCGGGCTCAACCCGGCCAACGACGGTAAAGTCGTCCGCGTGCCGATTCCCGCGCTCACCGACGATCGGCGCAAGGAGCTCTCACGCCACGTGCACAAGCAGGCCGAAGAGGGCCGCAATGCGGTGCGCCAGGTGCGTCGCGACGCCAATGAACGCCTGAAGAAGCTGCTCAAGGATCACAAAATCTCGGAAGACGACGAGCGGAAGGGCCTCGATCAGATCCAGAAGATGACCGACGAGCACGTGAAGCTGATCGACGAGCTACAGAAGAAGAAAGATCAGGACTTGCTGGGACACTGAGAATTGGTGATTTGACGATCTTTGATTAGTGATTCCTTGTTGATTGATGATTGTTGATCTTTGGATTGCAGAAGCGTCGGATCGCCTCGATGCGTTCTCAATCAAAGATCAGTAGTCGCCAATCAACAACGATTCAAAGATCAAGAATCAAGAGATCTCGTCAATCACCAAGCGACACGCCCAGCGCTCGGGCGGTGAGCAACAGGTCGTAGTCGAGCGGCACGGTTTTCATCTTCCCTACCACGTCGCCGAGTGGGATCGGCACGAGGTCGGGCGGATGGTTCGCAACCATCTTCCCGTACTGCCCTTTCATCAGCAGCTCCACAGCCTTGCCGCCGAAGCGCGTCGCCAGCGTGCGATCGAACGCCGTCGGCGTGCCGCCGCGCTGCAAGTGTCCGAGGACGACGTAGCGGGTTTCTTTTCCGGTGAGCTCCTCGAGCTGCGCGGCGCAGCGGATGCCTGCACCACCGAGCCGCTCGGCATGACCGCCGTGCGCGGCTTCGATCACCGACAACTGTCCGTCCTTCGGCCGCGCCCCTTCGGCGACGACGACGATGCTGAATCGCGCGCCCCAGTTGTCGCGGTCGCGGACGCACTGCGCCACCTTCTCCAGGTCGTAGACGATCTCGGGTATCAGGATGACGTCGGCGCCGCCGGCCATCCCGCTGTGAAGAGCAATCCATCCCGCATAGCGGCCCATCACCTCGACCACCATGATCCGCTTGTGCGCTTCGGCAGTGGAATGCAGACGATCGATCGCATCGGTGGCGAAGCTGACGGCGGTGTCGAAGCCGAAACAGCTCGTCGTCCCCATGATGTCGTTGTCAATCGTCTTCGGCACGCAGACGAGCGGAATGCCCTTCTTGTAGAACTCGTACGAGATCGCGAGTGTGCCGTCGCCGCCGATGCACACCAGCGCATCGAGCTTCATCTCGCCGAACATCTCGACGACACGATCGGCGTAGTTGAACGTGCCCTGCGGCGTGACGATCGGCTCGTGGAACGGGTTGCCGCGATTGACGGTGCCGAGAATGGTGCCGCCCAGACGCAGAATTCCGGTGACATCGCGCGGATTGAGCGGCCGCGATTTCTCGGGATAGATCAGGCCGTCGAAGCTGTCCTCGAGACCGATGACCTCGATGCCGGCGTTGAACGCGGACTTGACGACGGCCCGGATGACGGCATTCAGTCCAGGGGCATCGCCTCCCCCGGTGAGCACACCAATTCTCTTGATCCGACTGGCCATTAAATGGATGGAGCGGCGTCGAGACGACGCGTCACGTCGAGTATAGCGCGAGCGTGTTGCAAAACCGGGAGAGGAGCGGATGCAGACACAAATGGAGGATGTGATCGCTCAGGACATTCGACCTGTCACTGGCCCGCCATGAGCGAGCCGTGCGCGAGAGCGCACGGCGAGTCGAATGGTGGACGGCGCGGGGCTCGAACCCGCGGCCTCCGCATTGCGAACGCGGCGCTCTCCCAACTGAGCTAGCCGCCCACGACGACGCACACGCGCGTGCACGACGAGGTGCACGAACGATCAGTCTAGCACGTACTTTCCGCGACCTCACGCCTCGCGCTCGAAGGTCAGCCCCAACGGCGTCGCACCGAGAACCATCAAGAATCCGAATGCGCCCCATCCGGCGCGATTGACCGCCTTGAAGCGCGCGTGCTCGCCAGGTTGGAGCACGACCTCGTGGGTCTTCCAGAACAGCGTATTGTGCGCGCGAATGCGGTGCGGGCCGGCCGGCAGTTCGTGGGTGATGGCATCGCCGTGAGCCAGAATCGCGATCGTCTCGCCGTCCACCGACACGAAGATCTCGCGCACGCCGGCATCATCGGGCGATTGCCGGCTCACCGTGATGCACGCCACATCGCTGATGCGAGACTCGATCGATCCGGTGGCGACGCCTTCGAGCCCGCCGGGCGGCCCGGTTGTCGACGAGCGGTCGCGAAGCTCGATCTGCACCCATCAATCGTAACCGCACATCAAGGCCCAATGCTCACGGCTCAACTCACCCCAACGCGCGCGATTCCGAGGCACAATCTGAATGTTGAAGAGTCTGCGCATTCCGCTCGGCCGTGCGCACCTGCTGGCGTCGATCGTGATTCGTGAAGCGCGCCGGGCCGGGCTTCCCGTCGAAGACCTGACGCCGCTTGGCAGCCTGCGGCGGTACGCGCCCGACGTCGGCGACGTGTCGCTGCTCGCGGTGGCGCCCGCCCAATGGCACGGCGATGTGCTCGACGGCTTCACGCGACTGCCGCTGGTGACGTCCGTCGAAGCGTTGTTGCCATCGAGCGTCGAAATCGCCACCGACCGCGGCCGTGTCCGGCTGCATCTGACGACCGTCGAAGATGCCGGCGCCGCCTTGGTGTGGCACACCGGAGCGCAGCGCCACACGCTGCGGCTGCAGGCGCGCGCGGTGCGGCGCGGCCTCACGTTCCGTGACGGACTTCTCAGCCGGGCCAACGGCGTGCTGGTGGCGACGCCAGACGAAGACGAACTGTATCGTCAACTCGAATTGCCGTTCATCGCGCCGGAACTGCGCGAAGGCACCGGTGAAATCGAAGCCGCCGAACGCGGTCGCCTTCCCCGCCTCGTCTCGGCGCGCGACATTCGCGGCGATCTCCACATGCACAGCACGTGGAGTGATGGCCGCGACAGCATTCAGCACATGGTGCTCGCGGCCAAGCAGCTCGGCTACGAGTACGTCGCGATCACCGATCACTCCGAACGCGCGTACGCGTCGCGCAAGCTGCTGGCGCTGGAGGTGCCGATTCAACGCGAAGAGATCGACGGCGTCCGTTCGCGCGTGAGCGGAATCGAGGTGCTCCAGGGCCTCGAGGTCGAGATCATGGCGGACGGATCGCTCGATTTCGACGATGCGCTGTTGAAGCAATTTGACATCGTGCTCGCGTCGCTGCACGACGACCAGGGCCACGACAGTCTGCAGCTGACCGAGCGGTATCTGAAAGCGATCCGCCACCCCTTCGTCAACATCATCACGCACCCGGCAAATCGATCGCCCGCGATGTCAGCGGGCTACGAGATCGATTTCGATCGCGTGTTTGCCGCCGCGTCCGAAACCGGCACTGCGCTCGAGATCGACGGCGCCCCCGGTCACCTCGACATGGACGGTGCGCTGGCCAGACGGGCCGTCGCCGCCGGCGTGACGGTGGTGATCGACAGCGATTCCCATCGTGCCGAAGCGCTCCCGCGGCAGATGCAGTTCGGGGTCGGCACAGCGCGGCGCGGCTGGGTGGAGCCCGCTGGCGTGCTCAACACCTACGGACTCGACACCGTGCGCGACTTCATCGCGAGAAAACGTGCCCGCCGCTGATACGTCCGACATGAATCAAGGCCTCGAAACGACCCATGAGCACGGGATCGCGCCGCTCGTGGCCGCGTGTCTCGTGGCCACGCTCGCCTTCTGGGCATACACGCAGACGCTGCTGCCTGGTGTCGATCTCGGCGACACCGGCGGCTTTCAAGCCAGCGTGCTGTGGCCCGAGCCGAGCGCGCGTCGAGCGTATCCGCTGTACTTCGCGCTGGCCAAACCCTTCACGCAGGCACTCAGCGCCGCGAACCCGGCGCGCGGACTGAATCTCTTTTCCGCCGTGTGGGCGGGGGTGGCGGCGGGCCTCCTCACGCTCTTCGTCGCTCGACTCACCGCGTTCACGCTCGCCGGCGTGGTGGCCGGACTGCTGCTGGCTTTCTCGCACACGTTCTGGACGCAGGCGATCATCGCGGAGGTCTATTCGCTGCACCTGACTCTCGTGGCGGCGTGTCTGCTGGCGTTGTACGCCTGGTCGCTCGCGCTGACCAGCCGCCGACTTGCGGTGTTCTTCGCCATCTACGCGCTCGGCTTCGGCAACCACTTGAGCATGATCCTGCTCTTCGTCCCATGTACGGTCTTCCTGTTTCACACGCATCCCCGGCCGCGCGAGCTGCTGCGGCCGACGACAATCGCAATCGCGATCGGCATCGCCGCGGTTGGTGCGATGCAATACGCGCAGAACTTCACGTGGGTGTGGTCGTCGATCGAAGCGCCGGTCCGCTGGAGTGATCGCGTGGCCGCGTTCTGGATGGATGCCACGAAGTCCGACTGGCGCGCCGAGATGGTGCTGGGTGTGGATCGCAGTCAGATCGTCGATCGCCTCGCCATGGTGCGATGGGACGCCTGGCAGCAGCTCGGATGGATTGGTCTGGCACTCGCTGCAGTTGGTGCGGTTCGTCTCTGGTGGATCTCACGCCAGTGGGCGGTCTTCGTGTGGCTCGCCTATGCCATCTCCACGGTGTTCGCGTGGACCTACAACGTCGGCGACACTCACGTGTTTCTGCTGCCGAGCCATTTCTTCACAGCGCTGATGGCCGGAGCTGCGGTGACGCCGCTGCGTCGGCCGCTCACCTTTTCGCTGCGTGCCGCGTTCTCACCGGCCGTGCTCGTCGCGAGTGCCGCGATGATCTACGCGGGATGGCGCGGATGGGAGACCTGGCCTGTCGTCGATCGACACACGGATCGGCGAGCGCAAGCCTTTGTCGCTCGTGTCACGAGCGACGTCGACGAGAAGACCGGGCTGCTCGTCTCGAAGATGAATTGGCAGCTCGAGAACGCTGTGCTCTATTCGGGCCGCTACATGCAGCGAGGGCTGGCCTGGGTGCCGCTCGCCGACGTGTTGCCGCATTTTCCGTTTCTCGTCGGCGACAACCTCGCCGAAGACCGCGATCTCGTCCTCACCGCGCAAGCAGCGGCCGACATCCGCGCGTCGTACGGCGATGCCTTTGCCCTCGTGCAGGATCAGGCGGGCGCTCCATCGCTTGCGAGCTTGGCGGCCGCAGTGCCGCGTGGCGCGCCCTACGTGCTCACGTGGCTGGCGCCGCCGCCGGACGAGGCAACGGTCGATCTTCACGATCTCGACGCCGCGGCGAGCGTGCTCGCGAAAGGATCTCTCCCGGCGAGAACCGAAGTGGGTTACGAGGTATGGGCCGGCATCGCTGGTGAGAAGCCGGCATTCCATCGTTCCTCGTCCCGGCCGTTCATCGATCGGTTCGCGATCGCGGGCGACCGCTACACAGTGCGTATGGATTCGTGGCTGCCCGAAGACACGTTCCGGCGCGAGGGGTTTGGGCACATCCTTCGCGGGCGCGAGCATGTGATGTGGATCGAACGGGGTGTCAGCCTCTTGTGGCTGAGCCAGAGCGGAGCCCAGTCTCAGGTCTATGCGGCCGGGTTGTATGCGCCCGAAGCCCGCTTCCGCATCGCGGCGCCGTCGACCCGCCTCGCCAGAAGTGACGTCGGGAGAGTCCAATCACAGTAGACTGGGTTCCTCCTGCGCGTCACGCGCGACAGCGGGACGTGGCAGGATAGCTGCACCGGTGTATCCCATGCGCCTCACTTCGCTCCTCCTCGTCCTCGTGATCATGGCTCCCCCACTACGGGCACAGGCACCGCAGTCGCCCGAGGCCGTGGCTCGGGCATTGCAGAAGCGCTACGAAGGCGTCCGCGATTTCACGGCCGACTTCTTCCACACCTATCGCGGCGGCGTCCTCAAGACAGAGACACGCGAGCAAGGCACCGTGAGCGTGAAGAAGCCTGGCATGATGCACTGGATCTACGCGAAGCCCGAACGCAAGGAGTTCATATCCGACGGCAAGAAGGTCTATTCGTACATACCCGAGGACAAGCAGGTGATCGTGGCGAGCGTGCCGCCCGATGATGCGGCCACGACTCCGGCGATGTTCCTGGCCGGCAAGGGCGACATCGTTCGCGACTTCACATCGACATTCGAAGCCAACCCTCCGGCGGGGGCTGTGGCGCTGAAGCTCGCGCCCAAGAAGAACGAGCCCGAATACGAGTATCTGGTGGTGACCGTCGATGCCAAGACGATGCAGCTTCGGGGGTTGACCACCAAAGACCGCCAAGGGGGACTGTCCACGCTGATCTTCTCGAACCTGAAGGAAAACACGGGCATATCCGATAAGGAGTTTGCGTTCCGCGTCCCTCGGGGCGTCGACGTCATCACTGATGGCACACGCAACTAGCGGCCGGCTGGCTAAAGCCAGACACTACCTCTACTTAGTCGCCCTCACTGCGACGCTCAGCGGGTGCGCGACCACCGCGATGCGGGCCGGCCAGAATGCCGAACAGCTCCAGGAATACGACCGGGCCATCGTCGAATACACAAAGGTGCTGCGGAAGGACCCGGACAACCGGGCTGCCCGGCAGTCACTGGACCGGGCGAAGCTTCGCTCGTCGCTCGAGCACTTTTCCCGCGGGCGGCGCTTTCACACAGGGGGACGATTCGAGGAAGCCCTCGCCGAGCTGCAGCTTGCAGCCGAGCTGAATCCCGCGAACAAGGAAATCGGCGACGAGCTCTCCACCGTCCGCACCGAGCTTCGCAACAAAGTGGCGGTCGCGCACGACGGCAAGACCGGGCTGGAGTCGCTGATCGATCGCACTCGCAATCTCGCGCCGATCGGTTACGAGCTGCCGAACGACGTGAAGCTGCCCGACTCGCTCACCTTCCGCGATGCGCCGTCGCGCGACGTGTTTACCGCGATCGCCCGATTTGCAAACATCAACATCGTGTTCGATCCGCTGTTCCGCGATCAGCCGGTGACGATCGATCTGCGCAACATCTCGCTCGAGAGCGCGCTGCAGTCACTCTCAACCGCAACCCGCAGCTTCTATCGCGTGAGCTCACAACGCACGATCACGGTGGTCCCGGACACGGCCGCCAAGCGCCAGGAATACGAAGAGGAGATCGTCCGCACCTTCCCGCTCAGCAACGCCGATCTCAAGGAGACTGTCGACCTGCTGCGCATCGTGATCGATGCGCGTCGCCTCGCGCCGGTCACCGCCACCAACACGATCGCGATCAAGGACACGCCCGCACGCGTCGCTGCGGCCGGGCGACTGATTGCGGCAATCGACAAGGCGCGGCCTGAAGTGGTGATCGACGTCGAGCTGCTCGAAGTGGATCGCACGAAGCTCAAGGAGTACGGCCTGCAACTGGCCTCACCAACGACCGGCGGCGATCCGACGGGGATCAACGGTGTGGCCGACGTCAATCGCGAGAACTTCACGCTTCGCGATCTCACACGCCTGTCGCAGTCCGATGTCATCCTCACCAACCTGCCCGCGCTGTTCTATCGGCTGCTCAAGCAGGACGTGAACACGAGGATATTGGCGAACCCGCAGCTGCGAACCTCGGAAGGCATGGCGGCGCAGGCCAAGTTCGGCGAGCGCGTCCCCGTGCCCGTCACCGTGTTCTCGCCGATTGCGACCGGCGGCGTGAATCAGCAGCCGATCACCTCGTTCAACTACGAGAACATCGGCGTGAACATCGACATTACACCGCGCACGCATCACGACGACGAGGTGTCGCTGGCGCTGAAGATCGAGGTGAGCAGCATCTCCGGCACCGGCTTCGGCGGTCTGCCGACGTTCGGCAATCGCTACATCAACTCGGTGATCCGACTGCACGACGGCGAAACCAACCTGCTCGCAGGTCTCATCCGCGACGACGAACGGCGTGTACTCTCTGGCATTGCCGGTTTGAGTGACCTCCCTATCGTCGGCAAGCTCTTCGCGCATTCGCGCAAAGAGACTCAGGAAACCGACATCGTTCTGACGTTGACGCCGCGCATCGTGCGCGTGCTCGATCTGAGCGAGGAAGATCTGCGACCGTTCCGCGTGGGACGCGACAGCGACGGCGGCGGTCCGATCTCGCTGCCGCTGCCAGCGGGCTTCGATATCGAGCCGAACCCTCGGCAACCACAACCCGGGCAACCGCAACCCGGACAGCCGCAGCCAGGACAACCGCCGCGGCAACCGGAGGCCGGACCTGACACCGGTCCGGCAGGGCCGATTCGTCCACCTGCCCCGCCGCCAACTCCGACGCAGCCGCCAGCGCGCTGACGATTGTTGATTTCGTCGATCTTTGATTAGTGATTCGTTGTTGATTGGCGATTGGCGATCGTTGATTGAAAACGCAATCGGTTGATTCGCGAAGCCGATGCCTTGGTCGAGCGATATTCGGGAGTCAGCAATCAGTCACATTCAATCGGCTTTGAGTACGACGTTTGGGTCGAGTCGTGCCGCGCGGCGGGCGGGGATCCAGCACGCGAAAGCTGAGGTCGTGGCCAACAGAACCACGACTCCGACATAGGTGACTGCGTCCAACCGCGAAACGCTGAACAGCATGGTCTCGAGGAAGCGACTCGCGATCACGGCTGCGGCCAGACCGATCACGATGCCGGCAACCGTCAGCGACATGCCTTGCCGAAGCACGAAGGCCAGAACGCTGATGCGGGTGGCGCCAAGAGCAGTACGCACCGCGATCTCGCGCACACGCTCGCTGACACTGCCCGAGAGCAGCCCATAGGTGCCGACCGCCGCCAGGATCAGCGCAACCACGCCAAAGGCTTCGAACAGCGCCAGTGTGAACCAACGCTGCGCCTCCGACGCGCTCACCCGCTCCTCCATCGTCGAGATACGCAGAATCGGCTGACCATTGTCGACCGACGCAATGGCGCGTCTAATCGCCGGTGTAAGGGCGGCGGCGTCCCCTGTTGTGCGAACCACCAGCCAACGGGCCCCATCGGCAAACTGTGTCCACTGCTCGTTCGTCACGTACACCGCGTCAGTGGGGCGCACGGCCAGCGACGTTTGTCTCACGTCGCCAACGATTCCGACCACCGTGAACCATGGGCTCGGACCGATCCGAAGACGATGGCCGATCGGATCGACGCCTGGGAGCCGCCTCCTTGCGAACGATTCATTGATCATCGCGACGAGTGGCGCATTCGCCACGTCGAGCGCGTTCAACAGGCGACCCTGGCGCAGCGGAATCCTCATGGCTTCAACGTAGCCGGGCGACACCGCATGTCGATATCCTTCGGGGTTCTCCTTGGCGGCCGCTTCCGGGGCGGACTCGAACTGAACACCCCAGATATCCTCGTCGCCGGTGAGGGGCAACTGGTTCGTGGTGCCGGCGGCTGATACGCCCGGTAACTGCCGCACCGCGTCCACGACCCGCGTGAAGAACTGATGCGTGGCATTCGGATCCCTGAACCGCCGTCCAGCAGTCTGAACCTGCAGCGACAGCACGTTGGCGGGTTCGAATCCAGTGGGTACGGCGAACAGATGCTGGAGGCTGCGCAGCAGCAACCCCGCACCGACCAGCAGCACGAGCGCCAGCGCGACCTGTGCGACCAGGAGCGTGCGCCGCATCACATCGCGTCGACTGGACGGCGTCGTTGAGCGCAGTCCCGCGCCAGAGCGCAGACTGACACGCGAGCCTTCGAGCGCTGGCACGATTCCAACCAGCACGGAAATCATCGTCACGAGGCCACAAGCGAACGTCATCGCCCACCCATCGACGGCGATTGCGCCCGCGCGTGGCAGCTCGGGAGGAAGGAGTGCCACGACCACGTCCACCACGACGTACGCCACGGCAACTCCAATGAGACCGCCAACGCTCACGAGCAGCAGTGTTTCCGCCAGTAACTGACGGACCAGTCGCGTTCGCGACGCTCCGATCGCCATACGCACGGTCAATTCGGCACGGCGATCGATGCCGCGCGCGAGGATCAGGTTGGTGACGTTCACGCAGGCGATGGTCAACAACAGTGCCGCCGCACACAACACCGCCAACAGCGCCGGCCTGACCCCTCGAGTGAGATCGTCCTGCAACGGCGTCGCGATGAAGCCGCTCCGAAGCGAGGCCCACGACGCTCGAGGGAATTCGGCGACAGGGGCGTGCGCGATCGCATCGAGCTCCCGCTTCGCGTCCTCTTCACGGACGCCACTGCGCAACCGACCGATCATTCGCAGGTGATGACCCCATTCCCGGCCGGTGAGTGGCAGCGCGGGGTCATACCGCAATGTCGACCAGATCTCCGCGGATGGGTTCAGAACGTTCTCGAACGCACGGGGCAACACGCCGATGATCGTGACGGGCGTCTCCGAGAACAGCACTTGACGTCCGACGATCGCGGGATCCGCACCGAAGCGCCTCCGCCACAAGGCATCGCTGATGAGCGCGACGAACGGGACACCGGGCTCGGCCAGGCGCCGGTCGTCGGCCGCCTCGAAGTCGCGTCCGAGCGCTGGCGCGACACCCAACACACGAAAGTAATTGGCGCTGACGTATTGGCCCTCGAGTCGCTCCGGTCCGCCGGCATCCGTCGTCAATGTCGGCTGTAACGGTGGTCGTCCCACCGCCGCCAACGACGCGAATGTGCGGCTCCGCGCCTCGACCTCGCGGTAGGTACCGAATGTGACATCTGACCGGTTGTTCTGGCCGTCCCAGATGATCATCAGTCGTCCTGAATCCGGGTACGGCAGCCGCTGGAGCAGGATGGGATTGACGACGCTGAAGATCGTCGTGCTCGCACCGATGCCGAGTGCGAGCGTCAGGGTTGCGATGAGGGCAAACGCGGGGCGCCGGTAGAGTTGACGAGCGCCATAGCGCACGTCGGCGCCGAACGTATCGGCGATGTTCTCCCATCCGTACGCACGGACTCGCTCCTGAACACCCGCGACGTGGCCAAACTGCAGCCGCACTGCGCGGCGCGCCTCCTCTGGTGAAAGCCCGGTCGATTGCAACGAGCGGGCGGCCTCATCGAAGTAGTTCTCGACTTCGTCCGCGATGTCGCGGTCGGCTGCCGATCGATTCAAGAGCGATCGAACGCCGCGGCTCGCGTGACGCCAGAAAGACATCGGACTACCCCTCGGTCTTCAGGATCCGTGCGACGGCCGCGGCGCGGCGCGTCCAGTCGTCGGTCTCGGCCTCGAGTTGACGACGCCCGCTACGGGTGAGGCTGTAATACTTCGCCCGCCGCGAGTTGGCGGTGTCGCGCCATTCCGAGTCGAGCCAACCGGCACGCTCGAGACGGGCCAGGGCCGTCAGCAGCGAACCGGGATTGACCTTGAATACGCCTCGCGAGATCTGCTCCACCCTGCGAGCGATACCGAAGCCATGCATCGGCTCGAGGCTGAGTGTCTTCAGGATCAGCATGTCCAGCGTGCCCTGAATGACGTCGGTGTTCGTGGCGTCCACGACGAAGAGTATCTGCGTTTCTCATCTTGACTGTCAAGATGTGATTATCAACAGGAGTGCTTCTGCTTGTCTGCCGCTCACGGCTGCAACTGCCCGCGGAGAGCAGCGAGCTCGACGGAAGCCTGGCGCAGGGCCGTCTCGGTTCGTCTGTGCTCGGTAATGTCCTCAAAGGAAGCCACAACTCCGCCAAGAGTCGCACCGTCCGCTTCGAACAAGGGTTCAGAATTGATGGAAATCCACGTCAGAGCGCCGTCCGGTTTGTGCACTCCCATGATGATGTTGGAGCAGGGTTGGCCCGTCTGCAAGGTCACAGTGACCGGGAATGTTTCGCCGGGGAAGGGTGAGCCATCCTCGTGAATCGCTCGCCAGCGGGGGTCGAGTGCTGTGCGGCCGATTATCTGTTCGGCCGAGAGTCCAAGGATTCGCTCGGCGCTGGCATTGCACGCTCGAATGCTACCGTCGGCGTCCAGGATGACGACACCATCCTGCATCGCAGCGATGACCGAACGGTAGCGCTCTTCGCTTTTCTGTATCGCCTCTGCGGCCTGCTTCCGCTCCGTGATATCCCTGGCGGAGGCGTAAATCAGCTGCCGCCTGGGGTACGCAGTCGAAGTCCACTGCAACCACTTGTACGATCCATCTTTGCAGCGGTACCGATTCTCGAAGTTGACGGTGTTGGTGCCGATCCCGATCTTCTGTGCTTCGACGAGGGTCTTTTCTCGATCGTCGGGATGGATGAGGCTCACGTACGGTACGGCAAGCATTTCATCGTTCGTGAAGCCGAGCGTTCGTTCCCACGCGGGGTTCATGCGCTTGAAGTAACCGTCGAAGCCGGCGATACAGACCATGTCGATGGACAGCGTGAAGAAGCGATCCAGTTCTTCTTGCGCTTCTCGGCGCTCCACTTCTTGCCAGCCTTGTACTGCCCGAGCCAGGTCGCTGGCGGACTGAAAGCGGTCGGCCGGGTTCTTGGCGAGGGCTCTGAGGCAGATGTCATCCAAGGCGGGAGGTACGTCGGTCCAGATGTCTCGTGGTGGGATCGGTGGCTCGGTCCGCACTTTGCGAAGTACATCGTGTGTATCGGACCCGACGAAGGGCGGCTGGCCGGTGAGAGTCTCGTACATCAACGCGCCAAGACCATAGATGTCTGTGTGGCGATCGATCTGGTCCAGAAGTCCCGACGCTTGCTCTGGAGCCATATAGGCCGGAGTGCCGACCATCTGTCCCTGCATCGTGAGGCCCTCACCGGATCCCTCGTCGTCGATCACGACCGACGGCAAGTCAGCCTCTCCCCCCAGTCGGTCCACTAACTTCGCCAACCCCCAGTCGAGGACGACGACCTCACCGAAATCGCCCAACACGACGTTCTGACCCTTGAGATCGCGGTGAAGGACACCGCGCGAGTGCGCATATGCGACCGTGTTGCAGACGGTGACGAAGGCATTCAACAGGGTCAGGAATTCCAGCGGCGCCACAGCTCCTTCGATCCGGCTCCTGTGGTACGCGCGAGCCGCGTCCGTGAGAGTGCGGCCTCTGACAAAGCGCATGGTATAGAACGGCTGCTGATCGTCGACGCGTTGTGACAGTTCGTAGACCGGCACGATGCCCGGATGCTCTAACTGCCCTGTGATGCGCGCTTCCTGAAGGAACCGTGCCTTATGCGCAGGCTGCGCAGCGCGCTGGGGCAAGAGTTCCTTGAGGGCGACGTCGCGGCCGAACTCGCTGTCGCGCGCCAGCCATATGCGGCCGATCCCGCCGCTGGCGTGCAGGCGCGTGAGGCTGTACCGTTCATGCGGCCTTACCCAACCTTCGACCGCCGCCATGGTGGTTGCGTCATCGGGCCCGGGCAGGTCGGCCAGGGAGCGCAGGATGTCGTCGTCGTGCAACGCCGCGAGTGAACGCTTCACGTGGTCGGCGACGGTGGCGAGACCCGCCCTGGGATCACCGCCGTGCTTCTTCAACTTGCGCTCGACCAAGCGTTCGATGTCCGCTTTGTCGCTCAGTGTGATCCAGCCAAACTCGATCAAGAGATCGGCAAGAGGGATATGCTTGCGCGTTGTCCACAGGGTGCAGGCTTTGATGAACTGATCCGCGTCAAGAAAATCAGCCTGCAGGGCCAGGACACCGAACAGAAGGTTGCGATCCGCATTCATAAGAGATCCGTTGTTGATCGGTGATCGGTGATTGAAAACGCAATCGGCTACCGCGGTGCCGATGCGCGTGTTCGATCGACAATCACGAATCAGCAATCAACGACGATGTCCTGCCATCTGTCTGCGCGCTGACGTAGGATAGTCCCTCGCCGAGGCCGGCGCGTCCCGTCGGCGCAAGTTTCACGCAGCTTTGTCACCGAGGTTACCGTGATTGAGGGCAGCCGGGTGTATGTGCCCGATCCGAGCCGGGCGGCACGAACGCACGCCGGCAGCGTGGAGGCCTTCGAGACGATGCTGCGCCGCTCTCGAGAGGATCCCGATGCGTTCTGGGCCAGTGTCGCCGCCGAACTGGACTGGATGAAGCCGTGGGACAAGGTCCGCGAGGGTCACTTCCCGTACTTCACCTACTTCGTCGGCGGCATCAGCAATCCCACACTCTCGCTGCTGGATCGGCACTGCGCACGTGGCAACGACAATCGCCTCGCGCTCATCTGGGAAGGCGAGGACGGGCAGACGCGGTTCTACACCTACCGGATGCTGGCGCTCGAAGTGAATCGCTGTGCGAACGTGCTCAAGGGTTTGGGCGTGGCCAAGGGCGATGCCGTCGGGATCTTCACGCCGAACCTGTCCGAGGCCGTCGTGGCCGTTCTCGCGTGCCTGCGCATCGGCGCGCTGTTCAATACCGTGTTCTCGGGTTTCTCCGCGCGATCGCTGCGCGACCGCCTCGAGTCGTATGAGCCGAAGGTCGTCATCACGGCCGACGGTGGGCTCCGCCGGGGGCAGGTTGTGCCACTCAAGGTGATCGTGGACGAAGCGATCGAGGGGCTCTCGAGCGTGAAGACGGTCGTAGTGGTTCGACGCGCCGGAACGGCGGTGCCGATGCGCGCGGATCGGGATCACTGGTGGCACGATTTGATGGCCACCGCTTCGTCCGCCTGTCCTCCAGAGCCCATGGAAGCCAATGAGCCTGGCATCGTATTCTACACGAGCGGCACGACCGGCAAGCCGAAGGGGATTGTTCACTCGGGCGTCGCATTCGTCGTGAACAACTATCTCTACGCCAAATACCACCTCGACCTGCACCCGCACGATGTCCTCTGGTGCACGGCTGACATCGGTTGGCTCACGCTCCACATCTGGGGTATCGCCGGTGCGCTCGCGAATGGGGCCACGACCATCATCTATGAGGGCGCGCTGGATTATCCGACGCCTGACCGTTTCTACCGGATGATCGATCGCTATCACGTGACGAAGGTCTTCACGGCGCCGACCGCGCTCCGGATGCTGATGCGCCACGGCGACGCGTTGATGGCCCCCTTCGATCTGACGTCGCTCGATGTCGTCGCCGTCGTCGGCGAGCCGCTCAATCCCGAGGCGTGGCACTGGACGTACGAGACGCTGGGGCGCGGACGGATTTACGTCAACAACACGTGGGGCCAGACCGAGCTCTCCGGGTGCCCGCTGGCCGGCGCCGCCTGGCTCACGCCGATGAAGCCGGGATCGTGCGGCCCTGAATTCTTCGGCGCCGAGCTCGATGTCGTCGACGACGAGGGACGGTCGGTTGGAACGAACGTCACGGGCAACCTCGTGATCCGCCAGCCGTTTCCGATGATGCTCCGCGGACTGTGGCGCGAGCCCGAGCGACACGTGCGCAGCTACTACTCGCAGGTGCCGGGCTGCTATTTCACCAACGATGCGGCCGTGCGCGACAGCGACGGGCATTTCTGGGTCACCGGACGCGTCGACGACATCATCAACGTGGCGGGCCACCGGCTGAGCACGATGGAGATGGAAAGCGCCATCATGGAATGCGCCGGGGTTACCGAGGTGGCTGTCGTCGGTATGCCCGACGCCATCAAGGGTACGGTCGCGGCGGCGTTCGTCACGCTCAAGGCCGGGCACGAGGCCTCGCCGGCACTGGAGCGCGCGATTCGCGATTACGTGAGCGCCACCATCAGCAAGATCGCAGTCCCCGAGCGGGTGATCTTCACAGAGGTGATGCCGAAGACGCCGAGCGGCAAGATCATGCGCCGGCTGCTGAAGGAGATCCTGACCACGGGCGAAGTGGGCTCCGATGTCACCGGGCTCGAGGACCGTTCGGCGATCGATCGCCTGAAAGCGCTGGTGCGCGAGGGTGGACCGTCTCCCACGGCGCGCTGACGATTGTTGATTCGTCGATTCTTGATTGTTGAATCGTTGTTGATTGGTGATTAGTGATGGTTGATTGATCGTGGATCAACCACGGCTAGAAGCATCGGGCTTTGCTCGCCAGTCTATCTGCGGCCGACCGAACCAGCAGACTTCGAACCTTGCGCGCCTCCGCGACCCGCAGCTCGTACAGACGACGGACGCGCGCTGCCTCGGCGGGGTTCTGCTCGTAGACGAATGCCTCTGCGGCGCACAGCCACCGGTGGGCGGCGAGTAAGGACAGGTATTCGTCGAACGGCCCACCGGAATGTGACGCGCGGTAGCGATCCGCGAATTCCGCCTCTCCCTGTGGACATCCGTGGTAGCCCTCCCATTCGTAACAGGGTTTGAGATCGCTGACATACGCGGCGGCGAGAGTGGGCGCGCGAGGATCGGCGGTGACTGCCACCAACCGACGCTCGTAGCTGACCTGTGCGGCGTACACCATTTCGAGTACACCACCAGACGCCGGGGCAGGGCGACCGGAGTGAAATGCAGCGGCTCGCTTCAGATAGGCTTCGATCTCGGACTTGAGCGCGCCGGAAAATGCCCCTACGTCGATCGGCACGTGCGTGCCCCAAACGAGCACGTCGAGCACGGCGTCCTCGGGGCTTGCGGCCTCACGCTGCCAGCCCGCCGCCCATGCTGATGACGCAATGACCAACGTTGCCAATATGACCATTCTGATTGAGGTCAGATGCATCTCCGTCGGCCTAACGGAACTGGCGTTGAGCCGCGCCGCGCGACGCAGAATTCCATCGAGAGCGGCGTCGGCTCCAACGCCATGGAGTTAGCCTCGCTCGCCGGGTTATTGGCGCTCGTACTTTCGTTTGAGCTGCTCATAGTATTTGCGCTCATGCTGCTCTTTGGAACCGTGCGCCTCGCGCTCTACGGAGATCGGTTCTGAGGTGGGTTCACCATCAACGATGCGAACACGGATCTCGTCCCCGACGGCGAGCTTGCGCAGAAGCCACTCGACCTGCTCACTGCCACCATCATTCAATCGTTGCATGCCGCCGGCCCTTAGCTCGATGTCGTTGTGAGACCGAACAAAGGTCACTATTGCGGAGAGTACGTCCAGTTCTGGCCGACCCGCGATAACCGCCGCCTCGCCGTTTATCCGGATCTCGAAGCCCACGTTCACTCTGCCCCCTTGTCTGGCTGACGCTCACGTTGAGCCGCAGCGCGCTAGTACCTTGGAGCTCTAAGATGACGCGCGCGCTGTTGGCTCCAATGCGTGGTTAGCCGGCCGTGTGGCAAGCCGGCATCGTCCACTCCGCGCGTATAGTGGACACCTTAGAACTTCGGCCAAACGTAATGCACGCCCACGCTCCAGATCAACGTCGTCTGCTCAGGTCCTGCGACACCGTTCA
>Ga0075423_10001988_pt1 | contig 18352 bp, 11 predicted proteins | sample SoiMethybrSBSTD2_FD_80114 | JGI IMG/M metagenome (GOLD analysis project Ga0075423, IMG submission 80114) | Bulk soil microbial communities from a Populus tree surrounding site in Tennessee, USA - Soil MetaG P. TD hybrid SBSTD2 | ecosystem: Environmental > Terrestrial > Soil > Tree plantation...
AAGTCGCCCGAGGTCGCGGGGTTGCCCGCCGCGTCCTTGCTCTTCACGCGGTAGTGGTAGGTCGTGTTCGCGCTCAGCCCGGTGAGTCCCTGGCTGTGGCTGGTGACGAGGGTCGGGTTGAGCGCGCTCGACGACCCGTAGCTTGTCGTCGTGCCGTAGTCGACCTGCGTGTCGGCTGGTTCGTTGGTCGTCCAGCCGATCGTCGCCGCCGTGGTAGTCATGCCGCTTGCGGCGACCGCGGTGATCACCGGCGGTGTCGTGTCCGGCGCGGCGGTATTAAAGGTGAAGTCGCCCGAGGTCGCGGGGTTCCCTGCGGCGTCCTTGCTCTTCACGCGGTAGTGGTACGTCGTGTTCGATGCGAGTCCGCTGAGCCCTTGGCTGTGGCTGGTGACCAGTGCGCCGTTCAGCGGCGTCGTCGATCCGTAACCGGTCGTCGTGCCGTAGTCGACCTGGCTGTCCGCGCCTTCGTCGGTCGACCACACGATGGTCGCGGTCGTGGTCGTGATCGCCGTGGCGCTGACCGCGGTGATCACGGGTGGGGTCGTGTCAGGCGCCGGCGGCGTGTTCCCGACGTCGGTCGACCAGCCCGCCCCTCCTCGAAGTGTCGCGTCGTGGAGGTGCACGGCGCCGGCGCTATCGGCAGCGACCGTCCCGTTGCCTTCGTTGAACTTCCAATTCGCGACGAGCGTCGCCGGCGCTGCGGTGAGCTCGGTGCGGTAGTTCGCGCCGATCTGTGCGCCGGTGCGAGCCACGTTCCAGATGCGCAGGTCGTCGAGCTTGCCCGTCCAGTACATCCCGGTCGTGCCGTTACGACCGATCGACACCGGCAGCATGTTGCCCCGCGTGCTTGCGTTCGGGAGGACACCCTGAGCGACCTGCGCGCCGTCGAGGTACAGCGTGGTCTGGCGCGTCGCGGCGACGAACGACGCCGCCACGTGATGCCAGGCGTTCGCGCTGACTCCGAGGAGCGACGCGGTCATGACGTTGTTCGCGTACGCCGTTCGCCCGCCCGCGAACAGCGAGTTCCACTGGACTCCGAGGAGGTACGGAGCCTCGCCGTTCTGATTCGTGTCGCCCTTGATCGCGATGTAGGTCGTGCCGTGGTTGTATCCGCCGACGGACTCGTCCTTCATCCAGACTTCGATCGTCCAGTCGCCCGTGGTGTTCAGCTCCGCGGCATGCGGCGCCTCCGCATACCCGCCGGCGGTGCCGGGCGCGAAGCTGCTCCGACACACCCCGCACGAACCGACGGTGACGGTGGCGATCCGTGTCGCGCCGATGTTCGCGCTGTCGTCGACCGCGCGACTCATCACGTTCACGACGGATCCGGCCGCTCCGGGCGTCCAGCCGTAGCTCCAGGTCTCTCGTCCGGTCGCCAGATGCCAGGTGCGGCCGTTGTCGACCGAGACCTCGACGGCGCCGACCACGCCGCCGACATCGGCGGCGGTCCCCGTGATCGTGATGGGCGTGCCGGGTGCGACGTTGGCTCCGTTCGCGGGGCTCGTGATATTCGTCGTCGGTGCGGTCGCGTCGGTCGACGTCGCGGGGAAGATGAGACCCGTTTGCAGGGTCGTCGGCAGGACGCCCATGTCGGCGAGCAGGTTCGCGGTCGCCTGCTGCATGCGCACATCGGGTGTGGACACGCCGCTGTCGTGGGTCGCGTCCAGGCCCCACGACCACCGCGTCGTGCCCGCGCCGAAGACGAGCGCGCGGCCGCCGTACTTGTACAGCGTCATCCGGTGCGTCGGAGTGCCGGCTCCGTACTGCGCGCCGTAATCGAGCAGGTAGTTGTACTGCACGGAGACCGTCGTCGACGACAGCCGAACTACGCCCTCCGGGCGGCTTCCGTTGTCGAGGTCCTCGTCCCACTCGTGTCCGAGCGTGCCGGCCGCGAGGGTCGCGACCTGTCCGGACGTGAGCGCTGCGACCGAGGTGTTGCGCCAGAAGCGCATCGCCCCCTCGGCGGCGGGGACGGTGATCGTGTCGGTGCGCGGACCGTTGACCATGAAGATCGTCCCGGTCAGCGCGTTCTCTGGTCGCCCGCCGTCTCCGGGTGGGCTGAAGCGAGGATCGCGCCACGTGCCCGTCCACGTCGGCGGGTCGCTCGGGTCAAGCGGCGCGTTGTTCCTCGTCTCCTTGTAGGACACGAGGGTCCGGTACGGCGTACCCGAGGCGTCGATGCTGGATTCCCAGCGCGTCTTCCAGAAGATCTCGTTACCGCTGAAGAACGCGAGATTGACCCCCGCGGCTCGAGCTGCCTCGACGTTCGCGCGCTGCGGTCCCGACCAGTACTCGTCGTGACCGACGGACATGAACATCTTGTGGCGCTGGATCAGCCCGCCATTTCTGTCGGTGTCCATGCCGGTGAAGTAGCTCACGTCGTAGCCGTTCGACTCGAGCCACCGGATCATCGGGTACTCGGAGTCGAACAAGAAGCTGCGCTGCCCCAGTCCGTTCGCGTTCGCCCGCGTGACGAAGGGACGGTTGTAGCTCACCTTGTAGGCTCGGCCGACCGGCGCGTTCCCAACGTAGAGGCTGTTCCCGCCGTAGCTGTTGTAGGCCTGCCAGGTCTCATCGGACGTTTGGAAGAGAACGTCTGAGGTTCCCGCGTCGTCGCGCACGATGAATACGATGTGACTCGCGCCGCTGGTATCGGTGCGCACGAGACGGGCGATGTAGACGCCCGAAACGGCGTCCGCGGGGACGGCCCATGACGCGGACACGCTCCAGTTGCCGCAATCGATGAGACCCGTCGCCGCCTGTGTCAGGCAGGCCGGCTGTGACTGCGGCAGCGAGGCGGATGGCAGGATCGTGGCGACCCGCCGCGCGCCGAGCCCGGCGTAGTACCCGAGCCGGTAGATGTCCAGCCGGTACGCGGTCGCCGGTGTATTGATCTTGAACAGGACAGTGGCACCGCGGTTGACGCTCATGTCGGTCGAGAAGCCCTGGATGCTTGCGTCGCCGCTTCCGACGATGTCCCACTCGCTTTGCGGGTTTCCAGCCCGCGAGTTCTCGCAGGCCACGGCGTTAACGATCGGTGGTCCGCATGGCCCGGCAGCGAATGGCCCGACGCCGATCGGTGTCGACACCATGATCGCGAGCAGAAGCGGGAGCGTGCGCCGGAAGATGCGCATCAGGCCTTGCGGAAGAAGGCCACGCCTCGCGACTGCTCGATGCGATGAGCGAGGCGCCGGGTCGTCAGGAACTCGTGGACCGCGATCGCGCAGCCGTCGTACGAGTAGTAGTCGTCGATGATCACCAGCCCGCCCGGTGAAACCTGGTCGTAAAGGGACTCGAGGCAGAAGCGAACGCTGTCGTACCAGTCGCAGTCGAGGCGCAGGATCGCGATCGGTCCGATCCTTTCCCTGGTCGCGGGAAGCGTGTCGTCGAACCAGCCCTTGACGATCTCCGTGACGGACTCCAACCCCAACGCGGCCGCGCTCGTTCGGACCTCTTCGACCGCGACGCGGCAGTTGTCCAGGTACCCAGGATCGTCCGTCCTCTGTGCGTACTCGAGAGCAGCCTGCCCGTCGATCTCCGCGGGCGGACGGTGGCCCTCGAACGAGTCGAAGAGCCACACCCTGCGGTCGCGAACGCCTGCGCGTACCAGCAGGTCCGCCATGAGGAACGCAGCGCCGCCCCGCCACACGCCACATTCGACGAACGCTCCGGGGATGCCCGCGCGCAGCGTCGCCTGCACGGTCTCGCCCAGATCGACCAGGCTCGCTTGCGGGACCATGGAGAGCGCGCGGATCCGGTCAATGCTCGGCCCGAGCGTGCGCGTTCGACGCCACGCCGCGTACTCGAGCTCGACGAGACGCGCGAGGTGACGTGGCGCGCGCTCGCGTATCCAACGGATCGAAGGGAGCGTGCTGCGACGCGGCATGGCAGCCGTCACCACAGCGGTGTCCTCCCGGGCAACGACTTCATCGGGGTCGGTTGTACGCGGCGACGGTTGAGGCCCAGTTGCGCGCGACTCGCGCTTTTGGGAGAGAGCAGCGGTTTTTTCGCAGGTGCACGGAACCGCGGTCTCTCAACCGATTCTCAACGTGCGGTTCACTCGCCCGTCCGGCGCGCGCTCCTACTGTGCTCGCGCCGAGACTCTGTCGGCCAGGGTGCCGCGGGTGACGTCAGGAGGACGCCTTTGTCGACTTACGCGAGGTTCGTCCGCAGCCTCCTCACGCTCGGAACAGGTCAGATCCTCTCGTGGTTCGGGGCGCTCGTGTTGCTCGTCGTGCTGCCCCGATATCTGGGGGACGTCAACCTCGGGAAGCTCACCTTCGCTTGGACCCTGACGTCGTTGTTCGGGATCATCGCCGATCTCGGCGTCACGACGCTGCTGGCCAAAGAGGTCGCACGTGATGTCACGGTCCTCGGCCCGCTCACGAAGAGCGTCGTCCTAACGCGCCTCCCGCTGAGCGCCCTCGCCGCCGCCGGTGCGCTTGGTTTTGTTTACCTGGCGGATTACGACGAGACAACGATCCGGATCGTCGCCGTCCTGTGCGTGTGGATCGTGGTCGGATCGCTCGCCAACACGTTCGGTGCCGCGCTCCAGGGTCTCCAGCGCATGCGTCCTCTCATCGTCTCGCAGACCGTGGGGAAGCTGCTTCAGGCGGGGCTCGTCGCGGCGCTGCTGCTGAACGGCTCAGGTCCGATGGAGGTCGCGATCGTGACCGTGCTGTCTACTGCCACCGGGATGATGATCGGCGCGATCGCGCTCCGGAAGGAGCTCCTCACGCGAGCGCTCCCGAGCGGGAAGTTCCTGCGCCTCGCGGTCGTCGGCGGACTTCCATTCTTCGTGTGGCAGGCGGCGCTCATGGTGTACGGGCAGATGGACTTCGTGATTCTCTCCGTCCTTACCTCAGACGCCGTCGTCGGCTGGTACGCGAGCGCATATCGGCTGGTCATGCTGCCCGCCTTCGTGCCGGTGATCGTCACGACCGCGATGTTGCCGGCGCTGTCCTCCGTGTCGCGCGATCCCGCGCAGTTCAGCGCTGTGGCGCGTCGAAGCTTGCAGCTCGTCGTCCTCGCGACGTTCCCGATGACCATCGGCATCCTGTTGCTTCCCGAGAAGATCGTGCAGTTCCTCGGCTATCCGGAGGCGTTCTCCAACTCTGTCGTGCCGATGATGCTTCTCGCGCCTCACGTTCCGCTCGCTGGGATCGACACGATCATCGGCACCGTACTGGTGACGCTCGATCGGCAGCGACAATGGGCGATGATCGGAGTCGCCGCGGCGGTGGTCAATCCGATCGCGAACCTCGTGGCGATCCCCCTGACCCACCAGCTCCTCGGGAACGGCGCGATCGGAGCGTCGCTGACCACCGGCCTGACGGAGCTCTTCATGTTCGTTCTGGCCCTGCGCCTGCTGCCGTCCTGGGTCTTCGGGATCAGCACCGTACGTTATGTGGTGAGGTGCGCCGGGGCGGGCCTCGCGATGGCCGTCGCGGTGCTCATTGTTCGCGAGGCACCGCTGCCATTCGTCGTCGCCCTGGGCGTCGTCGCCTACGCCGCCGCGTCCATCGCGTTGAAGACCCTCGCGCCGTCGGATCTGCGCCGCATGCGAACTGAGATCCTTGGTCGGACGGGCGCCGCGACCGTTCCGAGTCAGCGCGGCGACCTGGTGGCCTAGTCGCGGGGGCCCTCTCCAAAGGACCTGCGAGTCCGTATCCACGGTGCGCCCGCGGGAGCGATCACGGCACGCGCGTACAGCACGACCTTCCACACGACGTACCGCGGTGCGTGCGCAAGCGCGAGATACGTGCGTGTCGGAGCGCGCGTCGCGATCAGCCCGGCGACCACGTGGCCGGCGATCGCGACCGTGCCGAAGACCGCGAGCGCTGACGCGGTCGCAGATCCGACCACAAGCGCCGCAACCGACACGATCGCGCCGCCGACGAACGCGACCGAGAGCGGCGGTATGAGCTGCTCAATGGCCGCGTCGAGGACGACGGCGTCGCCGCGGGCCAGCCCGCTCGCGAGCATCGAGGGGATCTGTTGACGGACGGCGCCCAGGCGGCCGGCCTCCCAACGGAGATTCTGGCTGGCCGCGTCGCCAAGGTTCGTGGGCATGTCCGCGCTCACGGTCGCCTCTGGCGCGAAGTCGACGCGGATACCCGCGCGCACGAGCGCCAGATGCAGCTCGACATCCTCCGCGAGACCGACGCTCGACCATCCGTGCTTATCGAGTATGGCCGCGTCGAAGCACATCCCGTTGCCCTTGAGGCCACAGCTCAGGCCGAGCGCGGCGCGGCCGCGCGGCCGCAGGTAATGGAGCGACGCGAGCGCGGCCTCGCGAAGCGCGCTGGTCGGAGACGCCGTCGCATTCAGCACGCGGTAGTGCGCCTGGATGACGCGACTGCCCGCCTGGAGACGAGCGTCCATCTGGGCCACGAACTCTGACGACAGGATCGAGTCGGCGTCGACGACGATGTACGCGTCGTGCCTGCCGTGCTCCCGGACGTGCGGCAGCAGCCAACGCAGCGCGTGACCCTTCGCGCGGTCGACCGCGTCGACTCTTTCGTGAACGATCGCTCCGGCTTCGCGCGCGATGGTGGCCGTCGCGTCGGTGCAGTTGTCCGCGACGACGAAGATATCCAGACCGCGCGCCGGATACGTCTGCTCGCGCACGCTCCGGATCACGCGATCGATGACGCTCGCTTCGTTGTGCGCGGGTATCAACACGGCGAACCGGCGGCGCCGGGCGCCGGGCTCAGGTATCCGTGGTCGTCTGAGCAGCGCTGCCGCACCAAGCGCGGTCAGATACCCGCCGATCGCCGCGACCACCACGGCCAGCGCGATGACGACCAATCCGAGGACAGCGCTGCCCATGCTCCTACCCGTACTGGAGCCGTGGCATGGCCGCCTTGGCGTCGTCCTTCGGGCCGACCGACGCGACGAGCTCGGCCATTCGCGAAGCGAAGTCATCGACCGTGAAGAGTGCCTCGACGAGCCGGCGCCCGGCGCTCCCGAGGCGAGCGCGCTCTTCGGGATGGTCGAGGAGATAGTCGATCGCACGCCGAAGCGAGGCGGCGTCTCCGGGTGGGACGTAAAAGCCGTTCGGCTCGAGATCGACGCCGCTGTCCTCGGCAAGCGTCCGAGCCAGGCTGATCGGCCGCGGCCGCGGGACGCCGCGCTCGCGGCTGCGCCGATCCTCTACGACGTCTGTTTGCCCGCGCGACTGCGTGACGATCACGGCCTTGCCCATGGCCATCGCTTCGAGGATCGTCGTGACACCCGCTTGGTTGTCCACGTCGACGAGGGGGACAACGACGAGCGCGGCGCGAGCGTACAACTCGCGCAGCGCTGGGTAGTCGAACGAGTCCAGACGGACGTTCGCGGGAAGCCGCGCTGTCGCGAAGGAATGACGCGACCAGTTGCTGGCCGCACCGATGACGACACTCGCGTTCAGTCCCTCGACCGCGCCGATGAGCGTCGGATAGTCGCGATATTCGAGACCGGCGCTCACGACCAGGCGCTCCTCGCTGGTGTGCGATGGCGCCCAGAACGCGGTGTCCACCTGATAGGGGATGACCGACAGGCGTTCTGTGGGGATGCCGAGGCGCTTGACCGCGAACTCTTGCTGATGTCTCGAGTGAACGGCGATCCGATCCATGCGGCCGTGCGCCCGGAGCGTCCGGAGGAAGAGTCGCTTCTTCTTCGAGGTCAGTCGATGCCCGATCGTGACGTGACCGACGCGTGAGCGGACGAGACGCAGGAGGAGCGCGAGCGGAATGCCGGTGTGCTCGCCGTCCGTCACGATGACATCAGCCTCGCGTCGTCGCTGGAACGCGAGCCAGGCCTGCGCGGGCCCGATACCGGCGAGGCGTCGTATCAGCCGACCGCGCTTCGAGCGTTGGACACTCGCGCGGTCGATGATCTGAGCGCCGACGCGATCGGCGAGGACCGCATAGTCCCGGCGAGGGCCGGAACGGTTATCGCGGGCGGTGTCGGCGCCGACGGTCAGGAGAACGCGGCGCGCCATCGTCAAACAACGGTGCCGACGCTCGCGCGTGAAGGGACCATGCCGGCGAGGCGCGCCAGCGGGTCGGGCGCAGGCACCAGGCCGAGGAGCTGCGTCATGCGTTCTGCGTTTCCGATGAAACGCGTGACCTCGAAGCTGCGCCGAGGTACCACCTTGACTTCGCTCGTGCGTCCGACGAGCTGACCTATCCGCCGCGCGAGGTCGAGGATCCGTGTGCCGGTGCCGCTCGCGATGTTGATCGGGGGCAGCGCCACGTCGACCAAGGCGGCTCGGCGCATCGCGTCGACGACATCGGCGACCCAGATGAAGTCCAGGATCTGGTCGCCGCCGTAGACGATCAGGTCGTTGCCGGCCCGAGCCTGCTCGATCCAGTAGGGGATCACGCGGCCCACATCGCGCGGACCGAACGCGTTCGCGATCCTGAGGATCCGCGTCTCGAGGCTGCACTCTCGCGAGAATGCGCGACACAGCGCCTCACCGGCGACCTTGCTGGCGCCATACGAGTTGATGGACATCAGCGGATGACCTTCGTCGACCGGGAGGGCGAGGGGCTCACCGTAGACCTCGCGCGACGAGGCGAAGACCACACGCCTGACGCCTTCGGTCGCTGCCGCCTTTAGCACGTTGAACGTACCGGCGACGTTCGTCGTGAACGTGTAGTCGATGTTGCGCGCCGCGCCCATCACCGTCGCTTGCGCGGCCAGGTGATAGACCACGTCGGCTGCACGCATGGCGCGCTGCACCGTGTCGTAGTCGCGGATGTCGCCTTCGATGAACCGCAGGCGTGGGTCCGATTCGAAAAGCGCGATGTTCGAGCGACGGCCGCGCGACAGGTTGTCGATGACGGTCAGCTCGCTCGTCCCGTCGTTTAGGAGACTCTCGACCAAATGGCTGCCAATGAACCCGGCTCCTCCGGTGACAACCACGCGCGCGTCTCTGCCGTGCACCCAGCGAATCTTCGGGCGGAGCCACTCGCGACCAGTTATTCGGAGGTTGAATTGCAGTTGAGGCGCTGCGCGCGTGACTTTTGGCGCCTAGACTCGCAGGCGGGGATGGGTCAGAGGGAAGAGCTTGTGGATTTTGGCGTAGCGAAGGCGCGCCCGATCCGTTCCTACCCGCAGATGAGGTCTTCCGGACTCCGCCGGCTCCTCTTCGCGATCCCCCCAGCGCTGGTCATCATGGCGGGCACGTTGGTCGGCTCGCCAGGCGACCAGGCGAGCGCATCGGCTGCGCACGTTCACTCACAGCCCGATCCTGCTTCGGTCGGTGCGCAGGCCCCTGCCGCGGCGGGCACGTTCCTCGAGACATTCGACGGCTTGCCATCGAGCCCGACCCCCTTCTCGAACCCGAATGGCTGGGACATTTTTCCGAGTGGGCTCGACACGCGCCAGAACGGGACTGACGCGCAGCGCGCGCATCACGGGCCCAACTGCGGCGCCCCGGGGTTCCCCTACAGCTCGACCAACAGCCATCCGCTGCAGAGCACGCAAGACACCGTGTTCATCTGCAACAACCATCTGATGACGGCGACGGGTCTCATCGGGTACGGCGCGATCTACATGGTGCCGCCCGCGATGGCGGACTATTCGAGCGGCACGGCGACCATCCGCTTCGAGATGAGCACCCTGCGGACCGGCTCGCGAGACTGGGTGTACTTCACGCTCGCGCCGTTCGCCGAACACAACAAGGTGTTCGACGACGGCGATTCGCATGTTCCGCAGGACTCGATCAACCTCCGCCTTGAGGGCGGTGGCAACACATTCACCGGCTGGCAGCGCGTTGGCGGCGCGAGGACGCGGATCGACGGGGACTCCTTCACGCAGTGGGACAACGTCCAGGCCGCGAATGGGGTCGCCCCCGACGCGGCGCGACGTGACGTCTTCCAGATCGACATCTCGCGCACGCATCTGCGCTTCTGCATCGTTGGGAACAGCACCGGGCAGACCTATGCGTACAAGGGCCAGAACGGTTTTTGCTGGATCGACACGGATCTTCCGACACCGCTCAGCACCGGCGCGTGGAACGACCAGGCGGTGTTCATGATGACCCACGCGAGCTACAACGTGGAGAAGTCCTGCTCGTCCGAGGAGGACGAGTTCTCGATCGTGCACAACGCCACGGGTGATGCGAATTGCCCACCGAACACGTGGCACTGGGACAACGTCCGCATCGCACCGGCGGTCCCGTTCTCGATCCTGAGTCCGCTGCAGCGACTGGCGTCGTTCAAAGACCCGAGTGGCACGAACATCGTCACGTTCTCATCACCGGCGCCGGCGAACGCGTTCCTTTCATATGTCGCGGAGGGCGATTGCGACCAGCAGCGCTTCTCGGTGAACGGTGGCGCCACGTGGATCGCGGCCAGGCCGCAGACGGGTGAGTCCGTGTGCGCCCGCCCTGCGAGTGGGGGCGGGGAGTACTGGACGCCGATCCCCGCCGGCACCAGCACCGTCAAGTTCACGGGAAGTGCGACGTCGGGTCGATGGAGCGCCGAGGCGATCGCGATCTGGGCCGGCGGTGGCAGTTTGCCCCCTGTCGCTATCCAGCCCGCCCCGCCGGCCCCCGTGCAGCCGCCGGCTCCGGCGCAGCCGCCGGCGTCGCCACCGCAGCCGCAGGCCTCCGCTTCGCTCGATTTTCGTAGCGCCTGGGTCGACCAGAGCGCGTATCCATCGGTCGCGCCCGGTGCGACGGCGCAGGTGACGCTGCACTTCCGGAACACCGGAACGCAGGCATGGCAGCGGGGCGTCCTCGGGCGCCAGGTGAACCTCGGGGTCGTGGGTGATTCCACCGAATTCGCTGACCTCGGCCTCGCCGTGAACTGGCCGTCCGCGAATCGCGTCGCGACCACCGTCGAGGCGTCCGTCGCTCCGGGTCAGGTCGGGACCTTCAGCTTCACCGTACGTGCGCCCGTCCCGGGGACCTATCAGATCCCGCTGCGCCTCGTCGCGGACGGCGTCAGCTGGCTGGATGACCAGGGCGTCTTCGTCAAGGTTGTTTCCGACCTCGGCCATCACAGCGCCTGGGCTTGGCAGTCGGGGGCGCCGGTCCTCCGCCCGGGCGAGCTGAGCGACGCGCTCACCTTTGTATTCCGTAACACCGGCACCAGCACGTGGCGGAGGGGAGACGTCGTCCTGGGTGTCGTCGGCGACGATGTCTCTTGGGGGTCCCTCGGCGCGGATTGGCCCAGCGCCAACCGCGTGGCCATCCAGCACGAGGCCGCGGTAGGACCGGGCGCTCTGGCGACCTTCACCTTCACGATGCGCGCCCCGGCCGAACCAGGCGCGTATGTCCTCGGGCTGCGCCCGGTCGTGGAAGGCGTTGCCTGGCTCGAGGACGACGGCGTGTACACGATCATCACCGTCGTCCCCTAGGGAGCGTGGTTCGGCGACTCAACCACAGCTCAACGGGCGAGCAACGGCCGCGGGATGACGCCTGAATAGCGTTCGCTCCACCAAAGAGACGGTGGTGGCGAAGTGAGCAATATCGCGATCGTTGGTGCCGGGCATGTCGGCGTCGTCTATGCGGCGGGCCTCGCGGAGCTCGGTCACCACGTCAGGGTCATCGACGTCAGCCCGAAGCGCGTCGCGATGCTCAGCGAGGGCCGCATCTGGTTCTACGAGCCCGGGCTGCCGGAGTTGCTTGCGCGTGGCCTCGCGCGGAAGCGCATCGCCTTCACCACCGATTACCCCACGGCGATGGCACGCGCACGCTTCGTGTTCGTCTGCGTGCCCACACCGACGACGGCGGAGGGTAGCCTCGACGACAGCTACCTCCGCAACGCATTCGCGAGCATTCGCCAGCACACGAAGGCGCCGCGGCCGATCATCGTCAACAAGAGCACCGTGCCGGTCGGCACCGGCGACGTGGTGGCGCGCCTGTTCGAGGGCGACGACATCCACGTGGTGTCCAATCCTGAGTTCCTCGCGGAGGGACGGGCGGTGGAAGACTTCTTCCATCCCTCTCGTATCGTCGTCGGTGCACGCAGCCGGATCGCAAGCGAAGCGGTCGCGGCGCTGTACGGCCCCCTACGTGCTTCCGTCGTCCACACCGATCCGGTCACCGCGGAATTGAGCAAGCTCGCGGCGAATGCCTTCCTCGCAACGAAGGTCTCGTTCGCGAACGTGCTGTCCCGCATCGGTGAGTCCGTCGGTGCGGATGGTGAGGGGCTGGCCAAGGCCCTCTCGCTCGACCCGCGCATCGGCGCCGGGCACTTGCGGGCGGGCCTTGGCTTCGGTGGGTCGTGCCTTCCGAAGGACCTGGCGGCGATCGAGCAGCTCGCTCGCCGCTTCACCGACTCATCCGCGCTTTTCGCGGCCGTCGGCGCCGTGAACAAGGCGCAGCGTTCACGCGTTGTCGACCTGCTCATCGATCGCTTTGGTGCCGTGGCCGACCGAAAGATCGCGATCCTCGGTGCGACATTCAAGGCCAACACCGACGACCTTCGCGATTCGCCCGCGCTCGCGCTCGCGCGGCAGCTCGCGGAGCTGCACGCGCGGGTCGTCGTGTACGACCCTGTGGCCGCGACGCAGCTCCGGACGGTCGCGCCAGAGCTGCAGCTCGCCCGTTCAGCCCAGGGTGCGGTGAAGGGCGCCGACGCCACCGTCGTCGCGACCGAGTGGCCCGAGTTTGCGAGCCTGGATCTCGCGACGCTGCGCCGCGCGATGCGCGGCAATCTGCTCATCGATGCGCGCGGCCTCTTCGACGTCGGCTCAGCCAACCGCGCGGGACTCGATTACTTCAGCTTCTCGAGCGCGGGAGTCCGCGCTCATGAGGCTGAGGAGCTCCTTCCCGCAGTCGCGAGCTAGCTCGTGCGCGCTCTGGTCGCTGGTGGCGCCGGCTTCGTTGGCTCGCATCTCGTCGAGCTGCTCGTCGAGCGCGGCGACGACGTCGTCGTCGTCGACAACCTGCTCACCGGATCACCCGCGAACCTCGAGCACCTACCGCGTCATCGCGTCACGCTCCTACGTGAGGACGTCGAGACCACCCCTGATGGCGACTACGAGCGCGTGTACCACCTTGCGAGTCCGGCGAGTCCTGAAGCATACGGCCGTCATCAGGTGGCGACGCTCTCGGCGAACGCGGAGGGTACACGCCGTCTGCTCGATATCGCGGAGCGGTGTGGTGCACGATTCCTCCTTGCCTCGACATCGGAGATCTACGGCGATCCGCTCGAGCACCCGCAGCGCGAGACGTACTGGGGCAACGTGGATCCCATCGGACCGCGGTCTATGTACGACGAGGGGAAGCGGTACGCCGAAGCCCTGACGGTCGCATACGTTCGCGAGCGCGACGCGGACGCGCGCATCGTGCGGATCTTCAATGCGTACGGTCCACGCATGCAGCTGGGGGACGGCCGGATGCCGTCGGCGTTCATCGCGGCCGCGCTGCGCGGCCGTCCGCTCCTGGTTCACGGCGACGGCTCGCAAACGCGAAGCCTCTGCTATGTGAAGGACACCGCGCGCGGTCTCGTCGCGGCGATGGAGCGCGGCCGAGCCGGCGAGGCCTACAACATCGGTCGCGCGGACGAGTACACCGTCCTCGAGTTCGCGCTGCGAGTGATCCTCGCTGCCGAGAGCGACTCGCGAGTCCACTTCGTTCCCGGCCGGCCGCAGGAGATCCAACGTCGGCGGCCGGACGGCGCAAAGGCCGAACGCGATCTCGGCTGGATCCCGCTGACGTCACTCGAGGCCGGGCTAAGCCAGACGCTCGCGTGGTATCGCGCGGCCATCGGCGAGGCGGTCCTTTCGACACGGCCGGGGACATGAATCGCGCGCCACGCGTGAGCTTCGCGATGTCCTGCCACAGCTACGGTCAGTACCTGAGAAGGGCCGTCGACAGCATCCTGGATCAGGTCGGCTGCGATGTGGAGGTCATCGTGGTCGATGACGCGTCGACCGATGAGACCGCGGACATCCTTCGTGGCTATCGCGACGATCCGCGTGTACGGACCGTGCGCCACCAGACCCGTCACGGGCACCTCCCTTCGAACAACGAGGGGTTGGCATTGGCGCGCGGGGAGTTCGTCGGCGTTTTCGACGCCGATGACTTCCTCTTGAAGAGCGATGCCATCGCGCGGAAGGTGGACGTCTTCGACCGGCATCCGAAGGTCGGCTTTGTGTACTCCGCATACATGATCGTTGACGAGCACGACGCGCCGACCAGGCTGTTTCGACCGTGGCCCAACGACTACGTCCGGCCGGGCCTCGAAGAGTTCACACATCTCATCAATGCGTGTTACGTCCCGCACTCGAGCACCCTCGTGCGTCGCGCGTTTCACGAGCGGCCCGAGCACATCTACGACCTCAGCCTGCCTCATGCCGGTGACTGGGACATCTGGCTTCGGATCGCGGCGCGTTTCGATGTCGGGTACATCGCCGACACGCTGCAGGCGTACCGCCAGCACCGCTCGCAGATGAGCAGCCGCGCGACCTCGCCCCACGCTGCGACAGATGACCTGCTCCGGACGATCGACAAGGCATTCGCACAGCTCGAGCCCGATGCGGCGCGTCGACTATCGCCGTTGCGTGAGAAAGCGATCACCAGCGCACTGCTTCATCAGACGCGGACCGACCGTTCGCTGGGTCGTGTGCGCCGCAGCTGGTCGGGGCTCGTTGATGCGCTCCGGCGATCGCCTCGCCTTCTTGGGTCCGTCCAGTTCCACTGGGCGCTCGCGCGCCTCGTGCTCCTGACGGTGGTCGGACAGGCGCGCTATGTCCGGTTGGTCTCGACCCGGGATCGCATCGTCGGTGGCAAGGGCGTGGTCGCGTGACCGCCGCCAGCGGGGCGGCGCCCCGGCCGCCAGCCGTCGTCCTCTTCCCCAACAGCTCCGGCATGGGCGGCATGGAGGCGCATCTCGTCCAGCTTGCGCGCGGTCTTCGCGAACGCGGGGTGCCGGTCGCGGCCATCTGTCCGCCGCGCGAGGATCTCGCCCCGCTTCGCGAGGGCCTTGCCGCGGCCGGCGCGACGGTGCATACGGTCGGCACGCGCGACCGATCGCCGGCCAGCGTCTTCCGCCGCATGCGCTCGTTGGTCGAGACGCTGCGCAAATATCCCGGATGCGTCCTTCACCTCCACTACGGCGGGTACGGCGGCGGCGAGCTGGTGCAGGTCGCGGCGAAGCTGGCCGGAGTTCGGGCCGTCGTCCGCAGCGAACACGTTCCTCCGATCCCACCGATCACGCGGAGAGGCCGGGTCCTGGTTCGCATACGCGACCGGTTCCTCTCGAGGGTCATCTGTGTCTCAGACCAGAACCGAGACGAGCACGTCAGCGCGCTCGGCAGGGACGGGGAGCGATTCGTCGTGGTCCACAACGGCGTCGATCTCGACCGTTTCTCGCCGAAGGTCAGCGACGCCGCAGTCGCGAGGGAGTTCGGCTTCGCGCCAGACGCGCCGATCGTCGGGACGGTGGCGCGCCTGGTGGAGCGCCGCAAAGGCATCGGGTACTTCGTCGAGATGGCCGCTCGTGTCCACGCCGTCCATCCTGGCGCGCGCTTCCTTATCGTCGGCGAGGGCGGCCTGCGATCCGAGCTCGAGGCACAAGCGCGCGGGCTGGGGTTGTCGGACGTCCTGATGTTCGCGGGCCCGCGCGAAGACATCCCGCGGCTCCTCGCGGCCATGACGATCTTCGTCATGCCGTCCCTCTGGGAGGGATGTCAGTACTCGCTCCTCGAGGCCATGGCGATGGCTCGACCGGTCGTGACGACGCCCGCGGGTGTCGCCCCGGCAGTCGTGCGCGACGGTGTCAGCGGCCGGCTTGTCCCGTTCGAGGACGCCGGCGCCCTCGCCGGAGCGGTCAACGAGCTCCTTCTCGACCCCGGCCAAGCGGCGCGTCTGGGGCAGGCAGGCCACCTGGCCGTGGCCGCCAGGTTCTCGACCGACGCCATGGTCGACGCTCTGGTCGGCGTGTACCGCGGCGCGCTCGAGGTCGGCCACGCCCGGTCAACCGGTTCTCGACCTGCTGGCGACGCTCGGCCAACGCTCCGAACCTAGCGTCGCCGGAAGCGGAGGGAAACCGGTATGGGCAGCGGCAACGGAAATGGGGCGAGCGGCCTCGATCCCATCGGTATGAATGGACACGTGGGAACCAACGGACACGCCGGTACGAACGGTCACTCCGGCGAAGCGCATGCTCCGCTCGAGCTGAAGCGCGGTGGTTTCATCGCCGGCTATCCGCCGTTCGAATATCTCGAGCTCGGCGACAACGAGAAGATGTGGTCCAAGCCGCGCTTCGGCCTCTATGTGCATCTGCCGTACTGCCGCAAACGATGCACGTTCTGCTTCTACAAGGTCTACACCAACCGGAATCTGCTTCCGATGGAGCAGTACCTCTCGGCGCTGCACAGCGAGATCGATCGTTACGGCGCGAACCCCGCGATCCGCGGCCGCACCGTGAACACGATCTACTTCGGCGGCGGAACACCGACGACCCTTTCGGTCGAGCAGATGCAGGCGCTTGCGGCGAAGCTGCGCGAGAACTTCACGATCTCACCGGACGTTGAGTGGACGGTCGAAGGCGAGCCCGCGACGCTCGATCCAGACAAAGCGCGGACGCTGCGAGAGATAGGCGTGACCCGGCTCAGCATCGGCGTTCAGAGCTTCAACGAAACGCTCCTCGACAAGAATGGGCGCTCGCACGGCGTCGAGCACGCCTTCCGCGCGGTCGCCATGGCCCGCGAGAACAAGTTCCCCGTGATCAACATCGACCTCATGTCCGGCATGATCGACGAGACCCCCGAGACGTGGGACGCCTCGCTCGACACACTGATCGGGATCAAGCCCGAGCACGTGTCGATCTACCGCATGGAGGTCTACAAGAACACCCTGCTCTACGCCGCCGGGTTCACCGGGCCTGGTGTGGGCGGGATCCCCACGGATGAAGAGGAGCTCGCGCAGTGGCATCACGCCGTCGCGCGGCTCGAGGCGGCGGGATACACGCAGGTCGCTGGCCACGCTTTCATCCTCAAGCCTGAGCACAACCACTGGCAGCGCGCGGACAACTGGAGCATCGGCGAGCTTCTGGGGATGGGGGTGTCCTCGTTCTCCTACATGAACGGCACGGTGTTCCAGAACAGCTCCAAGTGGGATGAGTACGTCGGAATGGCGGCGGCCGGTCGCAGCGCTGTGAAGAGGAGCGTGCGCCTGAGCAGTCGCGGGATCATGGCTCGCGAGGTCGTTCTCGGACTCAAGCTCTTCAAGCTGGATCGCATCGCGTTCCAGAAGCGCCACGGCTTCGATGCCGTCGAGCTCTATGGATCTCGCTTCGCTCAGCTCGAGGCCGAGGGCTTGGTCACGGTCACGGACGACGCGATCGAGCTGACGCGCCGTGCGCGCGATTACGTCGACATCATCTGCGCGCTCTTCTACCTGCCGGAGCACAGCGACAAGCGCTTTGCGCGCTTCGCGACCGAGGACGAGCTTGAAGAGTCCTCGGTGCTCACGGTCGCTGCCACGCCGCTCGCATTCGAGCCGCGTGTCGCCGTCGCGCACGCCGCCGCTGGCGACTGACGATCACCGCGTAGGGGCGGCCTGATCCGCCGCCCCGATCGCGATCCCCTGCGACTGCGATACTGAGCCTTGATGCGCCCAGGGCTCCTCGTTGTCGCGGTGTTCGCGCTCCTCGCCATGACGGTCGCAATCGCCCCGCTCGCTTCGTCTTCCAAGACCGCGGCAGCGGCTGCCTGTGTACCCGCGCAGGGGCCAGGCATCGCGCCGCCGGCGTCGGTGCCGAGCGGCATCGAAGGCTTTCATGCGGCCTGGTACGGGCAGAGTGGCTATCAGTCGCTCTGTCCTGGTCAGGTCGCCTCAGCCGTGGTCGCCTTCTACAACTCCGGATCCTTCGGGTGGGTGAGTGGTCGAATGGGCGAAGCTGCCTACCTCGGCACGTGGGGTCCCGAGCCTGGTCAGGACCGCCCAAGCGCGGTGGGCGGTGACGGGCAGGTCGGATCGCCCGCCACCGGATGGCCGAGATACAACCGCGTAGCGATACAGCCCGCGCCGTACGTCGGCCCCGGTCAGGTCGCATGGTTCCAGTTCTCACTGCGCGCTCCGTCGACACCCGGTACTTATCGGCTCGCACTCCGTCCGCTGATAGAAGGCGCGACATGGATGGAGGACTACGGCGTGTTCTGGGTCTTCACCGTGTTGCCCGCCGAAGCTGGTGGTGGCGGCGGCGGCGGTGCTGGTGCGACACCGACACCGACATCCACCGCGATCGCCACCGCCACAGCCACCGCGACCAGCACCGCCGGTAGCGGCTTCGTCGGCAACAGCGCGGTGGAGACCACGCAGGATCCCTCCGGCGTCGGGCAGGCCGAGGCCACGCAGTACATCGCGACGACGAGCGGGCCGGTGAGCACGATCTCGATCTTCCTC
>Ga0075423_10001989_pt1 | contig 18350 bp, 16 predicted proteins | sample SoiMethybrSBSTD2_FD_80114 | JGI IMG/M metagenome (GOLD analysis project Ga0075423, IMG submission 80114) | Bulk soil microbial communities from a Populus tree surrounding site in Tennessee, USA - Soil MetaG P. TD hybrid SBSTD2 | ecosystem: Environmental > Terrestrial > Soil > Tree plantation...
CTGGCCTTCACGCTCGGCGAGATCCGGCGCGCGCTGCGGGCAGGCGGTCAGCTCATCATCAGCGAATGCGTGCGACCTCTGGCGGGGCAAACCGTCTATCCCGAATTCATCTTCAACCTCATGGAGCGCTTTCGCGCGCCGCGGCTGCACGCCGAATACCGCCCGAACGGCGGATTCCTCACACCGGAGCAGTGGACCGCGGCGCTGCGTGCCGCTGGGTTCACGGACGTGCGGATCTTTCCGGACGTCGCGCGGATCCGGGACGTGGTGCGGGACTTCGACGTCGCCGCGATCGGCGCGATATCGCCTAGCTAGCGCGCCAGCACCCGCTCGATCTCGTCCAGATGCTCGCGGCGATGCTCCGCGCGCCGCAGGTTGATCGGGCCGCCGGCCGCCGCGTTCTTCGCGAGCAAATCGTCCGACAAGGCGGCGACCGCCTGGTCGATGGCGCGCGCGGTCACCACTGCGAGCGTGGCGGCCCGGCGCGGCGTCAGCGCCAGCTGCGCCGGCTTCGCGGCCTCGTTGATCCACTCGACGGCGATCGGATCTTCGGCGGGAATCTTCACGCCGCGTTTGAGGAGGTCGATGAACGTGAGGATCCGCTGATCCCAGAACGCGAGGTGTGCGAGCACGCCCGCGACCGTCCAGCCGGCCGGCATCGGTCGACTCAACGCCGCGTCGTCGAGCTTGTCGACGAGGTCTTCGAGTCGGCGACGTTCACGATCGTTTTCGGCAATGTACGCGCGGTCCGCTGCCATGCGTGGCCTCCCGCTTAGAGTTTACGGTAGCCGCATATCCTGAGCCGCCGCCGGGTACACTGACCGGCATGTGGCTGAGCTCAACGTCATTCGTCGACAGCGACACGCCCGGCGTCATCGCGTTCGCGCGCGCCGCCGCGGGCGGCGAGGCCAATCCCGTGCGCCGCGCCGTCGCGCTCTACTATGCGACGCGCGACAGCGTGGCCTATACGCCGTACTGCGATTATCGATCGCCCGAGACGTTCCGCGCGAGCGCGGTGCTGGCGAAGGGCGCGGGGTTCTGTGTCGGCAAGGCCGCGCTGCTCGCGGCCGCGGCGCGTGCGGCGGACATTCCGGCGCGGCTGCGGTTCGCCGACGTGCGCAACCATCTCTGCACGCCCCGGCTGCGCGAGCTGGTGGGCGGCGACGTGTTCTATTACCACGGCTACGTCGAGCTGGAGCTCGAGGGCCGATGGGTGAAGGCGACACCCGCGTTCGACAAGACGCTCTGCGATCGTTTCGGCGTCCTGCCGCTGGAGTTCGACGGCCGTACGGATTCGATCTTCCAGGCGTACGACCGCGCCGGCCGCCGCCACATGGAGTACCTGCTCGATCGCGGCGCCCACGCCGACGTGCCGGTCGCCGACATCATGGCGATCTTTGCGCGCGAGTATCCGCGACTGGTCGAGCGCGGTGCGGGTGAATCGGCGACGCGATTCAGGGAGGAGGCGCACTAGATCGACTCGATCATGCCTTCGTAGAGTCGATAGGTCTTGTAGCGAGTCGCGCCGAACATCTCGCCGATCTGCTGCATGAGGGTGTTGTCGTCGAGGACCCAGGAAATCTCGGCGGCGGTGAAGCCCGCGCGCAACGCCGCGCGCACGGACCGGACGAACAGAGCAGCGTCGAGCCCGCGCTTGCGATACGCGGGCTTGATCCCCATCGCGATCACGCGCACCATGCGCGGGCGGCGAATGCCCACCAGATACGGAAGGGCGAGCAACAGCCGGGGACTCAGCAATCGCCCGTGCAACAGACCGAGGGCTTCATTGTAGTCGGGCAGGGCGAGGAGGAACGCCACCGGCTCCTCGCGGGTTTCGGCGAGCAGCACGAGATCCGCGGTGAGGAGCGGCGTGAGCCGCCGCGCCATGAAATCCACCTCTGCGGCCGTCATCGGAACGTGGCCCCAGTTGTCCTCCCAGGCGGCGTTGTAGACGTCCTGCACCTTGCCCAGGTCGCGAGCCAGCGAACGCCTGTCGATGGCGCGGATCCGGACGCCGGGCACCCGCTTGAACGTCCGCGCGGCCACGCGCTCGAAGCGGGTCAGCAGCGCGTCGTCGAGAGAGAAGCGGTACGCCCACAGATCCTTGCACCGCGTGAGGCGGGCGCGCTCGCACAGCTCGGCGTAATACGGCGGGTTGTACGTCATCATCAGCACCGGGGGCGTGTCGAAGCCGTCGACGAGGAGTCCGCATTCCTCGTTGATCGACGGGTTCATCGGTCCCAGCATCCGGATCATCCCCGCGCCGCGCGCCCACGCGCGCACGGTCGCGAACAGCAGGTCGCTCACCGCCGGGTCGTCGGCTGACTCGAAGAAGCCGAAGAACGCGGTGCGCTCGTTGTGGCGCATGTTGTGGTGGTCATCCACGATTCCCGCGATGCGGCCGACGTCGCGGCCGTCGCGAACGGCGACCCACAGTGCCATTCGCGCGTGGGTGAAGAACGGGTTGGCGTCGCCGAGGACCTTCTTTCGGTCGCTCAGCATCGGCGCCACCCAGCAGGAATCGCCACGATAGAGATTGTCGGCAACGCTGAGGAAGCGGGAGATCCCTGCACGGTCCCGAAGCAGCTCGACGACGCGGAGCTCGGCGGACACGCGGCTCGTCGTCAGGGGATGACGCCGAACTCCCGGCCGACTCGCGCGCACGCCTCGAGCGCTCGCGAGAGATGAGCCTCGGTGTGCGTGGCCATGCAGCTCGTGCGGAGCAGCGCGCGGCCCCTGGGCGTCGCTGGGGAGACGACGGGATTGAGGAAGACGCCTTCTTCCTCGAGACGACGCGCCATGGCGAAAACGCGGAGATCGTCGCCCACGACGATCGGCACCACCGGGGTCTGGGAGTCACCGGTGCGAAAGCCAAGGGACGATAACCCCTCTCTGAGGAAGCGGGCGTTGCGCCAGAGCTGCTCGCGCCGTTCCGGCTCGGCTTGGAGAATATCGAGCGCCGCCGCCGCCGCGGCCGCCGAGGCCGGCGGCAGCGCCGCAGAGAAGATCAGGCTGCGGGCAGTGTGTCGTATGTGGTCGATGACGTCGCTGTCGCCCGCGACGAAACCACCGGTCGATGCGAGCGACTTCGAAAACGTCCCGACGATGAGGTCAACGTCGTCCTCGAGATCAAAATGCTCGGCGGTCCCGCGTCCGCCGCGTCCCAGGACCCCGATGCCGTGCGCGTCGTCGACCAGGACGCCCGCGTGGAAGTGGCGCGCAACGTCGACGATCTGCGGCAGCGGTGCGATGTCACCTTCCATGGAAAACACTCCGTCCACTGCCACGAGCCGCCCGCGATCACCGGGGTCCGCGGCCAACAGCCGCCGCAGATCGTCCGGATCGTTGTGCGCGAACTTCCGGATCTTCGCGAAGGAGAGTCGGGCGCCGTCGATGATGCACGCGTGGTCCTGCTTGTCGAGGTAGGCGATGTCGCCGCGGTCGAGGAGGCAGGATATCGTGCCCAGATTGACCTGGAAGCCCGTTGAGAACGTCACCACCGACGGCTTGCCGATGAAGCGAGCAAGCTTGTCCTCGAGCACCTCGTGCAGGCGCAGCGTGCCATTGAGCAGCCGGCTCCCGGCGCAGCCGGTCCCAAAGCGGCGCAGGGCGTCGATGCCCGCCTCCTTCACCTTCGGGTGGCTGGTCAGTCCCAAGTAGTTGTTCGATCCGAGCATGATCAGGGTCCGGCCGGCGACGCGCACTGTGGGATCCTGCGCCGATTCGATGGCGCGGTAGTAGCAGTAGGCATCGGCGGCCCTGAGCAGAGCGACTCGTTCGGTCATGACCCGGCACTTGTCGAATACGCCGGCGCGGACATCGACGTCGCGCGGCATTGGGTCGATCGCAGATGGCGAATTGGGCTCTGGGGCAAAAGTCATACGGGGGTCCGCACCTGGCGGTTAAGATTACAGTAGTTACAATGTCGGAGCGCAGCTATTGGACGTTGGTCTGAACGGCTATTGGACGTTGGTCCGAATATGCGACGCGCAGCGCGGAGGCCTATAAGTGCCCATGCCGACGCCTCGGAAACACGTACGACTGTTCCGCAGCGACGCCCTGGAGCGGCTTTCTCGCGTTCACCCCGCGACGCCTGTGCTGCTCTGGGCGCCGGTGGTGGCGTGGCTCCTCTGGCGCTCGGTGGTGGTTGAACGGCTCGAGGTCGTCACAGTCATCGCTCTCGGCGCCGCCGGTCTGATCGCGTGGAGTTTCGCCGAATACGTGCTACATCGCTTTGTTTTTCACCTTGCGTCGACGTCGCCCGGCGCCAGCCGCCTGCAGTTCGTGATGCACGGCATTCATCACCACGACCCGAACGACTCGACGCGATGGCTGATGCCGCCCATCCCTGCCATCGCCGGCGGCGTCGTGCTGTTCGCGCTCGCTCGGATCTTCCTCGGAGGAACGTTGGTGCAGCCATTCTTCGCGTGCTTTCTCATCGGATATCTCGTCTACGACTACACGCATTTCGCCGTCCACCACGCCGGAGTGCGGACACGGCTCGGGCGGTACTTGAGGCGCCGGCATCTGTTACACCACTTCGCGACCCCGGAGGCTCGCTGGGGGGTGACGTCGCCGCTTTGGGATTGGATCTTCGGGACCACGGGCGCCGGCGGCGCAGTTCTTATCGGGGTGATCGCATTGCTTGCGAGTCCCGCCGTCGCCGCCGGCTGGGAACAGCTCTTTCAGAAGCACGGCGTGCTCGTCGAGCGCAGAGCCGTGGCAGGATCGTCCATCCCCGAGCTCCGGGCGACCGCGACGAGTCCGCTCGAGCCCTCGGCGATCTTCGAGACTCTGTGGCGCCACGCGGAATACCCCGCGTTCATCCCACACCTGAAACGACTGGACCTTCTGTCGGATACCGGGGACGAACGGATCGCGTACGAACAAATCGCTATGCCGCTGGCCAGAGACCGCGATTACACCGTGCGAATTCGCAGGCGCGTCGACCGCAAGGCCCAGCGCTACGAGATGACCTTCACGAGCGCCAACGAAGCGGGACCCCCCACCGATAGCCGGCACGTGCGCGTGACGAGCATCAAGGGCAGCTGGACCGTCGAGCCTGGGACCGAGGGCAAGGGCTCGGTTGTCCGCTACGACGTGCGGGGCGAGCCAGGCGGTGCGATTCCCGCGTGGGTGGCTCGCCTGGCGCAGCGGGAAGCGATCGTCGATCTCATCCGCGCGGTGCTCGAGCGAACAGAGCGAACCGGCGACCGGCACTGACGGCGGTGGCGGCGGGCCGGTGACGCGGCTCCTGTCGAAGCACGCTAGGGAGTCAGGCTAGCGCCGGGTGAAGACGATGTCTTTGACGAGTGGCTCGAACGGAGCTGCCAGACTCACAATGTCTCCGTCACGATCGGTGGAAAATGAGATGGCCAGCCGATCGGGCAGCAGGCGATCGGGCGCCTCGGGTAGCTCGAACGTATCGTAGTGCCGATGCGCCAGGGACGCGGACATACCGCGATACGCCCAGCTCAACTTGCCTTCGGCATGGGTGATTGTCATCCGGCCGTAGCCGGGATGCTCGTAGTCACCAGCATAGTCCGCGAGGTCGTGGCTCGGCCGGGTGTTTAGCCGCTGTGTCGCTTTCCGCGCCTGTCGGTCAACGTCGAGCTGCGCCACGAATTCGCGACGCCGCTCGCGAAAACGATCGAGCCAGGGTATTGGTTCTTTGCCGCACACTCGGTCGAAGACATAATTGGCGAGAATTTCCGGAACCATGCTTTGACTACGATTAGTGAACACGGCAACGCCGACGCCACGATCGGGCAGCATCGTCATCAGCGTACTCCAGCCGCTCCAGCCGCCTCCGTGCCAGACAACGCGCTCTCCGCGATAGCTGTGCGAGCGGAAGCCGAGGCCATAATGCGTATCACCGTACTCGGCGAATTCGGATGCCGTGACATGCGCGCGCGGTCTCTGAAGTTCCTGTATCAAGGTCGGTGAAAGTAGCCGTCGTCCCTCGAACTCGCCCTTGTCGAGATGAAGGCGAAGCCAGTTCGCGAAGCTCGCAATCGAGGTGTTGATGCCGCCCGCAGCCGTCACGCGCATCGGCCAGAGTTTCGAGCGCAGGCGGGTGTCCCCATCCATCGCGTAGGGCATCGCGGCATCGGTGGCTGCGGCGAGATCCTCTGTCGTGAACGTCACCTTCATCTCCAGCTTGTCGGTGAGTCGCACGCGGGTGAATTCGGTCCAGCTCTGACCGCTGACGCGTTCGGTCACCATGCTTGCGACGAGATAACCGAGGTTCGAATATTGGAAGGTGCTGCGAATGTCGTCGCTCGGTTCCAAATACCGCATTGCCGCCAGCATCTGCGCGGGTGATAGATCGCCGGGCACCCAAATCCAATCATGGCGCGGCAGCCCGGAATGATGGCAGAGCAAATCGCGCACTGTGACGCGCTCGGTCGCGACGGCGTCATGCAGCCGGAATTCCGGGATGTACTCCCGCACCGGCTTCTTCCAATCAAGGCGACGCTTGTCCATCAAAAGGGCCAAGCCCGTGGAGGTGAACGACTTCGTGACCGAGCCGATCAGGAACTGTGTGTCGGTTGTCACCTTCAAACCGGCTTCGACATCGCGAAGGCCATAGGCCTTGGCGAGCGCCACCTCTCCGTTTTGCACCACCGCAACGGCGAGGCCCGGAATTTTCCACTCGTCCATCGCTTCCGCGATGAGAAGTTCGAGCGCGGGAATGAAGGCCATCGATAGGATTCCTCGACTAGAGTAATGCACTCCGGACGGTCGTCGGTCGGGGAGGGAGTCGAATGACAGAGCGCAAGCCAGCGGAGAAGAGCTGGGAGACCTGGATCGAGGAGCTCATCCACAATGCCCGCGAGGCCGGGGACTTCGACAACCTCGAGGGCGCGGGCAAGCCCATTCCCGGGCTCACCGATCCCTATGACCCGGACTGGTGGGTGAAGAAGCTCCTCAAGCGGGAGAAGCTCACCGTCTTGCCGCCCGCGCTCGAGTTGCTGCGCAAGGTCGAGAGCGAGCTGGCCGCCCTCTGGAGCGTGCGCAGCGAGGCCGAGGTTCGGTCCCGCGTCGCGGCCCTGAACGCCGAGATCACCAAGGTCAATTCGCGGGTGGCCGAAGGCCCACCCACGCGCCTCGCCTCTCTGGATGTGGAGGAGATCGTAGGTGAGTGGCGGGCGCGCCACGCGCGTTCTGGCTGAGGCAGACTCGGGAAACAGCTACGAGACGCGCGTCCAGACCCTCGCCGTCCGCATCGCTGCCCGCACCGAGATCACGTTCCGGCGATCGGCCAGATGGCTCCACGCCTGCCGGATATCGCCGCGCGCTGCGGCGCGCAAGCCATCGCTCAGTGCGACGCCGACATGCTGCATCACCGAGGCGTCCCGGTAGCAATCGACCATGCATGCGGTGCAGCCGTCGTGCACACGCTGGGTTCCGTCGAAGTCCCGAATGTGGCACAGGGGCCGGTCCCAGTGGTGGCAACGCCAGATCTGGAGGTTCCAATCCAGATAGAAATATTTCCAGCCTGCGAGGCATCCGAATACCTCCGGCTCGCCGCGCAGGTGACGCTGCATGTCCTCGATCGACGCGATCGGGTTCTGCACCGGGAACTGCTTGCTCAATGCCTTCACGGCCTCGAAGGCGGTGTGCAGCTCCTCCGGCGTGAGATCGACGAGCTGGGAATCTTCCGCGCAGGCCCGATAGGAAGACGGCAGTGTTTGCAGCGGATAGGAAAACGTCACCGCACCGAAACCGAGAGCCTGCAAGTGCTCCGGCAAGGCCGCATAGTCCACGAGCCGGCTCATCGTTACCGAGGCCGTGGTCGAAATTCGACGTCGCTTCAACTCTGCTGTGGCGCGGCGGATGCGTTCACTCAGGCCGGGGATCCCCCGATTCGAATCGTGGACCGCACTGGACGCGGCATCGATGGAAATACACACCTTCGCGAGACCGGCATCCGCCAGTGCGTCGATCCGCCTCTGCGTCAGCAACGCGCCGTTGGTATCCAGCGCCGGCGTCATGCCGATCCGGGCTGCGTGCGAGACCATGGCCGTGAGATCCGGGTGCACCGTTGGCTCGCCGCCGTTGAAATGCAGGAGTCGAATACCGTTGCGCTTCAGGATGTCGCAGGCGTCTCGTGTATCGGCGAGGGTCACCCAACGTCGCGATTCGGCCGGCAGCCGGTCGTGAGCGAAACTGCAAAAGCCACAGCGCGCATTGCAGGCATTGGTGATGGAGAAGTGGCACACCCCGGGGCCGCCCTCCCACAGGCTCTCCCGCGCCATCCTCACGACCGAGAGGGCCTTTCCCATTTCACCGTCACCTTCTCACGCCGGGTTCGCTGGTCAAGAACCTAACGGCCCAAAATTCGCGAAGTGAGGAGCGAATGGCCCTGCCCGGGCCACCCCACGATGAGGAGCCTCGGCGACATGCGTTCGAGATACCTCAGGGGAGGCCGCTATGCCTGACACCGCGCGCTCCATCATCAGTCAATTTCAGCGTCGCCACGAGGATCACCGACCGGATCCACGTCTGCAGGGCTTTACCGGCAGCTACCGCTTCGACGTCGAGGGTGTGGGGAGCTGGCGGCTCGAGGTGCGCGACAAGATCGCGACGATGACCGAAAGCACCGCGCCGGCCGACTGCGTGCTTCGCTGCGACGAGGCGGATTTCGTCCGCATCGCGCGAGGGGAGCAGAAGGGGGGACGTGGACGCGACCCCCACCGACACGCAAGGGCTCTTTCACAACGACACGCGCTTCCTCTCCCGCTGGATTCTCACCGTTGATGGCCAGCGGCCCAACGTGCTCTCGGTCGACAGCTTGGATTACTTCGCGACTCAGTTCTTCCTGGTGCCAGGCACCGGTACCGTCTATGTCGACTCGCCGCTGTCGATCGTGCGGCAGCGCGCGGTGGGCCGGGGCTTTCACGAGGACCTCACGATCCTGAATCACGCGCCCGAGGCCAAGGACCTCGACGTGCGGCTGGAGGCCGATTGTGACTTCGCCGATCTCTTCGAGGTGAAGGACGCTCTCTCCAAGAAGGGCGAGCGGTACCGGCGCGTCGAGGATCACCGGCTCGTCCTCGGCTACCGTCGCGAGCGCTTCGTGCGCGAGACGTGGATCTCGACCGATGCCGACGCCACCCTCGACGACCACGGCCTCGGCTTTCGTGTGCACCTGGAACCGCACGGGACCTGGAAAGCCGCGGTGGACGTCGTGACGGCGCGCACCGGTTTCAGCGACGCGTCCAAGCGGCCGAAGTATGCCCATGCTCACGAGGCGCCACGGCCGAACATGGGAGCGAGCCTCGATGCGTGGCTCGCCCAGGCGCCGAAGCTCGTCACGTCGTGGCCGTCGCTCGCGCAAACCTATCACCGGAGCCTCGTCGATCTGGCCGCGCTCCGCTTCTCTCCGCTCTTGGCGCCGGGCGAGGCGCTCCCCGCGGCCGGCCTGCCGTGGTTCATGGCGGTATTCGGGCGCGACAGTCTCCTCACGAGCCTGCAAGCGCTGCCGTTCAGTCACGAGCTGGCGCGGACCACGCTGATGGTGCTCGGGTTGAGGCAGGGGACGACCCGAGACGACTTTCGTGACGAAGAGCCAGGCCGCATCCTGCACGAGTCGCGTCTTGGTGAGCTCACCGCGTTCGAGGAGCGACCACACTCCCCGTACTTCGGCTCCGCCGACGCGACACCGCTGTTTCTGATCCTGCTTGATGAGTACGAGCGGTGGACAGGAGACGAAGACCTCGTGCGCAAGCTCGAGCCCCAGGCGCGGGCTGCGCTGCATTGGATCGACGAGTGGGGCGATCGCGACCACGACGGCTATATCGAGTACGAGCGCCGAAATACGAAGACCGGCCTCGAGAACCAGTGCTGGAAAGATTCATGGAACTCGATCGTGTTCGCCGACGGCACGCTGGCGCCGCTGCCGCGCGCCACCTGCGAGCTCCAGGGTTATGCCTACGATGCCAAGCGCCGCTGCGCCCGGCTCGCGCGCGAAATCTGGGGCGACCAGCGGGCGGCCGAGCGCCTCACAACTGAGGCCGCCGATCTCAAGCGGCGTTTCAACGCCGACTACTGGATCCCCGAGCGCGGCTTCTTTGCCCTGGCCCTCGACGGCAAGAAGCGAAAAGTCGACGCGCTCACTTCGAACATCGGCCACCTGCTCTGGAGCGGGATCGCCGACGAAGACAAGGCCCGCCTCTGCGTCGATCACCTGCTCGGCGACCGGCTCTTCTCGGGATGGGCATCCGCACCATGGCCGAGGGCGAGGCCGGCTACAACCCCATCGGCTATCACGTCGGGACCGTGTGGCCGTTCGACAACTCGTTCATCGCGTGGGGCCTGCGGCGTTACGGATATCGCAACGAAGCCGCACGGGTTGCGATGGGAATTCTGGAGGCGGCGGAGTACTTTCATGGTCGCCTTCCCGAGGCGTTCGCGGGATACCCGCGGTCGAAGACGGAGTTCCCGGTCGAGTACCCGACGGCGTGCAGTCCCCAGGCGTGGTCGACTGGCGCTCCGCTGCTGTTCTTGAGGACTCTCCTGGGATTGGAGCCGATCGGCGACCGCCTTCTCGTCGACCCGGCGCTGCCGACGACGCTCGAACAGCTCGAGCTGCTCGACATCCCGGGTCGCTGGGGTCGTACCGACGCCATGGGACGTGGCCGGATCGACCTCGGAGTATCTAGTTCGCCGTCTTGAAGTAGACCGGCCCTTTGCAGGCTTCGGTCGGTGTGCCCGCCGCGGCGTCGAGCTGGCGAATGCGCTCGCATTCGTCGCGGTTCCCGACGATCGTGACGTCAATCGGCATCCGGCCATAGGACCAGCCTGCGAGCGCTCTCATCTTCACGCGTGCCTCGTACTGCCAGGCCTCACGCGCGGTCGTCTCGTCGGTCATCTGCACGGTAGGCAGGCTTTGACATGTTGCGGCGGTGGTCCACGGAGGGCACGTGCTGACGATCTGGTCCCAGCCTTGCGGATGGTGATAGAGCCACGCCTGGCCTCCACAACCAGCGACGAACAGGACGAGCACGGCGACTCCGACGTTTCGAGCGTCGCGCATCCTATCTTCTCCTCGGTTGAGGGCCCAACGGCCGGGGACAATCCGCAGTCGGCCCTGTAGTGACGCGACAGAGTGCGAGACGGTGGTGGATCACCGAGTAGGAGGAACGCACATGGTGAACACGTTGAAACTGCTTCTTCTCGGATCGCTCATCACCGCCACACTTTCGGGCTGCGCCAGCTCGTCGAGTCCCAGTGCCAGCGTCAGCGCGGGGCCCGCCGACTTCTCTGGTACGTGGATGGGAGGCACCGCAACAGGAACCAAGGACATGACGCTGCACCTGCAACAGAACGGAGCGAATGTGACTGGGACCCTGACGGGCGTCGGCGCCCCGGATGGGCCAGTCACCGGTACTGTCGGGGGCAACACGCTACAGCTCAGCGCCCAGCGGGCTGCTTTCGCACCTCGGCTTGTCATCCGGGGCGATTTGATCAGCGGAGATCTCGATGGCGTCCCGCTGAAGCTTGTCCGATTCGGCGGTCCGCCCCCGAGTTCGCGCTAGCGGATCCTCGAGCGCTCAGCGCCGCGCCGTCGTCGGCGGCACGATTCCGTTCATTCGCAGGTAGACCACGAGCTGGCCGTGGTGGTTGCGGATCTGGTACAGCGGACCCTGCCAGAACGTGTAGCGGGTGACCATGCGGTCCCCGAACGGAAACTTCACGGTCTCGAGCAGCTGGGCGTCGCTCAGCTGCGCGATGCTGTCCTGGCCGTTCTGGAACGATTTCTTGAGCAGAGCGATGACCTCAGGCTTGCCCATCGCGCCGTGAGGCGCGGCTTCCGTCTTCACGCCCTTCGAGGTGTCGACGAACCGCTGGACGATCCCGGCGACGTGGACCAGCTGGTCGGAGAACGTCGACATTTCGGCCGTCGGCTTGTAGCTGTACTTCTCCGCCGGCATCGCCTCGGCGACGTCGAGGATGTCGTTGGAAGCTCGCTGGAACAGGGTCGCCATCTCCTTCGTGATGCTCGGTGCCGGAGTCTGGGCCCATGACAACGAAGGCACGGCTGCTGCGATGACGAGAACTGCGACGCACGCGTTGAGCAGGGCTCTCATGGTGGTTGCCTCCTGGTTTGATTTCATCGACACAACTTTCGATAGAGCGCTTCGTAGCGGGGAACAATAACCTCGGCCGAAAACAGCTCGCGCGAGCGCTTCTGCGCGGCGCGCCCGAGCGCGTGGCGGCGCGTGTCGTCCTCGAGCAACGCCTCCAGCGCCTTGGCGAGCGCGGCCACATCGCCGGCCGGCACGAGCACGCCGCTCTCGTTGTCCTCCACGACTTCTGGAATTCCGCCCACGCACGTGGAAACGCTCGGGCAGCCGAAGCACATGGCCTCGAGGATGCTGAGGCAGAAGCTTTCGGCGTCCGACGTGTAGAGACCGAGGTCGGCGATCTGCAGATAGTCCTCGATGGCGTGGACCTTCTCGCGGACGATCACGCGGTCCGCCAGGCCCATGCGGCGCACCTCGCCGGCGAACGGTCCGAATGGTTCACCGGCCAGGACCAGCAGCTTGAACACTCGGCGCGGGTGGACGCGCATCACGGTCTCGAGCAGCAGGTCCACGCGCTTGCCGGGCCGAAGGTTGGAGGAATGCACGACGACGAGCTCGTCGCCGAGGCCGAGCTCGCGGCGGACGGCCTCGGGCGAGCGGCTCGGCGGGCGCGGAGCGAAGAAGTTGTGGATGACCTCGATGGGGCCGTCGAAGTCGAGCACGCGCTCGGTCTCGCGCCTGAGCGAGTGCGACACGGCGGTCACGGCGTCTGACGACGTCAGAGCGTGCTTGATGGCGGGCGCGTATCCGGCATCCTGGCCGAGCAGCGTCGTGTCGGTGCCGTGCAGCGTTGTGACCACGCGCGGCCGCTGCTCCGGCGGCAGCATCGCGCGCGCGAGGATCGCCGCGGTGGCGTGAGGCACGGCGTAGTGCACGTGCAGCACGTCGAGCCGGTGGTCGCGGCTCACCTCGGCCATGCGCACCGACAGCGGCAGCGTATAGTCGGGGAATCGGAACAGCCCGTACTCGTTGATCGCCACGGGATGAAAGTGCAGCCGCGGCGCGTCCGCGGGCAGGCGGAACGGGCGCTCGTAGGCGATGAAGTGTACGTCGTGCCCGCGCACGGCCAGGTCTTCGCCGAGTGCTGTGGCCAGCACGCCGCTCCCGCCCACGGACGGGTAGCACGTGATGCCAATGCGCAGCGTGTCGCTCGCCATCTCAGCGACTGCTCTCAGCCGGACAGGTCGGTGAACGCTTCATCGGATCGCTCGATCGTCTCCCGTTTTACGTACGTGATGCCGGGCGCCTCCTCTGGGCGAAGATACGCCTGCTCGCCAGCACCCGTCACGTAGTGCGTACACCGGATCACCGACTGCATCCAGCGCAGCCGCGTGTCGCGCGTGGGACTGATCTGCTCCTTGCGGAATCCGGACGCCGGACTGGGCAGCGTGACGTACGACTCGCCGCCCTCGTGCAGGGACAGCGTCCCGTCGCGCACGCGTGCCCGCACGATGTCGCCCTGGTACGGGATGTCCACGAAGAAGTCGTCCACGTCGCACGCACGGCGGCGTACGGCCGGGTCACTCGAGAGCACGATTTCGACACCGTCGAGTAGGCCCATCCCGCCGTACATGGCGAGACAGAACTCGGCCACCGTCGACGCCGATGTCCGGCGAAACAGCTCGATGACGGGATGCTCGACGTAGTTAGGCAGTTGCGCCAGCGTCCTGGCGTGCCAGTCGGCGGCGATGCGCTTGGCGTACAGGGGCGAGAACTTGCGCTGCACCTTGCTGCCGACGGCGAAGTTCAGGTTCGCGGTCTCGCCGGTGGTGCGGTGGCGCAAGATCGTGCGCGTCTCGCGAGGGTCGTGGTCACTGTCGTGGCAAAAATAGATGACGCGTCCGCCGATCTCGGATTGCAGCCGTCGCGCCGTCCGGATCTTCGCCACCAGAAATCGTCGCGGAAAGAACCCGCAGGGCTGCTGGCCGAACGCGATCACCGGCGCGGTGCTCATGGCTCGCGGCGCGCGCCGCGTCGCGGCAGGATCGCCTGCAGCGCCAGGCTCAGGACGACGCACGCAGCGCAGCCGATGAGGTTGTACCAGAGGTAGCCGATGTCGAGCGAGAAGTACATCACGATCACCAGCATCTGCGCGGCGATCGCCGCGACGAAGACGGCGCTGCCGCCGACACGGCGCAGGAAGAAGGCGACCAGAAACAGGCCGAGCAGCACGCCGTAGAAGATCGAGCCCAGAATGTTGATGGCTTCGATGAGGTTCTCCGCGAACCCGGCGAAGAGCGCGAAGGCCACCGCGAAGATTCCCCAGACCGCCGTGAACCGTCGCGCAACGCGCATATTGCGCGCCTCGTCGGCCGCGCCGAGGGGACGGAACCGGCGCCAGAAGTCGATCGTCGTCGTCGTGCCCAGCGCGGCCAGCTCCGAGGCTTTCGACGAGAGCGCGGCCGCGAACAACGCGGCTATCAGCAAGCCGACCACCCCGTGCGGCAGCTGCGTCACGATGAAGGTGACGAAGACATAGTCGGAGTCTTTGGTCTTGGCGCGCGGATCCGCGGCCAGCAACGCGTCCCTGGCTTCGGCACGGATGGCCTGGGCGCGATCATTGGCCGCGACCATCGCCGCCCGCGCGCTCGCTTGGCGTGCCGGGTCGTCCGACGTGCGCGCCTGCGTCCACGCGGCAATCGCGGACCGGGTCTGCGCGAGCGCCTCGGCGTGGTTCGTTTCGATGGCGCGGAAGCGGCTGTCCTCGGCGTGGCGCGCCCACTCTGTCCGGTTGAAGAACACCGGATGCGGTGCGAACTGGTAGAAAACGAACAGCAGTGCGCCCAGCATCAGAATGACGAACTGCATCGGGATCTTGAGAATCGCGTTGAACATGAGGCCCAGGCGGCCCTCGCGCAGCGAGGCGGCGCCGATGTAACGCTGCACCTGCGACTGATCCGTTCCGAAGTAGGACAGCGAGAGGAACAGCCCGCCGAACAGGCCGGTCCACACCGTGTAGCGCCGGCTCGGATCGAGCGAGAAATCCACCGCGTGGAGCTTGCCGAGCGCACCGGCCGCGGCGACGCTGCCGGTGAACCCGAGACCGTCGGGCAGGCGCAGGATCAACAAGATCAGGGCCATCACCATGCCGCCGGCGATGACCGCCATCTGCCACCGCTGTGTGAGCGCGACGGCCTCGCTGCCGCCGGTCACCGTGTAGATGATGACGAGCAGCCCCGTGGCGACGATCACGAAATCAAGCCGCCAGCCCAGCACCGTGGAGATGATGATCGCCGGCGCGTAGATGGTCACGCCCGCCGCGAGACCGCGTTGCAGCATGAAGAGACCGGCACCGAGCAGCCGCGTCTTGTCGTCGAACCGCTCACCCAGGAACTGGTAGGCCGTGTACACGTTGAGCCGCCGGTACATGGGCAGGAAGACCGCGCACACGATGATGAGCGCCAGCGGCAGGCCGAAGTAGTTCTGAACGAAGCCGATGCCGCTTTCGAAGCCCTGACCCGGAATCGACAGATACGTGATCGCGCTCGCTTGCGTGGCCATCACGCTGAGCCCGATCGTGCCCCAGCCTGCGGACGACTCGCCGCGCAGGTAAGTGCTGAGCCGCACGTGGCGAGTGCGCCACGAGCCGTACGCCGCGATGCCCACGAGGGAGGCGACCAGCACGATCCAGTCGGCGACGTTCACGCGTACATCGCCGTGAACAGGGTCAGCAGCACGACGATGAGGAGGAACCAGCCGAAGACGAACAGGTAGACGGCGCGCCACGTGCGAAAACCGGGAACGTCCGGCGGCTCGGTGTCGGTGTCTTCATCAGGTCGCGGAGCTGAGATCACTTGTTGCCGAGCGAGACGAGATTCGCGAACAGCCGGTACGCGCCGGAGACGCCTTCGGGGAGCTGCCGGAACCACGCGAGGCTGGTGTAGACGAACCAGCCGTTGCCGAGCCGCGCGACGAGCAGCCCGCTCTTGAGCGGTGCCTCGCCCGGGTCGCTGCACGCGAGGATCGGCGTGAAGCGCTCGTCCCATCGGTCCGGGAAGTAGAGACCACGTTCCTGCACCCAGCCGTCGAAGTCGGCTGTCGTGATCGCATTCGGTGTCGTGAGCACGGGATGCCCGGGCGCCAGGATGGTCACCGGCGCGTGCTCATCGGTGACGCGATCGCGTGAGAGATGCAGCTGTAACTGCGGGAGCCAGTTCTCGGGAAGCTTGTCCAGCGTGTTGTACTGCACGACGACCGTGCCTCCCGCCTCGACGTACGCGAACAGCGCGGGCAGCCGCTCGGCGAGATCCGTCCGCACGTTGAAAGCGCGGACGCCGATCACGATGGCGTCGAGGGTGCGCAGACGCTCGGCAGTGAGCTCGGCGCCGGTCAGCGGCGTGATGGCGTAGCCCATCTGCTCCAGCGCCGCGGGCACCTCGTCGCCTGCGCCCGGCACGTAGCCGATCCAGTGGCCCCGCGTCGCCAGCTCCAGCGACAGCGCCTTCGCACGGGCCGACGGCTGCAGCACCTGCAGCGGCAAGTGGTCGTAACGGACCTCGACGCGCTGCTGGTCGAAGCGCCAGCGGTTGATCTCTACGCTCGCGCCGAGCGCCGCCGTCACCGGGCGTGGCGGCGCGGTCACGGTGAACGTGAACTGTGCGTGCTCACCGGCGGCGCCGAGTCGAAACCGCTGTGAGCCGGGCGTCACGGTCCAGCTGGCCGGCGCGTCGAGCTGCACCGTTCCGGCGCTGCCCGCGCGCGCGGCGGTGACTTCGACGACCACCGGCCGCGTCGCGCCGGGTTGGAACAGCTGCACGCCGGCGACGAACCGTAACGAGACCGCCGCGATGACCGTGAGCCGCCGACGCAGCCCGGGGTTCGCGGGGCCCGCCGCGGTCATCGGCTCGGTGCGGATCACGAGGCTCTGACCGCCCACTTCGAAGACGTTTTCGACCGCGACCACCGGGGGATTCTCGGGGCGGCCGATGAGCGAGGGATCGTCGACGGCGAAGAGCCCGGCTGTGCCGTCCTTGCGCAGCCAGTACGGCTGACTCGGCGGCGTGCCAGCAGGCACGATCCACGAGCTCTCGCGGACGGCCGGCTGATCAGCGCGAAGATCGATGGCTTTGCCGTTGGTGCCGCGGCCGCCCGCAAGCCGCGTCGCGGTCCAGCGCACCGGCACGCGCGAGTGCACCACGGCGCGGTGGTGCAGCTTCACGGTCTCGCCGGGAACCGCCTCGGCGCGATCGACGACGGTGTCCACCTCGAGGCCGACGCACGCTTCGATGATGCGATCGAGCTGCGCACGTTTGTCGGCGACGAGCGGATCGTTTGGCAGCGCGGCGATGCGGCTGCGGATGGCGAGCAGCGCGGGCACGGAGGCCGCGGGGTCCGGCTCGTTGAAGCTGGCGATGGCCGCGTCAATCGACCGCGCGACGTCGCTGCCGCCCGCGACGCGGGCCCATGTCGTGTCGATACCTTCGAAGAGATCTGGCGTCGGCATGTCGCCGGCGAGAAGCACGAACGGTTCGATGCGTGGACCGTCGCTCAGGGGCGGGCCCGAGACATCGAAGCCCTGGGTCTTGTGCATGCCCCGGCTGCGGGCCGCGATCGAGGCGAACGACTCGCCGGACGCCGGATCCCGGCCGCCGACATCGATCTTCGCCACGCCGGGACCGTCCGGCACATCCGCCGGCAAACCCGCGACCGGCGTCCCGCCAGGAGGATTGGCCGCGGTGACGCCTCGCCCGACGTTGTGGACGATGCGCTTGGCCTGCCACGGCTGGAGGTCGCGAAGCTGCTCGGGAAACGCCGTGGGACTGGCAGCGAGGCGGAAAGCGTCGACGGCCAGGACGGCCGAAGCGGTGTGATGGCCATGCGTCGGCGCTGGCTTCGGCGAGAACCGGGTGATGATCACGTCGGGCCGGAACTCTCGGATCACGCGGACCATGTCCGCCAGGACGGCCTGGCGGTCCCAGACGCCAAGCGTCTCGTCGGCATTCTTGCTGTAGCCAAAATCCTTCGCACGCGTGAAGTACTGCCGTCCGCCGTCCAGCCGGCGCGCGGCGAGCAGCTCTTGCGTGCGCGCCACCCCCAGCGCCTCGCCGAGCTGGGGACCGAGCAGGTTCTGTCCGCCGTCACCGCGGGTCAGCGACAGGTACGCGGTGCGGTATCCGCGCCCGCGCGCGAAGTAGGTGATGACCTGGGTGTTCTCGTCGTCGGGATGGGCGGCGACGTACAGCACGCTCCCCGTCGTGGCGAAGCTGCGGAGGTCCTGGAGGATGGCGGCCCCCGTCGTGACCTGGCCAGCGTGGCCGA
>Ga0075423_10001990_pt1 | contig 18349 bp, 18 predicted proteins | sample SoiMethybrSBSTD2_FD_80114 | JGI IMG/M metagenome (GOLD analysis project Ga0075423, IMG submission 80114) | Bulk soil microbial communities from a Populus tree surrounding site in Tennessee, USA - Soil MetaG P. TD hybrid SBSTD2 | ecosystem: Environmental > Terrestrial > Soil > Tree plantation...
CCCGCCACCCCCGCCGCCACCGCCCCCGGCTGCAGCCCCGGTGCTGTCGGGCTCGGTGTTGCCGATCCCGACGCGCGTCGTCCTCACCTGGACAGCCGTCGCGGGCGCGACGAGCTACCGGGTCTATCGCAACGGCCTGCAGATCGGCTCGTCGAGCATGCTGACGTACACCGATTTCTTCGTCTCCAACGGCCAGACCTACAACTACACGGTCAAGGGCCAGAACTCAGGGGGCCTGAGCCCGGCGTCGAACACGGTCACGCTCACGATCGGGTCGCCGCCTCCTCCGCCGCCGCCTCCGCCGCCGCCTCCCCCGCCGCCACCGCCCCCAGGGCCTCCGCCGCCGCCGCCTCCACCGCCGCCCCCCGGCCCTCCGCCGCCCCCCGGCTCGAGCGCATTCCCCACGTCGCTCTCGGTGATCGCGGGAGTCGGCGTCGGCACGACGCAGGCGCTCCAGGCCGACGACAACAGCTTCTACTCCGTTAGCGCCCCGACCTTCGGGAAGACCGCCGACTACTTCGGCTCGATCCCCGGCCTCCCGGCCTCGCCGGCCAGCCTGAAGGCGGTATGGACGGCGAAGGCGAGCGTGGCCTGCACCGCGACCACCTACGCGTGGAAATGGTCGACGAACAGCTGGACGCAGATCGACCAGCAGACTCTCGGTGTGACCGAGTCCACGGTGACGACGCCGCTGCCGGCGCCGCTCTCGAGCTACGTGTCCGGCGGTATCGCTCGTATCAGGCTCGGCTGCACGCGTGCGACGACCGGACAGTTCACGGTCAACACGGACGTCCTGCGCATCGACTACTCGTAGCACCGCGGAACCCGGGCCCTCTGCGATAGAGGCGGCGTGCGCGTGCTTACACTGAGGCCACGGTGGCGAAGCGGCGCGCCCTCATCACCGGGATCGGCGGCCAGGACGGCTCGTACCTGGCCGAGCTGCTCCTGGAGCAGGACTACGAGGTCTACGGCATCGTCCGGCGGGCGCCGTCGGAGCGCTACGAGAACCTCGAAGGCATTCGCGCAAGGATCGAGCTGATCCAGGCCGATCTGCTCGATCAGCTCTCACTGATCGAGGCGCTGAAGGCCTGTCGCCCGCACGAGCTGTACAACCTGGCGTCGGTCTCTTTCGTGCCGGCCTCGTGGCGCCAGCCGGTCTTGACGGCCGAGTTCGCGGCGGTCGGCGTAACGACGATTCTCGAGTCGATCCGCGTCGTCGACGACCGCATCCGCTTCTACCAGGCCTCGTCGAGCGAGATCTTCGGCACGCCGCGCGAGATCCCGCAGAGCGAAGAGACGCCCCTCTCACCGTTGACGCCGTACGGGGTCGCAAAGGCGTACGGACACTTCATCACGGCGAGCTACCGGAAGCGGTACGGGTTGCACGCCTCGTCGGGGATCCTCTACAACCACGAGTCGCCGCGGCGACCGCTCGACTTCGTCACGCGCAAGATCGCCCGCGCCGCGGCCGCGATCAGCGCCGGACTCGAGGGCGAGCTGTGGCTCGGGAGCCTCGACGCGAAGCGCGACTGGGGGTTCGCTGGCGATTACGTCCGTGCGATGTGGCTAATGGTGCAGCCGCGCGAGCCGGACGACTACGTCGTGGCGACCGGCGATTTGCACAGCGTGCGCGACCTGCTCGAGGTCGCGTTTCAACGAGTTGGTCTGGACTGGCGAGAGTACGTGCAGATCGACGAGGCACTCCGCCGTGGTCAGGCCGAGCTGTACGACCTCGTGGGGGATCCGTCGAAGGCGAGGCGTCGGCTCGGTTGGGAGCCCACGGTCTCGTTCGAGGAGCTCATCCAGTTGATGGTCGACACCGAGCGGGCACGGCTCGGCGACGTCACGTCGCCGGACGTGACCGCCGTTTGACCTCGTCCCGCAGGGCGCGGAACCAGCGAAGCCGCTCCGCGTAGGGGACGGCCGCGTTCGCCGGCGAGGTCGAGGGCAGGACGAAGAGCCCCGTCTGCGCGCTGCCGAGGCGTCGGCCCTGGACGCCGAGGTCGGGACGCTCGCCGAACACGCCGCGGTACGCCTCCTTGCCGACGAACGCGATCACGCGCGGTTGCAGCTCCTCGGCGATGTTGGTCAGCCGCGACCGCGCGCCCTCGAAATCCGCGCGGCGCAGGTCTCCCGAGCCGCGCGTGGTGCGGTAGGCGGCGTTTGTGAGCCCGCAGCCGAACTGGAGCATGTCCCACTGCTCGGCGGGCTCGAGCGTGCGCGGCGTGAAGCCGGCGTCGGCAACCAGCCGCCAGAAGTCGTTTCGCGGGTTCGCGAAGTGCGCGCCTGCCGCAGCGGAGACGCGCCCCGGGTTGATCCCGCAGAACACGACGTCGAGGCCCGGCGCGAGCACGTCGGGGACTGCGCTCGGCGTCGCCGCGCCGCTCAGCCGAACTGGACGCGCGGCCGGCAGAGTCGCGCAGCACGACGGCTCGGCGTTCGCGCCGACGGGCCGCGCGTGTCGACGGGCCCCATCCGCCAGATCCGCCGCAGGGAGCGCGACCGCGAGCGCCGCACTACGCCGCCTCCGGCTCGCGTGAGTCGAGCCGCTTCTCGAATAGCTGCCGCAGCGCCTCGCCCGACAACCGAGGTCCGCGAACCGGGCGCCGCCGCACGATCGCGACGATCTTGACGGTGTCCTCGTCGCGGCCGTAGAGGCGGACGTAGCACTCGGCTTCGGTGAGCGGCCGGAGTCGTCGCAGCACGACCGAACCGTACGATCAGGCCCGGACGTCGCTCCCGCAACCCGCGCCGACGAGGATACGGTTCGCTCGTGCCCGTCCGACCCAAGCTGCGGCACTACGCGATCACCGTCGACGCGGAAGGCCGCCCCACGCAAGAGGAAGGTGGGGCGCTCAGCTGGGAGGAGCGATGGACGCCGGAGCATCTCGTCCTCGCGGCCCTCGCGCGGTGCTCCCTGATCGCGCTCGGCTACCACGCGCGACGAGAGTCGCTCTCGACCCGGGCGACGGCGCAGGCGGCCGGCGTGGTCGGTCCGCGTGCGAACGGCGCGTGGGGATTCGTCGAGATCGATTGCAAGGTCGACGCGACGGTGACGCCGCCTCCCCCGGCAGCGCGCCTACCCGCGCTCGCCGCCCGTGCGCAGCGCGGCTGCTTCGTCGGCCAATCCCTCGAGCCGAGACCGCAGTACAAATGGACAATCAACGGAGAGGAGATCCCGTGACCGTGGCTTCGCTCGACATCGCGTCGATCCGGCAACGCTTCACCGCACTGCAGACGCCGCTGGCGTTCTTCGACGGTCCGGGCGGTACGCAGGTACCCGACGAGGTCATCGACGCGATGGGCGAGTACCTCCGCCGCTCGAACGCCAACGTGGGCGGCCCGTACCCGACGAGTCGGCAGACCGAAGCGCTGATCGCGGACGCACGCGTGACGGGAGCGCGATTCCTCGGCTGCTCGCCCGACGAGGTCCTGTTCGGCGCCAACATGACGACGCTGAACTTCGCGCTCACACGGACCGCGGCGCGTGAGCTCTCCGCTGGCGACGAGGTCGTCGTGACGGGGCTGGACCACGACGCCAACGTCTCGCCGTGGCTCGAGCTGCAGCACGACCTCGGCATCGTCGTGCGCTTCGCGGGGATCACGGAGGACTGCCGCCTCGACCTCGACGATCTTGCGGCGCAGATCTCGGACCGGACGCGCGTGGTCGCCTTCCCGTGGGCGTCGAACGCCGTCGGGACGCTCGTCGACGTCGCGGCCGTCTGCAGCCTCGCGCACGAGGCCGGTGCCCTCGCCTGGGTCGACGCCGTCCACTACGCGCCCCACGGGCCGATCGACGTCACAGCCGTCGGGGCAGACGTCCTCATCTGCTCTCCGTACAAGTACTACGGCCCGCATCTCGGTCTCGCGTTCGGACGCGGCGCGGTACTCGACCGCTGGCGGCCGTACAAGGTGCGGCCCGCGCCGAACGAGCCGCTCGGCCACCGCTTCGAGACTGGCACGCTCCCACACGAGCTGCTGGCCGGCTTCGTCGCGTGCGTGCGCTACGTCGAATCGATCGGCTTCGACGCGATCCAGGGCCACGAGCGCGAGCTCGGAGAGCGGTTCCTGGCCGGCTTGCCGTCGGCCGTCCGGCTCCACGGGCTGCCGACGATGGAGGGACGCGTGTCCACGTTCGCGTTCACGGTGGAGGGCCGCTCGCCCAGGGAGATCGCCGAGCGGCTCGGCCGCCGCGACATCGCCGTCTGGAGCGGCGACTACTACGCCGTCGAGGTCATGCGGCGCCTGGGGCTCCGGGAGGGCGCCGTCCGCGTCGGCATCGTCCACTACAACACGGCGGACGAGGTTGACCGCGTGCTCGGTCAGCTCGACGAGCTGTAGCTAGGACCAGCGCGTGAGCGCCGTCGCGCGCGCGAAGCTCTGGGCGGCGCGCTCGTCGGCAGACACGACGACCGGGCCGTGCGCGATCAAGCCGTCGTCCGCCTGCTCCTTGAGCAGGTCGGAGTAGAAGCTCTCGAGGAGCCACTCCCGCCCCGGAACCACCGACGCGCGGAGGCGTATTCGTACGAGCGTGTCCGAGATCTCGTCGATCGACTCCACCCACGGCCGGCGGACGAACGTGGTCGAGCTCGCCGGGAGGATGTTGGAGAGGGAGGCGACAAGCTCCTCGCCGCGCTCGCGGTCGGTGACGAAGAGCTCCACGGCGAGCTCCTTCGCGCCGCGCGGCAGGACGCGCACGGCGGGGATCTGTGAGTTGTGGACGTGGATCGTCTCGCCGTCGAGCGTCCGGAGCTTCGTGTGGCGTACGGAGACGTCCTCGACGACTCCCTGCAGATCGAGCGCGGCGATCGCGATCGTGTCGCCGACCGAGTACCAGCGCTCCAGGAACATCGCCAGACCGGCGATGACGTCCGTCAACAGACGCTGTGCCGCGAAGCCGGACAGCACGAGGAGGAACGACGCGCCGGCAATCGCGGCCAGACGATCGACTCCGCCGAGCAGCTGGGCGGCCGAGAGGACGACCGCGGCGGTGAACGCCGCGTACGCGATCGACCCCCGAATGAAGGACACGAGGGTGTCCCGCCGCTTCGCGACGGTGATCTCGCCGGTGGCGTCGAAATCGACGGCCTGGCGCCGCCGGTCTTGCCACACCAGGACGCGTCCGGCAACGAAGCCGGCTGCCCGTGAGAGCAGCCACGCGGCGAGAAAGAGGATGACGACGACGAGGATTCGCCCCCACGCCGACGTCACGCCGGTGTTGTCGGTCAGGAGATTGACAAGCGAGTTGAGCACTTCAATTCTTGTAGCAAATAGGTGGTCGGCCGCTCCGCGGTTGGTTAAATCGCTTGCCCGTGACCGACCGCGACTACTCCTCGACACCGCTGCCGCGCAAGCTCGGCGTGCGCGACGGGACAAGGCTCAAAGTGCTCGGCGCGCCGCAGGGGTTCCCGCTGTCGGGACGCGCCCGGAGTTCTGTGGATGTCACCATCTACTTCACGCGGCGCCGATCCGAGCTCGAGCGGCGTTTCTCGGCACTCGCCGCCGAGCTCCAACCGGCCGGCGCGCTCTGGATCGGCTACCCGAAGAAGGCCTCGGGCGTTCAGACCGACCTCAGCTTCGACGCCGTTCAACAGGTGGGGCTGGGCGCCGGGCTCGTCGACAACAAGAGCTGCGCGATCGACGAGACGTGGACGGCGGTGCGCTTCGTCCGGAGGCGCCGGGACCGGTGACGTTCGTCCACCGTGAGCAGGTTCGCTTCCGCGACATCGACGGCCTCGGCCACGTCAACAACGCCGTCTTCCTGACGTACATCGAGCAGGCCCGGGCGGCGTACTTCCTCGAGGCCGGCGTGATCACGAGCCTCGACGAGCTGCAGATGATCATCGCACGCGTGGAAATCGACTTCCGGGCGCCTGTGGAGTACGGCGAGACGGTCGAGGTGGAGGTGCGCCCGGCCCGTCTCGGGACGACGAGCTTCGACTTCGAGTACACGCTCCGCGTCGACGGCCGGGTCGTTGCCGAGGCGCGGAGCGTGCAGGTGGCGTTCGACTACGAGGCCCGCGAGCCGATGCCCATCCCGGAGGCGTGGCGTAAGCTGGTCGCCCCATGAGCACGTACGACGTCCAGGTCCTCGGGAACGGGCTCCGGGTGCTGACCGCCCCGGTCGAACACGCCCAATCCGTCACCTGCTTCCTCATGTTCGCCGCGGGCTCCCGCTACGAGACGCCCGCGACGAACGGGGTCGCCCACTTCACGGAGCACATGCTCTTCAAGGGCACCGAGCGGCGGCCGACCGCACGGGAGATCGCGGGCGAGATCGACGCCATCGGCGGCGAGTTCAACGCGTTTACCGGCAAGGAGTACACCGGCTACTTCGTCAAGTGCGCGGCGCCGACGATCGACACGGCACTCGACGTGCTCGTCGACATGATCCGGCACTCCCAGTTCGCTCCGCAGGAGATCGACCGCGAGAAGGGCGTGATTCTCGAGGAGCTGAACATGTACCTCGACACGCCGCGAGACATCATCGACAACGTCTACGAGGAGCTTCTCTTCGGCGACCAGCCGCTCGGCTGGCTCGTCCTCGGCCGGCGGGAGGCAATCCAGTCGGCGACGCGCGAGACATTCCTCGACTACCTGGGCCGCTGGTACACGCCGCAACGGCTCGTCGTGGGCGTGGGCGGCCGCATCGACATCGATCTGGCCGCGCGGATCGAGGAGCTGCTCGGCGACCTCGACGGTGAGCGCGCGCCCGGGCCGCCGCCGGCCGTGGTGTCCGCGAACGGCGGGCCGCGCGTCCGCGTGCGCAGGAAGGAGTCCGACCAGGCCCATCTCTGCATCGGCGTCCCGAGCTACGCGCTCGACCATCCGGACCGCTACGTCTTGAATCTGCTCACGGTCATCCTCGGCGGGGGGATGTCGTCGCGCCTCTTCACCGAGGTGCGAGAACGCCGCGGGCTCGCGTACTACGTCTTCGGAATCAATCACAGCTACACGGATGCGGGCTCGCTCTACTCGCAGGCCGGTGTCGACATCAACCGCGTCGACGAGGCGGTCACGACGATCGCGACCGAACTCCGACGGATGGCCGACGAGCCCGTGCCGAGCGATGAGCTGGAGAAGGCGCGCAGCTTCGCAAAGGGCCGCTTCGTTCTCCAGCTCGAGAGCCCACAGGGGCTGCTCATGTTCGGCTTGCGGCGCGAGGTGCTCGAGAACCAGGTCGCCGAGCCGGACGAGGTCCTCGCCGGGCTCGACGCCGTCTCCGCGGAGGACATCCAGCGCGTGGCGCAGGACCTGATCGGCCGCAACGGTCTCAACCTGGCGGTCATCGGGCCGTTCGACGACGCGGAGCGGTTCGAGCGCCTGCTGACGTGACGGTCTTCCGGAGGGACGCGCTCGACAACGGCGTGCGGCTCCTGACCGCGACCATGCCGCATGCACAGTCCGTCGCCTGCTTCCTCGGCTTTGCGGCCGGGTCGCGCTACGAGTCGCGGGAGACGAGCGGGTACGCCCACTTCGTCGAGCACATGCTCTTCACCGGCACGGAGCGTCGGCCGTCGATGACAGCGCTCTCGGCCGAGGTCGACGCGCTCGGCGCGCTCTTCAACGCCGCGACGCGGAAGGACTCGACCGTCTACTACATCCGCTGCACGGCCGAGCACCTCGACCGCGCCCTGGACATCCTCGTCGACATGGCCCGGAACTCGACGTTCGATCCGGCCGAGATCGAGCGCGAGAAGGGGGTCATCACCGAAGAGATGAACATGGTCTACCAGTCGCCGAAGGAGTACGTCGACGAGAACTTCGAGTCGCTCGTCTACGGCGATCGGCCGCTCGGCCGGCCCGTCATCGGGAAGCGCGAGACCGTTGGCGCGGCCGACCGTGATGCCCTCGTCTCCTTCACCGGGCAGTGGTACACGGCGCCGCGTCTCGTGGTCGCGATCGCGGGTGGCATCGACCGAGACGTGCGGCCGCTCGTCGAGGAACTCGTCAGCGATCTGCCCGGTGGCAACGGCGCGTTCGAGCCGGCCGCGTTGGACGGCGGTGGGACGTGCGTCACGGTGGAGACGAAAGATTCGGAGCAGGCGGAGCTCGCGCTCGGCGTGCCGGCCTTCCCGCTCGACCATCCGGACCGGTACGTGCTCGCGATCGTCCGCACGCTTCTCGGCGGCGGGATGTCCTCGCGGCTTTACGGGGAGCTCGTCTCCGGGCGCGGGCTCGCGTACTCGATCACTGCGATCCTGCAGGCGTACGCCGATGCGGGCTCGCTCTGGGCGCAGGGCGGCGTGACGGCGGAGAAGGCGGACGAGGCGATCGCGGCGATCGTCCATCAGCTACGGCGACTGGCCGACGAGCCCGTCCCCTCGGAGGAGCTCGAGAAGGCGCGGAACTACGCGAAGGGCCGGTTCGTGTTCCAGACCGAGACGCCGCAGGGGCTGCTGCAGTACGCGCTGCGCCGCGAGCTCGTGGAGGGCAACCTCCCCGAACCGGCGGAGGTGCTGGCCGGCTACGACGCGGTCAGCTCGGAGGACGTACTGAGGGTCTCGCGCGAGCTGCTCCCCCCGGAGGCGCTTCGCCTGGCCATCATCGGCCCCTTCGACGACCCGAGCCGCTTCGAGCGGCTTCTGGGCTAGCTACCCGCGGTCGTCCTCACCCAAGCCCCACCGCGTCAAGCACGAAGGCGTAGACGAACGCCTCCTGCCGCCACGCGTCGTAGCGCGCGCTCGGGCCTGCGTGGCCGGCGCCGAGCTGGGTCTTCAGGAGAAGCGGGTTCGAGTCGGTCTTCGTCGCCCGCAGCTTCGCGACCCACTTCGCCGGCTCCCAGTAGGCGACGCGGGGATCGTTGAGCCCGGCCGTCACCAGCATGCGCGGGTACGCCTTCGCGTTGACGTTGTCGTACGGCGAGTACGCCTTCATGACCTCGTAGAACTCGCGCTGCCGCGGGTCGCCCCACTCGTCCCACTCGATCGTCGTCAGGGGGATCGAGTCGTCGAGCATCGTCGTCACCGTGTCGACAAATGGGACCTCGGCGACAACGGCGGTGAACAGGTCCGGCCGCATGTTGACGACCGCACCCATCAGGAGCCCGCCCGCGCTCCCACCCCTCGCGACGAGCCCTGTGGGCGTCGTCCAGCCGTCGCGAATCAGCAGCTCGGCACAGGCGATGAAGTCCGTGAACGTGTTGCGCTTCTGTGCCAGCTTTCCGTCCTCGTACCAGCGCCGGCCGAGCTCGCCGCCACCGCGAATGTGCGCGATCGCCCACGCGAAGCCGCGGTCGAGAAGCGAGAGACGGAACGCTGAGAACGAGGGCAGGATCGGGATCTCGTACGAGCCGTAGCCGTAGAGAAGTAGCGGCCCGCCGGCCGGCCGGTCCCGGCGCCGCACGATCGACACCGGAACGCGCGTGCCGTCTTCCGCCCTCGCCCAGAGCCGCTCCGAGACGTACTCGGACGGGTCATAGTCGCGAACCGGAACCTGTTTCCGCTCCCGCCGTTCCAGCGACTCCAGCTCGACGTCAACGGTTGTCTCGGGCGTGACCAGCGACGTGTACTGGAACCGGAAGACGTCGCTGTCGAACTCGAGGTTGGCGCCGGGCACAGCGGTGTAGGCCTCCTCCGGCTGCTCGAGCACCGCGTCACCGACGCGCAGCCGCTGGATCGCCTGCGTGCGCTCGCTGAGCACGAGCCGGCCGGCGAGCGCCGTCACACCGGCCAGCCGAACCCCAGGGTGCTCTGGCACGATCTTCTCGCCGTCCTCGTCGAGCAGGCGGAAGTCCGCGGCGTCCTCGTTCGTGAGCACGAGCAGCCGGTCGCCGGCGTCCTCGACCCTCCCCTCGACGCCCTCGCGCCGAGGAACCACGACGCGCGGCGCAGCGGCCGGATCGTCCGCCGGGATCACCCGCACTTCGGTCGTCACGATGCTCTCGAACGTGATCACGAGGAAGCGGTCGCTCCGCGTCCGCGTCACGTCGACGAAATAGCGATCGTCTTCCTCCTGGACGACGAGGGAATCCTCGCCCGCGGGCGCCCCGAGTTCGTGCCGCCAGACTTGCCAGGGGCGCATCGCCTTGTCCGGGCGCGTGTAGAAGACGTTTCGGCTGTCGTTCGCCCAGGCGAGGCCGTAGTAGACGTCGGCGATCTCTTCTTCGAGGTCGGAGCCCGTCTCCAGGTCGCGCACACGGAGCGTGAAGCGCTCGCCGCCGGTGGTGTCGACGGCATACGCGAGCATCCGACCGTCGGGGCTGACGGCGAGATTTACGTCGAGGTACTCCTGACCCGCGGCCAGCTCGTTCTCGTCGAGGAGCACCTGCTCCGGCCCCTCCTCGCTCCCGTGGCGGCGGCAATGGATCGTGTACTCGAGACCCTCGACCGTTCGGCGGTAGTACCAGAACTCGCCCTTCCTGGCGGGCACGGTCGCATCGGTCTCGACGACGCGGTGCTTGAACTCGGCGAAGAGCTGCTCCTGCAGCTCGCGCGTATGCGCCGTCGCGGCGTCCGTGTACGCGTTCTCGGCCTCGAGATAGCTGCGCACCTCGGGGTTCTCCCGCTCGCGGAGCCAGAACCAGTCGTCCACGCGCTCGTCCCCGTGCAGGCGCAGGACCATCGGGCGGCGCGGTGCGACCGGCGGATCGTGAAGCTCAGTCACGCTCGTGCCGCATCCAGACGTTCGGCTCCCAGTAGCGCGCGACGTCAGCCTCGCGGTCGACGTCGAGCGGCGCCAGCCCCTGCGGGAACACGTACCGGCCGCTCTCGGGCAGCGTCAACCCGGTCCACGACTCCCACTCCGCCACGGTGCCCGTGATGCGAAGCGAGTGGGGCTCGGGCTTCAGGACGACCGCGCCCAGGCGCTCGTGCACGCGCATCCACGGATCGAACAGCAACCCGTCCGTCCGTCGCCAGCCCGCGTAGCGCTCGATCGCTGTCAGCGGATACCGCTCCTTCCAGCTCGGACGCACGGGCGCGATCACGCCGTCGAGGCCGTGCTCTCCGGCGATCGCGATCATCGCCTCGAGTGCGAGACTGCTGAGACCCCGCCGCTGCGCCGTCCGGGGAATCGCGATCAGGAGCGCGCAGAGAACGTTCGCGCCGCCTTCCTCGAAGCCGCGCTCGATCGCCCCGTCGATGCCCGCGGGAATATCGTCGACGGTTCCGTCCCAGCGAATCGGGATCGAGCGCGCCCGCGCAACGGGCTCGTCCCCATCGACGAGGTGGAACTGGAACTCCGGCAGCTCCTCGGTCAGCCGGCCCCAGTAGACGTTGAGGACGTCGCCGTGGTTGTTGTACTCGGGCAGGACGTCCTGAACGGCAAGCCATGCGGGCTCGAGGAGCTCCGGCCGTTCGGCGACGGTAGCGACGCTCAGGGCTGCAGGTCGTAGGGGAACCGCGTCAGGTTCTCGTGGCCATCCTCCGTGACGAGAACGAGGTCCTCGAGGCGCACGCCGCCGAACCCTTGCCGATAGAGCCCTGGCTCGATCGTGACCACATCACCGGGGACGAGTGTCTTCTCGCCGACCATGCCGAGACTGGGCTCCTCGTGCACCTCGAGGCCGACGCCGTGACCGAGACCGTGGAAGAAGCCGTCGCGAAGCGGCTTCCCGATCTCCTTCGTCCGCAGCGTCGGATGCCCGTGTTCCTCGAAGACGTCGCATGAGATATCGAAGACCTCCCGCCCCGTGGCGCCTGGACGCACGGCCGCGATCGAGCGCTCGACCGCCTCCCGGACGAGCTCCTGCCACTCGGCGATCTCCGCGGGCGGCTCGCCGACCACGAACGTCCGCGTCATGTCGGCGAAGCAGGTGGATGCCAGGTCGCGCGGGAAGACGTCGATGATCAGCGGCTCGCCGGCCCGGATCGGCCCCGAGCCCATGTCATGGCCGACGGCACCCTGCGCACCGGGCGCGACGATGAACTCCTCGGTGGTGCAGTCGTGCTCGATGAACGTCTGGTTCATCGCCCCTTTCACGCGCTCGACCGTCAGCGGCTCGCCGTCGAGCACGAGCCCGTCGCCGTTCGGCTCCGCCGCGACGAGCAGCTGTCGCGCTGTCTCCATGCCGGCCTCGGCGGCTCGCTGCGCACGTCTGACACCCTCGAGCTCGAACGCGTTCTTCGCTCTGCGCCGCGCGTTGAAGTACTCGCGGTCCGGCGTGAGCTCGATCCCGTTCGCGCGGAGGTGGTCGGCGATGTCGACCGGGAACCAGAACGGAACCCGCGCCGCGGTTACCCCGATCCCGTTGCACGCGCGCAGGTTGAGCTCGCGGTAGATCTCAAGCAGAGGGCGGCCGTCCCGGACCAGTGCGTCGATCCCGAACTCCTCGAGCGGGTGCAGCTGCGCGCCGAGATGCCCGAGGCGAGCGAGCTCCATCGAATGGCCGACGATATGGCGGTCGCCGTTCACCTCGACGTAGACGAACGGGTCCGGAACCGTTACCGGCACCTCGTGCCGCATCTCGGGGGAGCGGACGGTGTCGGCGTAGATCAGCACCTGGTCGGACACGCGGCGGATCTTAGCCGGACGCGGCCGCGCCGCCGGCCGAGGCCCCACAACTAGACTCATCGTTCGTGGAAGACGCGCTCGAGCGCGCTCAACGATTGCTGGCGACGTACGACGACGAGCTTCGCCGAGAGCTGCCGTCGGAGCCCTCCATCTTCGACGCCCACGTTCACCTCGGTGACGACATCGACGGCTTCCGCGGCGTCTACGAGGACCTGATCGCCGTCCTGGACAAGTACGGCATCGAGCGCTGCTTCATGTTCTGCATGGACGAGGCGGACCGACATCCGGCCTTCCGTGCGCCGAACGACCGCACGCTCGCGCACGCGCAGCGGTCCAACGGACGGCTGATCCCGTTCGTGCGGCTCGACCTCGGAGAGGGCCCGATCGAGGAAGCCCGCCGCTGCCTCGACGCAGGTGCACGCGGGATCAAGCTGCATCCGCGCGCGCAGCGGTTCCTCTTGAACGACGAGCGCCTGCGACCCGTCTTCGCGCTCGCCGCTGAGCGGCGAGTCCCGATCCTGATCCACGGCGGGCGCGGCTTGCCGCCGATCGCCGACGAGCTGGCTCGGCTCGTCGACCTCTATCCCGATGCGCAACTGATCATCGCCCACGCCGGCATCGCCGACCTCGCCGGTCTCGCGGAGCGGTTCGCACGCCGCTCCGGCGTCTTCTTCGACACCTCGGTGTGGAGCCCGGTCGATCTCCTCGACCTGTTCCGCCAGGTTTCGCCGGAGCAGATCCTGTTCGCGTCCGACTACCCCTACGGGCAGGAGCCGGCGTCGCTCCTGATCGCCATCAAGGCGGCGAAGGCGTCCGGCCTCGACGAGCGTGAGGTTCGGCTCGTGATCGGCGAGAACGTGGCGAGGATTGCGGCGGGCCAGCCGCCTCTCGAGCCTTCACCGCCGCGCGGCCCCGAGCTGTTCGCCCGGCCTCTGGTGCTCGCGCGGATCCACCAGTACCTCTCGATGGCGACATCGCTGCTCTGGACGCGGCAGCCGGACACGATCGGCCTGCTCGGGCTCGCGCTGAACGCCACCGCCGAGCGCAACGGAGCACCGGCGGAGCTGGACCGGATCAAAGAGCTGCTCGTCGGCGCGCGGGACCTCTGGCGAACGATCCCTGAGGTCGACGACCCACAGGAGCTGCGTCAGTTGACGAGGGCGACGTTTCGGCTGATTCATCTGGCGGATATCTGGGCAGTGACATCGGATGTACGAGCTTAAGGTCAACGGCGAGTCGTACCGCCTCGACGTGCCCGTCGGGCGCACGCTAGCCGGCGTGCTTCGGGACGATCTCGGGCTCACCGGCACGAAGGTCGCCTGCGGCGAGGGTCACTGCGGCGCCTGCACGGTCCTCGTCGACGGCGTGCCGACGCTGTCGTGCATCAAGCTCGTTCACACCGTCGGCGAGCACGAGGTGACGACGATCGAAGGTCTCCGCGACCACCCGCTCGTGGACGCCTTCGTCCGCGCAGACGCGCTGCAGTGCGGCTACTGCACGCCGGGCCAGATCGTGTCGGCGTCGGCGCTGGTGGCGGCGAACCCGACGCCCACAAGCGACGAGATCCGCCACCAGATGGCCGGAAATATCTGCCGCTGCGGCACCTATCCGAAGATCGAGGAGGCAATCCTGACGTGGCGCGACTGATACGCACAGAGAAAGAGGTCGAGGGCCGCTACGAGGAGCAGTGGGTCGTCGTGGACGAGGACGTCCTCGACCAGTGGCCCACGGGCCCTCGCGAGGTCGTCGGGCGCCCCGCGCCCCGGGTCGACGGCCGCCTCCGGGCGACCGGCCAGGCGCGCTACACGGCCGACGTACGGCTTCCCGGCATGCTGCACGCGGCCGTCCTGCGCAGCCCGCACGCTCGCGCGCGCGTCACGCGGCTCGATCTGGAGCCGGCGCGGCGCGCGACAGGCGTCCGCGGCGTGCTCGGGCCGGACGATCTGAACGGCCTCACACGCGAGCCGTCGTACCGGGGGGCCGGCATCGCGGCGGTTGCCGCAGACTCGCTCGCCGAGGCGCGCGCCGCACTCGACGTGATCGAGATCGAGTGGGAGGTCCTCGAGCCGCTCCTCGACGCGGACGAAGCGGTCGCGCGGGGCTCGCTTCTCGCCGAGCCGACAAACTACGAGCGCGGCGACCTGGATCAGGGGCTGGCCCAGGCCGACGTCGTCGTCGAGGCCGAGTACCGGACGCAGACAGTCCTCCACAACTCGATGGAGCCGCACCAGTCCGTCTGCCAGTGGGAGGGCGACACGCTGACCATCTATACGTCCACCCAGTGGATCTGGGGCGTGCGGGCCGACGTGGCCGCTGCGCTCGGGCTGCCAGAGGACAAGGTGCGCGTCGTCTGCGAGTTCATGGGCGGCGGCTTCGGGTCCAAGAACGGGCCCGGCGACTTCACCTACATCGCGGCCGAGCTGGCGCGTCTCACCGGCCGCCCCGTGCGCTGCGCGCTGACACGCCGCGAGGAGAACCTCGACGCCGGGAACCGCAACGCGACGATTCAGCGGCTCGTCGCGGGGGCGCGCTCGGACGGCACCCTGACGGCGCTCGGCGGCGAGTTCGTCGCCTCGCTCGGCTGGGACGGCTGGCTCGCGTCGACGGCCGGGCCGATGCAGATGCTCTACGCCTGCGACAACGTGCGCACAGTCGAGTACGGCGCGAAGCTGAACACGCCACCGATGAAGGCGTTCCGCGCCCCAGGCTTCGTCGAGGGCACGTTCGGGCTCGAGTGCCTTCTCGACGGGCTCGCGGCCAAGCTCGACCTCGATCCGCTCGAGCTGCGGCGTCGGAACCACGCCGACGCGGATCTCGTCGACGGCCGGCCGTTCTCGTCCAAGAACCTCGCCGAGTGCTACCGCCGAGCGGAGAAGCACTGGGCCCGGCGGCACGAGGTCCGGGCGCGCTCGGAGGGGTCGTGGAAGCGCGGCGTGGGCCTCGCCAGCCAGACCTGGTACGGCGGCGGCGGCCCTCCCTCGTACGCCTGGGTCCGGGTCGGCGGCGACGGCCGCGCGTCAGTCGTCACGGCCATGCAGGACATCGGCACCGGCACGCGGACGGCGATGGCGCAGATCGCGGCCGAGGAGCTGGGCCTGCCGCTCGAGCGGGTGACCGTCGCGCTCGGGGACTCCGCGCGCGGCCCGTACGCGTCGGTTTCCGCCGGCTCGTCGACGACGCCGAGCATGGGGCCTGCGGTGCGCAGTGCCGCGGCCGATGCCGCCGAGCAGATCCTCGAGCTCGCGGCGGAGCGCTTCCACGTCGAGCGGCGCGTCCTCTCGCTCCGCGACGGGCACATCGTCTCCTCCGACGGCGGCTCCTGGCCGATCGAGGAGATCACGGGCCTGCTCGAGGAGGGACAGATCCAGGGGCGCGGGAATCGCGGGCCGAACCCGGCCGGAATGCGCGTGTTGACGTTCGGCGTCCAGGTCGCGGAGGTCGCGGTCGACGTCGAGACCGGTGAGGTGCGCGTCGAGCGCGTCGCCGCGATCCACGACGTCGGGCGCGTGATCAACCCGCTCGGCGCGTCGAGCCAGGTCGAGGGCGGGATCATCCAGGCGATCGGCCACACGCTCTCCGAGGAGCGCTTGCTCGACCCGGCAACGGGCGATGTTCTGAACCAGACGCTCGACGCGTACCGGATGCCGACGATCGCCGACGTGCCGGAGATCGTCTCCGAGCTCGTCGACATCCCGGACGAGCACCTGACGAACCTCGGCTCGAAGGGCCTCGGCGAGCCGCCGATCATCCCTACCGCCGCCGCGATCGCGAATGCGATCCGCGATGCGACCGGCGCGGACGTGCGGTCGCTGCCGCTGAGCCGCGAGGAGATGCTGCGGGCGCTCCGTGAGGCCGAACAACGACGGCGGGAACCGGTTGGAGCTACGACGGCCTGAGTCGACGGCAGACGCCGTCTCCTCTCTCGGAAACGGCGCCGTCGCGCTGGCGGGTGGCACCGAGCTGGTGCCGCTCCTGCACGACGGCCTCGTGCGGGCCGACACGCTCGTGGAGTTGGGCGGCGTGGTGCCGCGCGGTGTCGACGACGGGGTCATCGGCGCGGGCACGACGCTGGCCGAGCTCGAGGCCGACCCGCAAATCCCCGCTGCGCTCCGCGAGGCCTGCCGGCTCGCCGCGTCGCCACAGCTGCGCTCGATGGGGACGATCGGCGGGAATCTCTTGCAGGCGACGCGCTGCTGGTACTGGCGGCTCGACTACCCGTGCTGGCTCCGCGGCGGCGAGCGCTGCTTCGCGCGGACAGGTGAGCATCGCGAGCACGCGATCTTCGCAAACGGGAGTTGCGCCTCAGCGCACCCCTCGGATCCTGCGGCCGCGCTGATCGCGCTCGACGCCCGCATTCGCACCGACCGACGTGAGTTTCCGGCCGCCGAGCTGTACCGGCTCCCGACCGAAGACGACCGCTCGACGACGACCCTGGCACCAGACGAGTTGATCCTCGAGCTGCTCGTGCCCGGTCCGGACGCAAGCACGTACCTGAAAGCCATGGACCGGCGCCGCTGGGCGTTTCCGCTCGTGGGTGTCGCGGCCGCGCGGTTCGGCGATGACGCTCGGCTGGCCCTCGCAGGTGTGGCGCCGATTCCGTGGCTGCTGACGGGAGAGGACGCGCTCGACGACGCGACACCGCTACCCGGGACGGCGTACAAGGTCGATCTCGCCCGCCCGCTCGTTCGCCGCGCTCTCGACGCGGTCGCTGAGTGAGCCGCGGCGACTTCAAGGCCTGGTTCGTCGACCGGATGACCGAGCGGACCGATCGCGAGTTCGGGGACAAGCGCCGTGCGCTGCTTTCTGAAGCGCATGGCAGGGTGCTCGAGATCGGCGCCGGCACCGGCGCCAACATCCGCCACTACCCGGAGACCGTCGAGGAGCTCGTCCTGCTCGAGCCGAGCGAGCCGTTCGCGCGGCGGATCCGCATGAAGCTGAACGAGGGCGGCCGAGAGGCAACGGTAGTCCCCGGGAAGGCGGAGGCGCTCCCGTTCGACGACGCCTCCTTCGACACGGTCGTCCTGACCTTCGTGCTCTGCACGGTCGACGACCAGTCGCGGGCGCTCGCGGAGGTGCGCCGGGTGCTGAAGCCGAACGGGACGCTTCTCTTCGCGGAGCACGTTCGCGCCGACGATCCGCGGCTCGCCCGCTGGCAGGATCGGCTCAACGGCGTGTGGGGCCACGTCGCGGACGGCTGCAACTGCAACCGGGAGACGGTCGCGGCGCTCGAGGCCTCGCCGCTCTCAGTCGACCGGCTCGAGCGCGGCACGCTGCCGAAGTCGCCGCGGCTCGTACGCCCGCTCGTGATGGGCAAGGCGAGTCCGCGGTAGGGTCCTCGGATGGCCACCGCGACTGTCCACACGACGCACGGCGATTTCACCTTCGAGCTCGACGAGACCGCCTCGCCGCGGGCGGTCGCCTCCTTCCGCGAGCTCGCCGGCAAGGGGTTTTTCGACGGCACCGTTTTCCACCGGATCGTTCCCGGCTTCGTCATTCAAGGCGGCGACCCGACCGGCACGGGAACGGGCGGGCCGGGCTACTCCACGGTCGATCCGCCCGCCGCGGAGACGACGTATGAGCAGGGCGTCGTCGCGATGGCCAAGACCGGGAGCGATCCGCCGGGGACGGCGGGAAGCCAGTTCTTCGTCGTCACCGCCGACGACGCCGGACTGCCGCCCGACTACGCCGTGATCGGCCGCGTGACGGACGGCATCGACGTCGTGCTCGCGATCGGCGAGCTGGGCGACGCCGGGCAGAAGCCGACGGAGCGGGTCGCCGTCGAGTCGGTCAGCATCAGCTAGCTCCGTTGATTAGTCAGATCGCGAGCAGCGCCACGCCGGCGACGACGAGTGTCGCGCCCGCGAGGCGCAACGCCGTCACGCGCTCGTGCAGGACG
>Ga0075423_10001993_pt1 | contig 18329 bp, 16 predicted proteins | sample SoiMethybrSBSTD2_FD_80114 | JGI IMG/M metagenome (GOLD analysis project Ga0075423, IMG submission 80114) | Bulk soil microbial communities from a Populus tree surrounding site in Tennessee, USA - Soil MetaG P. TD hybrid SBSTD2 | ecosystem: Environmental > Terrestrial > Soil > Tree plantation...
GACAGCGAGGTCTGCATCCTCGAGCTCGCGATGCGCGGGCTGGGTCAGATCGCCGAGCTCTGCGAGATCGCGCTGCCGGAGATTGGGGTGATCACCAACGTCGGGCCTGTACACCTCGAGCTCGTGGAGTCGCTTGCAGGCGTGATCCAGGCAAAAAGCGAGCTCGTCGCCGCGCTGCCGCCTGGCGGTGCCGCGATCGTGCCCGAGGATTTCCCGGTCGAGCGCGAAGACATCCGCGTGATCAGGCTCGGTGACCCGGAAGCCGTGGTGAGCGACGGCCGCACATCGGTCGGCGGCGTCAGCTTCAACTTCGTCGCGGAGCATCAGGCGCAGAACGCGGCGGCCGCGCTCGCCGCGCTGGGTGCGCTGGGGCTGCCGCGGCCCGAACGAGTCGACGTCGAGTTCTCACGCTGGCGCGGCGAGGAGCGTGAACTCCCCGGAGGCGGCCTACTGATCAACGACGCGTACAACGCGAATCCGGTCTCCATGCGAGCGGCACTCGGCTATCTCACCGCCCGCGCCGGAGACAGGCGCCGCGTCGCGATCCTCGGCGATATGGCCGAGCTCGGCCGGACGGCTCCCGCGTACCACCGCGAGGTCGGCGAGGCTGCAAAAGAGCTCGAGGTCGACGAGCTTCTCGCCGTCGGAGAGCTTGCGAGGGGCTACATCGACGGAGCCGCGGGGATTCCGTCGCGCTGGACGCCGAACGTCCACGAGGCGCTGCGCGAGCTCGACGAGCTCGTCCGGCCCGGCGACGCCGTTCTGGTGAAAGGCTCTCGGGCGATGGGGCTCGAGGCGGTCGCGGAAGCGTTGGCGGCGGTGAAGGCCTAACTTGGTCCGCGTCCTGATCGCGGGCCTCGCCGCGATGCTGATCTCAATCCTCGTCGGCCCGCGCTTCATCGCCTTCCTGCGCCGCAAGGAGTACGGGCAGACGATCCGCGAGGAAGGTCCCGAGCACCACGTGACCAAGCAGGGCACGCCGATCATGGGCGGCCTGCTGACGCTGGGCGCCGCGACGGCCGCGTACCTCGCCGTCGCGCGCTACACGGTGCCCGCGCTGACCGTGCTCTTCGTGACGCTCGCCTGCGGCGCGATCGGTTTCCTCGACGACTTCATCAAGCTGACCCATCGCCGGTCACTAGGCCTCAACGCCCGGTGGAAGCTGCTTTTGTTGGGGGCGATCACCGTCGGCGTGGGCATCGCCGCCCGGCACCAGCATCTGCCGACCAACGTCTACGTTCCGGGGCTGGGGCACATCGAGCTCTCGTGGGCGTGGTACGGGCTGCTCTTCCTCGTCATCGCCGGCGCCGCCAACGGGGTGAATCTCACCGACGGTCTCGACGGCCTCGCCGCCGGCACCGGCATCATCGCGCTCTTCACCTACGCAGCGATCAACGTGATCGCCTGGATCCGGTCGGGCCCGCCAGGCCATCGTTTCGAGACGAAGCTCGACCTCGCGATCGTCGGCGCCGCGCTGATCGGAGGGCTGATCGGATTCCTCTGGTACAACGCCTTTCCGGCCGAGGTCTTCATGGGCGATACCGGCTCGATGGCGATCGGCGGCGGGCTGGCGGCCTTCGCGATCATGACGAAGACGATCTTCCTGCTGCTTCTGATCGGCGGCATCTTCGCGATCGAGGCGGTCTCGGTGATCCTGCAGGTCTTCTCGTTCCGCTACTGGGGGCGGCGGATCTTCCTGATGACTCCGATCCACCACCACTTCGAGATGAAGGCCTGGTCCGAGACGAAGATCATGGTCCGCTTCTGGATCGTCACCGGCCTGCTCTGCGCTGCTGCCTTCGCCTTGTACTACCGCTATTTCCGCGGGTTCCGCTGAACGGGCTGCCGGAACGCGCGCTCGTGCTCGGGCTCGCGCGCTCCGGGCGCGCTTCGACCGCGGCGCTCGAGCGGCGTGGGCTGGAGGTCGTGCGCGCGGACCGAGAGCTCGGAAACGACTCGGATCTCTCGTTGCTCGAGCGCGTTGGGCTGGTGGTCAAGAGCCCCGGCGTGCCGGGGGAGGCACCGCTCGTGTCCGCAGCCCGAGAGCGCGGGATTCCGGTCTGGAGCGAGATCGAGCTCGCCTCACGGCTGCTGCCGAATCCCATCCTCGGCGTCACCGGCACGAACGGGAAGACGACCACCGCTGAATGGCTGGGCTTCATTCTCGGCGCACCGGTGGCCGGGAACGTCGGCCGGGCGCTGTCGGAGCTCGACGGCGAGCTCGGGCCCGACCAGCTCGTCGTCGTGGAGCTGTCCTCGTTTCAGCTCGAGGACATCGTTCGGTTCCGGCCGCAGATCGCGGTGCTGCTGAATCTCGAGCCCGACCACCTCGACCGACACGGCTCGTTCGAGGCTTACCGGGCCGCGAAGCTGCGGATCTTCGAGAACCAGACTGAATCCGACACGGCGGTCGTCCCGCGGGATCTAGATCACAAGGTTCGGGCGCGCAGGGTCGAGTTCGCGGCGGACGACCCGCTGCCGGCGGAGCCGGCGCTCCGCGGATTGCACAACCGCGAGAACGCGGCCGCGGCGACCGCCGCCGCCCGAGCCGCCGGTGCGACGAACGAGCAGATCGCGCGCGGCCTGCGCGAGTTCAACGGTGTGCCGCACCGGCTCGAGCTTGTCGGCGAGCGCAACGGCGTCGGCTATGTCAACGACTCGAAGGCGACGAACGTCGCCGCGACGCTGCGGGCGCTTGCCGCCTACGAGGACACGCCGGTCCGCCTGATCCTCGGCGGGTCACGCAAGGGCGAGGACTTCGCGCCGCTCGCGGCTGCCCTCGGGCCCAACATCCGCGCCGTCTACGTGATCGGGGAGACCGCCGTCGAACTGGCCCGCGCGATCCCGGACACGATCCACTCCGGTGACCTCGTCACCGCCGTCGACCGGGCGGCAGCAGCCGCTCAGCCCGGTGAGGTCGTCCTGCTCTCACCGGCGTGCGCGAGCTACGACCAGTTCCGCGACTTCGAGCAGCGGGGCGAGGAGTTCAAGCGGCTGGTGGCGAACCTGCCCATGTGACGAAAGGGCAGTTCGAGGCCAGGCTCCTGCTGCTGGTCAGCTTTGGGCTGGTCGCGTTCGGCCTGGTCATGGTCTACAGCGCGACCTCGGCCTCGGCCGCGCTCGAGAACGGCGACCCCGCCTACTACGTCAAGCGCCAGGCGATCTACGCCGTGCTGGGCCTGGCTCTGATGTTCGTGTTCGCGCGCTTCCGCTTCCAGGCGCTGCGCAAGCTCGCTCCCGTTCTGGTGACGACCAGCCTCGTCCTGCTCGCGGCGGTGCTCGTGCTCGGCTCGACGGTCAACGGCGCCCGCCGCTGGCTCACTTTCGGTCCCGCGGTCTTTCAGCCGTCCGAGCTGGCGAAGCTCGCGCTCGCGGTCTGGGCGGCCGCTTACCTCGCGAGGCGCCGCCCGCCGGCGACGCTGAAGGAGCTTTGGCGCCCGATCGGAGCACTGGCCTGCGTGTTTGCCGGGCTGCTGATGCTGGAGCCGGACCTTGGTACCACGATCGCGATCTTCGTGATGCTAGCCGGGATGCTGCTCGTGGCCGGGACGCCGGTCCGCGTACTCGGGGCGGGGCTTTCGATCGCAACTGCGCTCGGGGTGGCGGCGATCTGGTTCGAGCCCTACCGGCGGGCGCGGATCTTCAGCTTCATCAACCCCTGGCACGATGCGCAGGGAGCAGGCTTCCAGATCGTCCAGGCGATGATCGGCCTCGGCTCGGGGGGCATCTTCGGCCGCGGCCTCGGCCAGAGCATCGAGAAGGCGAACTTTCTGCCGGAAGCCCACACGGACATGATCTTCGCGATCATCGGCGAGGAGCTCGGGCTCGTCGGCGCCACGGCGCTGATCGCCGCGTACGCGACGTTTGCGTACGTTGGCCTCCGGATCGCTCTGCGCTGCCGGGATCCGTTCGGCAAGGCGCTGGCGACCGGTGTGACCATGCTGGTGTGCGGCCAGGCCGCCATCAACATCGCGGCGGTGATGGGGCTCGCGCCGCTGACCGGAATTCCGCTGCCGTTCGTCTCCTACGGAGGCTCGAGCCTGATCGTCGCTCTCGCGGGAGTCGGCATCCTCCTTAACATCGCGGTCGGTCATGGTGGAGAAGCGAGAGCTCAAGTGCGTGATCGCGGCAGGGGGCACGGCGGGACACGTGCTGCCGGCGCTCGCCGTCGCCGAGGAGCTGCAAAAGCGCGGCGTCCGGGTGAGCTTCGCCGGGTCGCCGGATCGCGTCGAGGCGCGGCTCGTTCCTGAGGCCGGCTACGAGTTCGATGCGTTTCGGAGCTCAGGGCTGCCGCGGCGAGCCGGAGTCGCGCTCGTGCGCGCCTTTGCTACCGCCGCGGCCGCGCCGGCCGCTTGTCTGAGGATCCTGCGGCGGAGACGGCCGGACGTCGTGCTCGGAGCGGGCGGCTATGTCTCGGGCCCGATGGTTCTGGCGGCGGCGGTGCAGCGGACACCGTCCGCGCTGCTCGAGGCGGACGCGCACCTCGGGTTGGCGAACCGACTCGCCGCCCCGTTTGCGAAACGAATCTTTCTTGCGGCGCCGATCTCGGGGCACGACGGCTCGAAGTTCCACGTCACCGGGCGGCCTGTGCCGCAGCGATCACTTGCCCGGCCGTCCGATAAGGCCCGCGCGACCTTCGAGCTCCCGGCGGAAGGGCCGGTGCTCTTGGTGCTCGGGGGCAGCCAGGGCGCGCTGAGGCTGAACGAGCTCGCGGTCGAGCGCTGGGGAGCGGACGGGCCCGGCGTCTTGCACCTCTGCGGTGAGCGCGACTACGAAGCGCTTCGCGACCGCGTCACTCGGCCCGACTACCGCCTGCTCCCGTTCACGGCCGAGATCGGCGCGGCCTACGGTGCATCCGACCTGGCTCTGGCCCGTGCCGGCGGCTCGGTCTGGGAGCTGGCGGCGGCAGGGCTGCCGGCCGTTCTCGTTCCATATCCGCACGCGACCGCCGATCATCAGACGAAGAACGCGCGGCAGCTCGAGGCCGCGGGCGGGGCGGTGGTCGTGCCCGAGTCCGAGCTCGACCGCGTCTCGGCGCTCGTCGACGAGCTCCTGGCCGACGAACCCCGTCGGGAGCGCATGCGGCGTGCGATGCTCGCGGTCGCTCGCCCCGGGGCGGCCGCCGAGATCGCCGAGGAGCTGGTGGCGCTTGCCTCCGCTTGACGGCCGGCGAATCTGGTTCATCGGGATCGGCGGCGCCGGGCTTTCGGGCTATGCGCTGCTTGCCCGCGCCTGGGGCGCCGAGGTCGGAGGTTGGGACCGGGTCGAGACGCCCTACCTGGGTGCGCTTCGGGGGGCGTTGGTCGAGCTTGCGCCCGAACCGGTCGTGCCCGAAGGCTGGGACGAGCTCGTCGTCTCGACCGCGTATCGCGGCGAGGTCGAAGGCCGGCCGCGCGCCGAGTTTCTCGCCGAGCTGATCTCGTTGCAGCGCTCGATCGTGGTCGCCGGTGCACACGGGAAGACGACGACTGCCGCCATGATCGCGTTCTGCCTCGACCGGCTCGGGGACGACCCGGCCTTCCTGATCGGTGGGGAGATCCCTCAGCTCGGCGGCAACGCGCGAGCCGGCAAGGGTTGGCTTGTCGTCGAGGGCGACGAGTCGGACCGGACGATCGCCGCCCTTCGACCGGAGATCGCGGTGGTCACGAACGTCGACCTCGACCATCACGCCGAGTTCGCCTCGCGCGCCGACGTCGAGTCGCTCTTTGCCGAGTGGCTCGAGCAGGCCCCGAAGGCCGTACGCGGAGAGGCGCTCGACCCCGCCGAGATCGAGCTTGGGGTTCGGGGTGAGCACAATCGCCGCAACGCCTCGGTGGCGCTGGCCACACTCGAGCTGGCCGGTTATTCGCGCGGCGAGGCCGCCTCCGTGCTCCGTGAGTTCCACGGCGCAGCCCGGAGGCTCGAACGGCGCGGCGAGGCCGGCGGCGTCGAGGTCGTCGACAGCTACGCGCACCATCCGCGAGAGCTGGCTGCCGACATCGCCGCGACCCGGAACGGCGGCCGGATCCTCGTCCTCTTCCAACCCCACCTGTACTCGCGCACGCGCCACCTGGCCCGCGAGTTCGGCGCCTCGCTCGCGGCGGCGGACGTCGTCGCGGTCACCGACATCTATCGCGCACGTGAGCAACCCGTTGAGGGCGTGACCGGAAAGGTGGTCGTCGATGCTCTGGCCGAAGCCCGGCCGGGGATGGACGTGGGCTGGACTCCGACGATCGAGGACGGCGTCCGTTTTCTCGCACGCCGCGCGCGGTCGGGCGACCGCGTCCTGACGCTCGGTGCAGGCGACGTCGATCGAGGGGCCGCGCTGATCCTCGAGGCATTGGCTTGAACATCGAGCCAGGGGTTCGCCTCGGTCGCTACACGACGCTCGGCGCAGGCGGCGAAGCGCAGGCATTCGCGAGACCGTCGACGGTGGCGGAGGTCGAAGAGTCGCTTGCCTGGGCGCGCGAGCACGAGTTGCCGGTCGTCACGATCGGGCTCGGCTCGAACCTGCTCGTCGCCGACGAGGGTGTCGAGGCGCTCGTTCTGAGGCTCGACGGCGAGCTCGCCTCGGCCGAGGTTCAAGGCGAGCTGCTGGTCGCCGGAGGGGGAGCGGCAAACGCCGTCTGCCTCCACCGGGCGCGTGCCGCCGGCCTGGGCGACTTCGAGTTCGCCTGTGCGATCCCGGGCACGGCCGGCGGCGGGGTGAGGATGAACGCGGGCGCCTACGGCAACGACTGGTCGGAGGTCTTGGCGCGGGCGCTCGTGGTCGACGAGCCAGGCGCTCGCTGGCTGACGCCTGGCGAGCTCGGTCTCTCGTACCGGCAATCGAAGCTCGGCCCAGGACAGGTCGTCGTCAAGGTGGAGTTCCGGCTGGCGCCGCGCAACCCGGACGAGATCAAGGCCAAAGTCGCCGAGCTGCAGGCACTGCGGAAGGCCGCGCAGCCGACGAACAAGCGGACCTTCGGCAGCGTCTTCAAGAACCCAGAGCACGAGTTGACCGCCGGGAGGATGCTCGAGGCCTGCGGCCTCAAGGGCCACAGGATCGGAGGTGCGCAGATCTCGCCCCGCCACGCGAACTTCATCGAGAACGCAGACGGCGCACGTGCTGCCGACGCCATCGCCCTGATGGCAGAAGCGCGTCGCCGCGCGCACGAGCAGTACGGCGTCGCGCTCGAGCACGAAGTCCAGTTCGTCGGCCGGCTCGAGCTGCCGCCGCTCGATTCCTGAATTGGCACGCATTCGGCGCCTGCCTGTCAGCCACGCGTGCGCACTTCCGGGATAGGCTCGCTTGCAGAGGGAGGTGGGAAGGAGCCCCACCCAATAAAGAGGGTGGGGGTACGCGCGCGCGTGTACCTGGTAACCGTCGACGTGCTTCCCCGAGGGACAGGACGGTAGGAGGAGTCCCAGACGCGGCGAAGGGATCTTCGATGGCCGCGGTCCCGAGATCGCGCCGCGCACGTGCGGCCGTGCTTCCCTTTCCGGGCTCCGATCAGCTTCGTGGTTTCAGGCTGACGCCAAGCCTGCCGTCGGGCCGTGCACTCCTGCTCGGCTTCGCTCTCCTCGGCGGCGCGGCGCTCTGCTACTTCGGAGCCCGCGAGTCGTCCATCTTCGCCCTGCGGACGTTCCAGATCAACGGGGCGCCGCCACGAGTGGCCGCGCACGTGCAGCAGGCCCTTCAACCACTCCGCGGCCGTAGCTTGCTGGCGTTGAACCAGGCAGAGATCGAGCAGCGGCTCTTGGCGCTTCCGGACGTCGCCGCTGTCTCGTTCGACCGCGATTTCCCGCACACCTTGCGTGTCTTCGTGACCCCCGCTCACTCGATCGCTGTGCTCAGACGTGGCATGTCCGCCTGGGTCGTCTCCAGCGACGAGCGTGTGATCCGTCCGGCGGGTTTGTTCGCGGCGCCGAAGCTGCCGCGGGTCTGGATCCCGAGCAGCGAAAGCGTCGACGTCGGCTCGCCGCTCGCCGACCCCAACGCAGCGCGCGCCGTTCGGGCACTCGCGATCGCGCGAGCCGCCGGGTTCGGAAGACGGATCGCCGCAGTTCGGGCCAGCGACCGCGAATTGACCTTCGTCCTTCCCCAGGGGCCGGAGCTGCGGTTCGGCGATGTGACAGAGCTGACGCTGAAGCTGGCCGTCGCGACCCGCATGCTGCCGCTGACGACGGGGACGAGCGGCTACGTCGATGTGACCGTCCCGACGCGTCCGATCGCAGGAGGCAACCCTAAAGTCTCAAGTCGAGGTTGAGAGGTTTGGCCGCAGCTAGGCGTTGACAGCGCCGAAGAAGGCGCGTACTCTCCTGCGACGAATGGGGCAAAAGAGCAGAGGCTCCACTACAGGTTCAGGTCGAGCACCCTTGAGCGTTAGAGACCAAACGGGAAATTTCCTCGCCGTGATCAAAGTCGTCGGAGTCGGCGGCGGCGGCACGAACGCGGTCAACCGAATGGTCGACGCGGGCCTGACCGGGGTCGAGTTCATCGCCGTCAACACCGACGCCCAGGCGTTGCTTATGTGCGACGCCGACGTCAAAATCCACATCGGCGACCAGCAGACCCGCGGTCTCGGTGCAGGCGCGGATCCGGCAGTTGGCAAGGCCGCGGCCCAGGAGAGCCGCGACGAGCTCAAGGAGGCGCTGAAGGGCGCCGACATGGTCTTCATCACGGCGGGCGAGGGCGGTGGCACCGGCACCGGCGGCGCACCGATCCTGGGCGAGCTCGCAGGAGAGGAGCTCGGGGCGCTGACGGTGGGTGTCGTGACGCGGCCGTTCTCGTTCGAAGGCCGGCAGCGGGCAAAGCAGGCCGAGCGTGGGATCGAAGAGCTGCGCGACACGGTCGACACACTGATCGTGATCGAGAACGACCGGCTGCTCCAGGTCGTCGAGAAGCGTACTTCTATCGTCGATGCGTTCAAGCTCGCGGACGACGTCCTCCGCCAAGGTGTCCAAGGCATCACCGACCTGATCACGATCCCGGGTCTCGTCAACCTCGATTTCGCCGACGTGCGCACGATCATGCGCGGGGCCGGCTCGGCGCTGATGGGCATTGGCGCAGCGTCAGGCGAGAACCGTGCGACCGAAGCCGCACAGGCAGCTGTCTCGTCGCCGTTGCTCGAGGCGTCGATCGAGGGCGCCACCGGAATCCTGCTCAACGTCACCGGCGGTCGCGAGATCGGCCTATTCGAGGTGAACGAGGCGGCCGAGGTGGTAACCGGAGCGGCCGATCAGAACGCCAACGTCATCTTCGGCGCAGTCATCGACGAGTCGCTCGAGGACGAGGTGCGAGTGACCGTGATCGCAACCGGGTTCGGCCCGCACCGCACGCGCAGGCGCCGACCGGCACAAGCGCTCGAATCCGAGCAGGTCGCCGGCGAGGAGCCGCAACCGGTTCGAAACGAAGGCTTCGACGTCCCCGACGACATCCTGGAAGTCCCTTCGTTCTTGCGCGACTCCTAGGAGGGTTTGGCGAAACAGAGTCTGTGCCGTCGGGCCGCGCTGCTCGCCCCGAGGCGGCGTCCTCGGTCGCCAATAGCTTTGACCAGAGGTTTAGTTCCGCGGCTCTTGCGGAATGTTGGCGGTTGCCCTCTCGGGCTACTGCTGAGCAGGAGCCCGCGATGACCCGGTCCGGCCGTCCCGGCCCCTCCGACTAGCGGGGGGACCGGGACGGCTTCCTTTACCATCAGCCGCCGGATGCAGACGCTTTTGCGGACGCCGCTCTTCGACCGCCACGTCGCGCTCGGCGCGCGGATGGTCCCGTTCGCGGGCTGGGAAATGCCGGTCCAGTACGAGGGTGTGATTCCCGAGCACATGACCGTGCGCACCGATGCCGGCGTCTTCGACGTTTCGCACATGGGCGAGCTCGAAGTCGAGGGGCCCAGCGCGCACGAGCTCCTCCAGTCCGTCCTTTCGAACGATCTCGGAAAGCTTGGAGACGGAGACGCCCAATACACACTGCTGACGAACGAGACCGGCGGGATCGTCGACGACCTGATCGTCTACCGGCTGAGCCCGTTTCGCTTTCTGCTGATCGTCAACGCGGCGAACCGGGACAGCGATTTCGACTGGTTGAAGGAACGCGAGATCGCCGGCTCCGACGTGCGTGACGTCTCGGACGAGTACGCGTTGCTGGCCGTTCAGGGCCCGCGCTCCCTCGCCCGGCTCGGTCTCGCGGAGGCGCCGGGGTTCACGTTCGACGAGGGCGAGATCGACGGGATCGCGTGCATGATCAACCGCACCGGCTACACCGGCGAACAAGGGGTTGAGCTGCTGGTGCCGGCCGAAGACGCGGAAGAGCTCTGGGATCGCGTCGTCGAACGCGGTGTCACCCCCGCGGGCTTGGGCGCACGAGACACGTTGCGGCTCGAGGTTTGCTACCCGCTCCATGGCAACGACATCGGTCCGGAAACCGACGCGATCTCGGCAGGTCTCGGCTGGGTCTGCGCGCTCGGCAAGGTATTCACGGGCGTCGAGGAGCTGCGGCGGATCAAGGAGGCCGGCCCCCGGGAGCGGCTCGCTGCCTTCGTGATGAAGGAGCGCGCGATACCGAGGCAGGGAATGCCGATCGAAGGCGGCGGCGAGGTCACCTCGGGCACGCACTCGCCGATGCTCGACCGTGGGATCGGGATGGGCTACGTGCCGGCCGGCCGGGCCGAGCCGGAAACCGAGCTGACGATCGATGTTCGAGGCAAGCCTCGACGGGCGCGCGTCGTCAAGAAGCCGATCTACAAGAAGGAGGCCGGCCCGAGTGGCGGCGACTGAGACCTACCCCGACGAGCTCCGCTACCACCCGGAGCACGACTGGGCTCGCATCCACGGCGACGAAGCGACGCTCGGCATCACCTGGTTCGCGCAGGACTCGCTCGGAGAGCTCGTGCATTTCGAGCCTCCCGAGGCGGGGTCGACGATCGCGAAGGACGCCTCGTACGGCGAGGTCGAGTCTGTCAAAGCTGTCTCGGACCTGATCACACCGCTCTCCGGCGAGGTGATCGAGATCAACCAGAAGGTCGTCGACGCCCCCGAGACGGTGAACGAGGATCCCTACGGCGAGGGCTGGCTCGTGCGGATTCGGCTCTCGGACCAGGGCGAGGCCGAATCGCTGCTCGACGCCGCCTCCTACCGGCAACTCCTCGAAGAAGCGTAGGGCCGCCGAACCGAGTGAGCTTCCTGTCGCTGACCGAGCGGGACCGCGAGCAGATGCTCGAAACGATCGGCGTCGGCTCGATCGACGAGCTCTTCGAGCAGATACCCGAAGGCGTTCGCCTGGGCCGCGCGCTCGATCTCGAGCCCGCACTCTCCGAGCCTGAGCTCGTCGCGCACCTGACAGAGCTTGCCTCGCGCAACGTCGACACCGGTCGTGAGGTCTCGTTCCTCGGCGCAGGGATCTACGACCACTACGTGCCGGCCGTCGTCGACGCAGTGCTCGCCCGGGGAGAGTTCTTGACCGCGTACACCCCCTACCAGCCCGAGATGAGCCAGGGAGTGCTGCAGGCGATCTTCGAGTACCAGACCGCGATCTGCGAGCTCACCAGTATGGACGTCTCGAACGCCTCAGGCTACGACGGGACGACGGTTGCCGCGGATGCCTGCTATCTCGCTCGGCAGGCGACCGGCCGCTCCACGGTCGTGCTCGCCGAGGCGCTGAACCCGCAGGTGCGCCAAGTCGTCAAGACGTACGCGCCGGGCTTCGGGCTGGACGTCGTCGAGGTTCCGCATCGCGACGGGACGACGGATCCCGACGAGTTGCGCGCAGCGGCCGGCGATGCAGCGTGCGTGATCTTCCAGCAACCGAATTTCTTCGGCTGCCTGGAGCCCGCGCCGGACCTCGCCGCCGCGGCGAACGACGCCGGCGCGTTGCCGGTTGCCCACGTCGACCCGGTCTCGCTTGGCGTGCTGGAGGCGCCGGGCGCCTACGGCTGCTCAATCGCGATCGGCGAAGGCCAGTCGGCCGGCAACTTCCAGTCGTACGGCGGCCCTCACTATGGTTTTTTTGCGGCGCGGTCCGAGTTCATCAGGCGCATGCCGGGCCGGATCTCGGGCGAGACCGTTGACTCGGACGGCAAGCGCGGGTTCGTGCTGACGCTGCAGACGCGGGAGCAGCACATCCGCAGGGAAAAGGCAACCTCCAACATCACGACGAATCAGACGTTGCTCGCGCTGGCCGGCCTTGTCCATCTCTCATGGCTCGGACCGCAAGGGCTGCGCGAGCTGGGGGAGACCTGCCTCGCGCTCTCGCGCTACGCGAAGGACCGCCTGGCCGACGCCGGGCTGGAGCTTGTGTTTCCAGATAAGGCAACGTTCAAGGAGTTTGCAGTCCGCGTCGGACGACCCGCGAAGAGCGCGATCGGCGACGCCCGGGCCGCCGGCATCAATCCGGGCTACGCGCTCGGACGGGACTACGCAGGCCTGGACGACGCATTGCTCGTCGCGGTGACCGAGAAACGGACGACCGCCGAGATCGACCGCCTGATCGAGGTGTTGGCGGCATGAAGCTCGTTTACGAAGAGTCCCAACCCGGCCGGCGGGCCTCGTCGTTGCCGCAACCCGACCTCCCTGCCGGAGAGGTGCCCGACGCGCTTCGCCGCTCGAGCCCGCCGAGATTGCCGGAGATCTCGGAGCCGGAGCTCGTGCGCCACTTCACTGCGCTCGCGGATCGCACCTTTGGCATCGACACGGGTTTCTACCCCCTGGGGTCGTGCACGATGAAGCACAACCCGCGCGTGAACGAGCGGGTCGTCAACCTGCCAGGCTTCCGCGACCTGCATCCGCTCCAAGAGGAGGATGCGTCCCAGGGAGCGCTCGAGCTGATGTGGCGGCTGCAGGAGATCCTGGCCGAGGTGGTCGGTCTGCCGGCGGTCTCGCTCCAGCCGGCCGCGGGCTCCCAGGGCGAGCTGACCGGGCTGTTGTTGATGCGGGCCTATTTCGCAGACCGCGGCGAGGGTGATCTGCGCCGCCAGATCGTGATTCCCGATACGGCGCACGGAACGAACCCTGCCAGCGTGACGATGGCCGGTTACCAGCTGGTGGACGTCAAGACCGACCCGCGAGGGAACGTCGACCTCGAGGACCTGCGGGGCAAGGTCGGCCCCCAAACCGCGGGTTTGATGCTGACCAACCCGTCGACGCTCGGTCTCTTCGACGAGGGGATCGAGGAAATCACGCGGATCTTCCACGAGGCCGGCGCGCTCATGTACTACGACGGCGCGAACCTGAACGCGATTTGCGGGATCTCGAGGCCCGGCGACTTCGGCTTCGACATCGTCCACTTCAACCTGCACAAGACCTTCTCGCAGCCGCACGGGGGCGGTGGGCCTGGCGGTGGGCCGATCGCCGTGCGCGAACGCCTCGAGCCGTACCTGCCCGTCCCGGCCGTCGTGCGCGACGGCGATACGTTCCGTCTCGACTACGGGCGGCCGAAGACGATCGGCAAGGTCCGGGGCTTCTGCGGGCCGTTCGGTGTCTTCGTCCGCTCCTACGCGTACATCCGTTCCTACGGTCCGGCGCTGCGGGAGATGTCCGAAGTGGCGGTCCTGAACGCCAACTACCTGCTTGCGCGACTCAAAGACACCTACGAGGCCCCGTTCGACCGACTCTGCATGCACGAGTTCGTGCTGTCCGGACGGGGGCTCAAGCGCGAGCACGGGGTCACGACGCTCGATGTCGCCAAGCGCTTGATGGACTACCGATTCCATCCGCCGACGATCTACTTCCCGCTCATCGTTCCCGAGGCGTTGATGATCGAGCCGACCGAGACCGAGGCGAAGGAGACCCTCGACGCGTTCGCCGACGCGATGCTCGAGATCGCGCGGGAGGCGGGCGAGCGGCCGGAGCTACTGAAAGAGGCGCCGCACGTTCGGCCCGTCAAGCGGCTCGACGAGGTCCGCGCCGCGAAGCAGCCGATCGTCCGCTATCGGTTCGATGGGCATCAAGACCCCCAGGACGTGGCGCGCGAGCCACGCCCGCTCGAGGCTCAGAAGGGCGTCTAGTTACCCGGCGGCCGCGAGCTGGCCGCAGGCCGCGGCGATGTCTCGGCCGCGCGTCAGGCGGACGGTCGTCGGAATGTTGCCCCGCTTCAGCTCAGACTCGAACGCGGCGATCGCCTTCGGCGAGGAGCCGGTGAAGCTCCCGGTCGGGTTGTACGGGATCAGGTTCACTTTGAAGATCTTCGGATCGAGCAGCTCGGCGAGCGAGCGCGCCTGCTCGACGCGATCGTTCACGCCCGCGAGCATCACGTACTCGACGAAGACCTTGCGGCGCCGGAGCTCGAAGTAGCGACGGCATTCGCCGAGCACGTCAGTAAGCGGATAGCGGTCGTTGACCGGCATCAGCTGCGACCGCAGGGCCGGCTCTGCGGCATGGAGAGACAGCGCGAGCCGCATCGGCTCTTCGACCTCGTCCACGAACTTCCGTAGCCCGGGCAGCCAGCCGACCGTCGAGACGGTCGTCCGGCGATGCGTGACGCCAAGGTCCGGTAGGCGCCGGCCCGCAGCGATCACCTCGTCCACGTTCAGCATTGGCTCGCCCATGCCCATGAAGACGACGTGGTCGATCGCCTCGAGCCGACGAAAATGGAGTGCCTGGTCGAGCATCTCTGAGGCGGTCAGGTTGCGCCGAAAGCGCATCTGGCCGGTCGCGCAGAAGGTGCACGTGAGCGGGCAGCCGCTCTGAGACGAGAGGCAGACCGAGCGCCTCCCGTCCCGGAATCGCATCAGCACGGCTTCCACCGGCAGGCCGTCGCCGGTGCGGAACAGAGCCTTGACGGTGCCGTCGCGCGAACGCGCCTCGTTCTCGACGTCCAGGGTCGAGATCGGTAGCCGCTCGGCCAGGCGGGCGCGAAGCGCCGCAGGTACGTCCGTCATCTCCTCGTAGCCGGACGCTCCTCGCGCCACCCAGGACCAAACCTGGCGCGCGCGGAAGGCGGGCTCACCGTTGCGTTCGAGCGTTTCCTGTAATGCCAGGATGTCCACCGACTGCAGAATACGGACGTGATCGATCTCCGATCCGACACGAAAACGCAGCCCAGCCGCGGCATGCGAGACGCGATCGCCAATGCCGAGGTCGGCGACGAGCAGCGTCGCGAGGACCCGACCGTCAACGACCTCGAAGAGCGCGTCTCCGAACTGCTCGGTCAAGAGGAGGCCGTCTACGTCCCGACCGCGACGATGGCGAATGAGATCGCTCTTCGGGTCCTCTCCGAGCCCGGCGATGAGCTGATCGCCGAGGAGAACGCGCATCTCTTCCAGTCGGAGCTGGGCGGGCCGGCGGTCTTCGCCGGCCTGATGACCAGGCCGGTCCGCGGCCGGGCTGGTCGTTTCGGGCCGGACGAGGTGCAGCGGCTGGTCCGCCGGGGCGACGGCACGCACACCCCGCGAACCCGAATCGTCTCCATCGAGAACACGCACAACGCTTCCGGCGGCCGGGTCTGGCCGCTGGAGGAGATCCAGGCGCTGGTCGCGACCTGCCGAGAGCTCGAACTCTCGGTCCATCTGGACGGCGCGCGTGTGCTGAACGCGTCGGTTGCGAGCGGGGTGCCCGCGGCCGTGATCGCGGGACCGTTCGACACGGTCACGCTCTGTCTTTCAAAGGGGCTCGGCTGTCCGCTCGGGGCGCTTGTCGCCGGCTCGTACGACCGGATGGGCACGGCGCGGCGGTTCAAGCATCAATTCGGGGGCGCGATGCGTCAGGCCGGAATCGTTGCGGCCGCCGGCGTGTACGCGCTCGACCACAACATCGGGCGGCTCGCGGAGGACCACGGACGGGCGCGACGGCTGGCCGAAGGCCTGCAGGCGGCCGGGGTTCCGGTCGACCTCGAGCAGGTGGAAACCAATTTCGTGCAGGTCAACGTCGGCGCACTGGAGCTGGACTCCAGCGAAGCTCTCGCCAGGCTCGCCGAGGAGGGGGTCGGTCTCTCAGCGACCGCCCATCCGGGCATCCTCCGCGCCGTGACGCATCTCGACATCGACGATGACGACGTCGAGCAGGCGATCGAGCGGGTGCCGAGGGCACTCGGCGTGCTCGCCCGCGCCTGACGGCTCGGACTTCGAGCTCCTCGGCTCGCGCCGCTCGCACTGTTTAAGGCGCATCCAGCCTCCTCCCCGCGGCGAGCCTATCGACGAGGGGCGCGCGAGTATGAGGCGAGAGCGCGCCGAAATCGTGACTCTCGACCTCCCGGATCGTGACCGTCGACGGCCCGGCTCGACAACCAGGCTCGGACCGCTAGCGGTCGCCCGCCAGGCCGAAGCCGACCACGAGCGCCACGTAAATCCCGACCAGGAACATGCCCTCCCAGCGCTTCGAGGTGCCGTCGAAGACGACCGCCGCAACCACGACCGTCGCCAAGGCCATCGCCCCGACCTCCTCCCAGCGGAACGCGAGCGGCAGCGCCGGCGTCACGACCCACGAAAGCAGCGCAATCGCGGGCGTCACGAACAGCGCCACCTGGGCGCTCGACGAGACCGCGATCTCGGTCGCGAGCCGCATCTTCCCGCGCCGCGCGATCACGATCGCGCCGCCGTGCTCGGCGGCGTTGCCGACGACCGCGACGATCACGATCGAAATGAAGAACTGTGAGAGCCCGGCGGCCTTCGCGAAACCGTTGAGGGAGTGGACGAGGATCTCGCTGATCACCGCCGTCGCCGCCGTGGCCAGCGCGAGCGCGCCGAGCGCGGTCCGCAGCCGCCAAGCATCGACGCGTTCCTCGTAACCGGATTCGGCGTGCGTCTGCCGGAAGCCGCGAAGCTGAATCGTCTGCACGACGACGTAGAGGACGAGCAGCGCCGCCGCAACCGGAGCGCTCAGCACGGCCAGCGAGTGCCGCTCCGGATCGCCGTGCCAGCCCGGCACCGACGGAAGGAGGAACAGCAGCACTGCCGTCCCGACGAGGCCGAGTTGCAGCAACAGCGAGTTTCGATTGATCGGCTTGCCCGTCGGGCCGATTGCCATTGCCAAGCCGAGCACAAGCAGGAGGTTCGAGATCACGCTGCCGGCGAGTGAACCGCGGACGACGTTCGGGAGCCCGTCGGCGACCGCGAAAGCGGCGATGATCAGTTCCGGAGCGTTCCCGAAGCTCGCGTTCAGGAAGCCGCCGATCCCGGGGCCTGTGTGCTCGGAGGCCTGCTCGGTCGATTCGCCGATCAGCCAGGCGAGCGGTACCAGCGACGCCGCGGCGAGCACGAAGAGCGCGACGTCTCCCGGATGAAAGGCGAAGTCGACGACGAACGTGATCGGGGCGAGCGCGAGAGACGCCCAGAGGAGCTTTCGCGCCACGCCGATACCCTAACGAGGTGCCGGCGGCGGTCCTCTTCGACTGGGGCGACACCCTGATCCGTTTCGTCTACGACGAGGCGCTCGTCGAGGCCGGCCACCGTGCCGGGCTCGCTGCGCTCGAACGTGACGACCTGCCAGAGGTGGAGCGCGTAGCGACGCACTTTCGCGAGCGGTACGAGCCGCTCTTCTGGGCCCCTGGGACCGTCGAGGAGCTCGAGTATCCAGGGCTCGTCCGCCAACTGCTCGGCGACTTCGGGATCGAGGTCGACGACGAGGAGTTGACACGTTTCCTCGAAGCCGAGCACGCGGCCTGGGACCCGGCGCGGCAGGCCGCGGCGAATACACCGGCGCTGCTCGAGGCCCTGCGTGGCCGGGGTCTCAAGCTCGGGCTCGTCTCGAACGCATTCGATCCGGGCTGGCTGCTCCACCGCGATCTGGAGCAGATGGGCCTCGCCGAGCGGCTCGACTTCGCCGTGTTCTCCTCGGAGGTGGGAAAACGGAAGCCGCATCCGGCGATCTTCGAGCGGGCGCTGAACGCGCTCGGGGTTGAGGCAGTCGACAGCGTCTTCGTCGGCGACCGCCTCTATGAGGACGTGCGGGGTGCCGGCGAGCTCGGCATGACGACCGTGCAGGCGCTCTGGTTCCGCGCCGACGAGCATCCCGAGGGCGGCGAGCCCGACTTTCAGGCGTTCACGCAGATGGACGTCCTGAACGTGGTCGACCGGCTCGCCGCCGCGGCGTAGTCGCTTGCGACGCCGACCGAGAGGGCGTCCCGGCTTCGTGGAGGCGACCGTCTATCCCGGTTTGCAGAGCCGCCGCGAGTGGGTTCTTTCTGAAACGACTCCTGGCTAGCTCGCCGCCCTAGCCCGTTCCCGCCTGCTTGTCAAGTCTTGCGGAGGGTGTGTCCGTTCGCCCAAAATTCCAACATGGAGACCAAGCGAGACCTCGTCACCCGGGTGAGCGAGCTGCCTTTGCACCCGCAGGACGAGGTCGAGTGCCGCCGCTGCGGCGTCCACTGCGACAAGGTCGTCCATCCCTCCGCCTGCGTCGAGCGCGACTGCGCGTTCCTCTACTCCTACGAGGAGTTCGGC
>Ga0075423_10001994_pt1 | contig 18322 bp, 8 predicted proteins | sample SoiMethybrSBSTD2_FD_80114 | JGI IMG/M metagenome (GOLD analysis project Ga0075423, IMG submission 80114) | Bulk soil microbial communities from a Populus tree surrounding site in Tennessee, USA - Soil MetaG P. TD hybrid SBSTD2 | ecosystem: Environmental > Terrestrial > Soil > Tree plantation...
ACGCTGTTCGAACTCAAGGGCGGTGGCATCTATATTCGCGACAACTTCACCCCGTTCACCGATGATTTCTCCACGCCAGGTCGGTCGGATTCCGGCACTGGCTTCTCGCTGGTCAATGCGACCACTGGGAGCCGTCAGGTCCACAATCGCACGACGCTCGACGCGTCGCTGATGCACAGCGGGGCGAGTTTCATCAAGGGAACGCATGATCTGAAGGTCGGGATCCAGGACGTCTACGCGACGCAGGTCACGAACACGCTGACGTTCTCGAATGTGTCGTACAGTGATCTCAACGGTGCGAAAGATCAGGCGACGTTCCGGGATCCCGCCGTCACCGGCGGTCGAATCCAGCAAGTCGGCGGCTACGTTCAGGACAACTGGACGGTGAACGGACGCCTGACGCTCAACTTGGGTGTCCGCTACGATCACACGCTCGGCGACATTCAGCCGATGGACTCGCAGACGACGCTCATCGGTATCGACACGACGTTTCCGTCGGCGGCTGCTAATGCGACATTCACGGGCATCCCCGATTTGATCAAGTTCAACAACGTGTCGCCACGCCTCGGGATGACGGTTCGTCTTGACCAATCAGGGAAGACGGTGTTCAAGACCAACTACGCACGTCTCTACGGGAAACTGGCGACGAGCATGTTCAACAGCAAGGCGCCGGGCAACACGACGTCGGACACCGAGCGTTTCAACCCCGCCACCGGCAAGTACGACATCCCCGTTTCCATTGTCAATAACCAGATCAATTTCGCCATCGATCCGGCTTTGAGGAACCAGTACACCGACCAGTATTTCGTCGGCATTGAACGAGAGCTCATGGGTGGCATGGGAGTGGACGTCTCATTTGTCGTCAAGAATGAGGGCGACTTCATCAGGCTCAATGATGTGGGTGGGACATACGCGCCGGCGCAGATCAACAATGTATTCCGCGGCAACACGTATGCAATCACTGCGTTCAACAGAACCTCGGCGTCTGCCGCGAGTCTATTCCAAGTCGTCAATCGCACCGACTTTGCGCAGGACTTCAAGGCGTTCTTCATTCAGTTGAACAAACGCTTTTCAAATGCGTGGCAAGCGCAGGCGTCGTACACCTGGCAGGATGCGCAGGCATACGCGACCGGGACCGTAACCGGCAGTACGCAGCAGGATTTCGCGGCGCTGAGCTCCACCGCCGGGTTTGGTCGAACTCCGAACGATCTGATCAACGCCTACGGTCCGACTCCGACGAATTCAACCAATTCCTTGAAACTGTCGACGACATACCGGGCGCCCCTCGATTTGGTATTCGGTGCTCGTTATTCGTACGAGTCGGGCCGTCCGTACGGTCGTCTCATTACGGCGCGTCTCAACCAAGGCAACGTGACCATTCTCGCCGAGCCACGGGGCGCCTATTACATGGATCCGGTCAACGACCTGCAGATCCGTATCGACAAGGATTTCAAACTGCCGAACCGGCACACCGTCCGCCTGTCGCTCGACATGTTCAACATCTTCGATACCGGCACCGTGCTGACCATATTGAACAACAGCAGCCAAACCGGAGACGCCGGTTTTGGTCAGACCAACACCGTCGTCCAGCCCAGGCGGTTCACCGTCGGCCTTCGCTATCAGTTCTGACCTCGAACGCAAGGAGGAGATCTCGTGCGCCGTTTCAACATTCTTGTTTTTGCTGGGCTGGCGATCGCGTGCATCGCTGTGTGCGGAGGCCGCGTCTTCACGCAGGGGAAGACGGTCGAGTGGCGCTACTTCGGTGGCGACAAGGCCTTCACGCGGTATTCACCGGCCGATCAGATCAACCGAAACAACGTCAAGAGCCTGCAGATTGTCTGGCGCCACTCGGCGACGAACTCGAGCTTCAAGGAAGCGTTCCCGCAAGTCCGCGTCAACGCGTACTTGCGTGCCACGCCGATCATGATCGACGGGATGCTTTACACACAGGACGCGCATGGTTTCGTCGGCGCGTTCGACGCAGGCTCGGGAGACGTCGTGTGGCAACAAGAGCCGTTTGCGCGAACCGAGGAAGAGCTTCAGGGCCAAAGCACCCGCGGAGTTGACTACTGGCGCGGAGGCAGCGATCAGCGCATCTTCGCCGTTCGTGGCGAGTATCTGTATGCATTAAACGCGAAGAGTGGCAAGCCGTATCAAGATTTCGGCGACCACGGCCGCGCGCGGCTGCACTTCGAGGAGAGTCAACCTCTTGCTGGGAAGTTCAACGACACCACCGGACCGCTGGTCGTCGGCAACGTCGTCGTCGTGACCGGCAACACCGCTGGTGCAGGCGATGGCGGGGTGATCAAGGAAGCCGCGCCAGAGAACGTGCGCGGCTTCGACGCGAAATCAGGAAAGCTTCTCTGGACGTTCCACGTCGTACCACAACAGGGCGAGCCTGGAACCGAAACGTGGGGCAACGAGTCGTGGAAGGTTGCAGGCGATATCGGTGCGTGGAACCCGATGTCGGCCGACGAGCAGCTCGGCTACGTCTACATCCCGCTCACCGCCCCCACGGCCGCGGCATACGGCGGATGGCGACCGGGCGCGAATCTGTACTCCGACGCCGTCGTCGCGCTCGATGCCAAAACAGGCAAGAAGGCCTGGCACTACCAGATGATTCACCACGATCTCTGGGAGTACGACAACGTGGGACCGGCGATTCTGGGCGACATCACGGTCAACGGTCGCCGCATCAAAGCGGTGATGCAGCCGAATAAGAACGGGTTTCTGTACGTCTTGAACCGTGTCACTGGTGAACCGGTGTGGCCGATCGTCGAGCGGCCCGTGCCCGGCTCGCTGGTGCCTGGGGAGCAGGCGTCAGCCACGCAGCCGATCCCCACGAGACCGCCGGCGTTCGATCGGCAGGGCATCACTGAAGATGATCTGATCGATTTCACGCCCGAGCTGCGAAAGCAAGCACTCGAATACGTCAAACCGTTCGTGCTTGGGCCGCTCTATACGCCGCCTTCGATTCGAAGCGACGAAGCCGACGGCAAGAAGGGCACGCTGACGATTCCCGGCGCCTGGGGAGCCGGCAACTGGCACACGGGCGCGTTTGATCCCGAAACAGGCATGTATTACGCCGTGTCGTTGACACTCCCGGGCGTACGCGCGGTGGTGAGCACCAAAGGCAACAGTACCGCCACGATGGACTACGCAGGTCCGGGCCCGAGTCAACAGACGAATGCTCCCTCGTTCGTCCAAGGACTCGGTCCGCAGGTGCAGGGCTTGCCGATTGTGAAACCGCCGTACGGCCGCATTACTGCGTTCAACCTGAATTCAGGCGACCAGGTGTTCATGGTCGCCAACGGCGACGGGCCACGCGATCATCCGTTGTTGAAAGATTTGCATCTTCCGCCGCTCGGCGTGCCCAACCGTCCGGCTCCGCTCGTGACCAAAACGCTGCTGTTCATCGGCGAGGGGAGTGACTCGGTCATTGGGACGCCCCAGGTGTCGTGGGGTTGGGGCAAGAAGTTCAGAGCGTACGACAAGGCGACAGGTCAGGTCGTCTGGGAAACCGAACTGCCATCGGGCACGACGGGCGCACCCATGACGTACATGCACAAAGGGCGACAGTACATCGTCGTTCCGATCGGTGCGAAAGACCATCCAGCCGAATTTGTGGCGCTTGCGCTACCTGACAGCAAGCAAACAACCGCTGGTGAAGCGCACAAGTAGTTCGCATGTGCAGGAGCGACCCTGGGAGGACATATGAAGCAGGCGAAGCTAGCGGTGGCGCTTACCGCAGCCATGCTTGTCGCGTCAAGAGCAACGGACGCGCAAACGGTCAGCACGACGACCGGCGCCATTAATGGAACGGTGTCTGATACAACCAAAGCCGTCCTTCCCGGCGTTACGGTGACACTGTCGGGGCCTGCCGTCATGGGCACGCCGACCGCCGTAACTGATCAGGGCGGCTTCTTTCGATTGCCGAGCCTCGCCCCTGGCGATTACAAACTGACATTCGAGCTGTCAGGGTTCGGCACTGTTACGCGCGAGGGCATCCACGTCGGCCTGGGATTCACCGCGACGCTGAACATCGAGATGAGCCCGGGCTCTGTCGCGGAAACGATCACGGTCAGCGGTGCATCACCCGTCGTCGATCTGCAAGCAACGAACGTGACGACGCGTTTCGACACCGAACGGCTCGCCAGCTTGCCAGGGTCGCGCGATTTTTGGGCGATCGTCGCGCAGACGCCCGCGGTGTCGATGTCGCGGGTGGATGTTGGGGGCAGCGGCGCCTTGACGCAACAGCCCTACACCGCGTATGGGCTTACGAGCGGCGGCGGAGTGAACCGTGGTGTCGTCGAAGGGATCATGGTGAACGAAGGGTCTGGAGGCGGCGGAAGCGATCTGTATTACACGGACTACGGCTCGTTCGCCGAAATCGCCGTCAACGCAGTGGGCAATACCGCTGAAATGCCCAATCCTGGAGTGCTCAGCCAGTTCATCACAAAATCGGGCGGCAACAAATACCACGGCACGCTGTATGCGGACTACGAAAACGACTCGATGGAAACCCACAACATCGACACGGCGCAGATCGCCGCCGGCGTGACAGGGAGCAACGTTCTTGCCGCCGTCGATACGAACCGGCTGAGCACGTTCAAGGACTTCAACGTCGATCTCGGCGGCTTCGTCACGAAAGACAGGATGTGGTGGTATGGCGCGTACCGCCGCACGACCAGCGGCCAGCGGTACCCGACACTCGTGGACGATGTGCAGGAGACGTGGGTGCCGGTGGGCACGGGGAAGATCACCTACAACCTCAATTCGTCGCAAAAACTTATCGGCTATTTCCAGCACGCCGACAAGTCACAACCCGACTATCTCGGCGCCATCCAAATCGGCGGCGGTCGCACGACCTCCGCGATCATGCACGCGGACACCGTCTGGAATTCGCATTTTCCGACGAATGTCTGGAAGGTCGAATACAACTCGGTGCTGAGCAACGCCTTGCTCCTCGAGGTACGAGTGGGTGCCTACAAGTCGATTTGGTGGCGCACGGGCAAGAGTGCGGCGCCGCGCGTCGAGGACACCGGCAACAACTTCGTGTCCGGCGGCGTGTATGGCATCACGTTCGATCGCAGCCGTCCGCAAGTAAATGGGTCACTCAGTTACTCGAAAGCAGGCTGGGGCGGTAATCACAATTTGAAGTTCGGGGGCGAAATCATGCGGGACCTCGTGATCAATCCGTTCTACGGATTCACGAGCCCGACCAATGCCTTGTCGTTGTTCGTGAACGGTGCGCCCAGCCAGGTGTTCGTCTATCAGTCGCCGTCGTTCTCGCAGAGTGGCGTGTTGAGTGACGCGCTCTACGTGAACGACACGTTGCAGCTCAATAGGCGACTCACGCTCAATCTTGGACTGCGGTGGGACCGCCAGCAGGCGTTTCTACCCGCGCAGGATGGGCCAGGCGGCCAGACGTTTGCGGAAGTCGCCAACGTGATCTCTTGGAACAACAATTGGGGGCCACGTCTGGGCATCAGTTACGATGTCACCGGTGACGCCAAGACACTCGTAAAGGCGAGCTACGGTCAGTTCTGGCTGTATCCTGGCGCCGACTTCGCCGGCAGCATCAACCCGAACGCATCTACTTGGAACAAACAGTACCGCTGGACGAACGACGCGAACCGCAACGGCGTCTGGGATCCTGGCGAAGAAGCAGCGTTGCTCGGCGTTACCGGTGGCAGTACGTCGACCGCGCTCGATTCGAATCTGCAAAACACGTTCACGCGGCAGGTGACGACGTACGTCGAGCGCGAAGTGGCCCCGAATTTTGGTGTTCGCTCGGGCTTCGTGTGGAACGGGCGTCGACAGGTCAGAGCGACGATTAGAGCGGATCGGCCGTTTGCCGGCTACGGCGCAGCGGTCACCGTGCAAGATCCCGGTCGTGACGGTCGAGCGGGCACGGCGGACGATGGCTCGTCATTCACCGCCTACAACCTCTCGAGCCAGTATGTCGGCTTGGCAGCCGTCAACCTCACCACAAACCTGCCCGATTCCGCCAATAGCGATTACTACACGTGGGAGCTCACCGCGACGCGACGCGAAGTCGGGCGCTGGTCGTTGCTCGCGAGTTTTGCCGAAACATGGAGTCGCGAGACGAATTTTGGGGCATTCACGCCGAATGCATTGATCAATACGGATAACGGCCGGAACCACTACAAGACGTGGCAAGCAAAGATCAATGCGAGTCTCAGGCTGCCGATGGATTTGCGCGTAACGCCGATTTTCCGACACCAGTCGGGCACACCGTTCGGCCGCACGTTTGTGGCGACGCTCAACTACGGGAACGCAACCATCCTTGCGGAACCGTTCAACGCGGAGCGGACGCCCAACATCGACGTGTTCGATGTGCGCTCGGAGAAGGTCTTCACGGTGGGCCCCGCGCGAGTGACCGGGTTCTTCGACGTGTACAACATCTTCAATACGAACGCGGAACAAGCGTTGTCGACGAGTTCAGGCAGTTCGTTTCTCAGGCCCACGGCCATCACGCCGCCGCGCATCGCTCGAGTCGGGTTGAAGCTGCAGTGGTGAACCTGGCGTGAGCGACTGGACCCACCGCGACCTCGGAATGGGGCGCAATATCTCTCGCCGTGACTCTCTGAACGGCGTGGCCATGACCGTCACGAGTTCGGTCGTGGCGCCGCCGTGGCTGGAGTCGATGCAAGGCGTCGGATCGCCGGAACAGGCGCTCGATTACTATCCGCCCCTGAGAACCGGATTACGGGGCAGCCATCCAGCATCGTTCGAGGTGGCCCACCAGTTGCGTGACGCGAAACCCTGGCGCGACGCGGCCACCGACACTGGCGAGTCGTACGATCTCGTAGTCGTGGGCGGACGTATCAGCGGTTTGGCGTCGTACAACTACAACACGCTGTTCGACCCAGTGGAGTGGTGCCTCTCGTCGCCCGAGGATCGCGCGTGCGTCGTGGGTCGCAGGCAGTGTGGTCGAATCTCGATTGCAAACGCAGACGCCGCTGGCAGCTCGCACACGGACGCCGCCATCGACATGGCGTATCGTGCGGTCGGGGAAATCGTCGAATCTCGCGCGTGCGACCACCTGTCGCACTTCAAGCCGTCGAGTCACTAACGAGGACTCAACATGGATGCCAGCGACCGCAACCTTGGGATGGACCAGCTCATCACGCGCCGTGATTTCCTCAACGGTGTGGCGCTAGGAGTCGTTGGATCCGCGCTCGCGCCCGAGCTCGCACGCGCCGCGCAGCAGGAGTTCGCGCCCGAGCGTGCGCCTGACTACTACCCGCCGACGCGAGTCGGCATGCGAGGCAGCCATCCAGGATCGTTCGAAGTCGCGCACCAATTGCGCGATCGGCGTCAGTGGGATTTGTCGGGCGCCGTCAATACGGATGAAACGTACGATCTCGTCATCGTCGGCGGCGGTCTAAGCGGCCTGTCGGCGGCGTACTTCTTCATCAAGGACGTCGGCCGGAGCGCAAAGGTCCTCATCCTCGACAACCATGACGACTTCGGCGGGCACGCGAAGCGCAACGAGTTCACCTACGACGGCCGGCTGCTCGCGCTGAATGGCGGGACACTCAACATTGAATCGTGGGGCCGTTACAACGAGCATGCGAGAGGCGTCGTCAACGACATCGGCATCGACATCGATCGTTTCTTATCGGCGAACGACAAAAACCGGTCGTTGTACCGGTCACTCGGCCTGACCGGTCAAGCGACCTTGTTTGACAAAGAAACGTGGGGTGTCGACAAGCTGGTGATTCGGCACGCGGGCGGTGGGCGCGGCGAAGGCGCTCCCGGCAGAGGCGGAGCGCCGGCGCAGAATGCCGGCGGCGGCCGTGGTCGGGGCGCCTACACGGCCGATGACCTCGCACACACGCCTCTTTCGCCGCAGGCGCAGAAGGACATGCTGCGCCTGTATACCGGGCCGCATCCCGACTACATGCCCGGGCTCTCGTCGGCAGAGAAGAAGGTTCGTCTCGCGAAAATGAGCTACCAGGATTTCTTGCTCAACCTGGTAAAGGTCGACAAGCAAGTGTTGTGGTTCTTCAGGAACCAGGGAGCGGGCAGTTTCTGCGTCGGCGTGGATTGCTTCCCTGCGTTGTTTGCATGGCAGGACGGTCTTCCGGGATTCAGCGGCATGGACCTCGAGCTGAGCCCCAAGGGCCTGCTGGCCGACTTGCCGGGGGGTCACCACGGCCGTCAGATCGGCCCCGGCGGAGGACCGACCGTTCATTTCCCGGATGGGAACGCCACGATCGCGCGCCTCCTCGTTCGGTGGCTAATCCCGGATGCGGTTCCCGGAAAATCGATGGAGGACGTCGGCGCGGCGCACATCAACTATGCCTCGCTCGATCGAGCCGGTCAGACCGCGCGCGTCCGTCTGAACAGCACCGTCGTGCAGGTACGTCATGACGGTGACATATCAAAGGCCAAAGAAGTCATCACCAGCTACGTTCGTGGCGGCAAAACGTATCAGGTGCGTTCGCGTGCCGTCGTGATGGCGTGCTGGAACATGTTCATTCCGTCTGTGGTTCCCGATTTGCCGGTCGTTCAGAAAGACGCTCTGGCCTTTGGCGTGAAGGGTCCACTCGTCTATACGAGCGTCGCCGTCAAGAGCTGGAAGGCGTTCGAGAAACTGGGCGTGACCGGCGTCAGTGCGCCGACGATGTATCACACCGGAGTGGATCTTCCCGAAGCGGTCAGTCTCGGCGATCTGCATCATCCTCAAACGCCGGACGAGCCAATCGTGCTGCACATGACCCGGTTTCCGATGTCGCCGGGCAAGCCACGCAAAGAGCAGCATCGAATCGGTAGAGCGGACCTCCTGGCCACGACATTCGAAACCTTCGAACGGAGCATCCGTGACCAGCTCGCCAGAAGTCTCGGGCAGGGCGGCTTCGACCCAGCTCGCGACGTCGTCGCCATCGCCGTCAACCGATGGCCGCACGGCTATGCGTACACATACAATCCTCTTTACGATCCGGTGGAATGGGTCTACACGTCGACCAACGACCGGCCTTGCGTCAAAGCTCGGCAGCCGTTCGGACTGATTACCATTGCGAACTCTGACGCGGCAGCAAGTCCGCATACTGATGCGGCGATGCTCGAAGCGCACCGAGCAGTTCAAGAGGTGCTGCAACGAAGGGCGATGCCCTTATTGGGCAACTGATCCTTGACAGGTCTGGCTGCAAAGCATAGAGTTTGCAGAATTTTATTTTTCATGTAACGTTCGGCCCTCTGTCTTCATTCCCTGGTTCGGTTGATCGGGATCGTCGTTTCAAGGGGAGGGAAAACAGCATGCGGCGACGGGTCATCGCCCACGGTGTCTTGCTGCTGGTTCTGGTGTCGTTTGCCATTCCAGCACGCGCGCAACGAACGACCGGCGAAATCGTCGGGACCGTCACTGACGAGTCTGGTGCGGTTTTGCCCGGTGTGACCGTGACCATTCGCGGCTCCGGCTTGCCCGGAGCGCCAAATGTCGTTACGAGCGAAACCGGCGCGTATCGATTCCCGGCCCTGCCGCCGGGCGATTACACGCTCGAGTACACCCTCCAGGGCTTCGCGACGCTCCGGCGCGAGAACATACCGGTCGGTGTCGGCGCCGTCATCGACCTGAAGGTCTCCCTCAAAGTCAGCAGCCTTGAAGAGACGGTGACCGTGAGCGGCGCGTCGCCGGTCGTCAACGTCGCTTCCACCACGGTGAGTACGAACTACAACCAGGAGTGGGTCGCGTCGGCGCCAATCAGGCATTTCTCGTTCTTCGACCTCGTGAATTCGGCTCCGGGTGTCAGTGCGACGACGACGGTGGGATCGGGAACGACCGCCACAACGCTGGGCAGCACGACGAATGACAACGTGTACGCGATCGACGGCACAGACCTTTCCGCGCCAACGGGCGGGACGGCCTGGCCGTGGCCGAACGCGGACGCGATTCAGGAAATCGAGGTGCTGCAGCTCGGGGCGTCGGCGGAGTACGGCAATGTGGTGGGTGCCGTGTTCAACGTCGTGACCCGCCAGGGTGGCAACGTCTTTCATGGTGACGCGACCTACTACGGCCAGAGTCAGTCGCTCACGGCGCGCAACACGACGGTTTCACAAGAGTGCGCCGGCGTTTCGAATTGTCCGTCGTCGGGGCGGCCGTATCACCGGGCTGAATGGCGCGACGCCACCATGCAAGTTACCGGCCCGATCGTTCGGGACAAATTCTGGTTCTTCGGATCGTTCGAGTATCAGAACGATTACGATTCGCAACCTGGAACAGACCCTGCCTTTCCAGCGAAGTCGACGTCGCGGCGGGTCTTCTACAAGCTGAACTACAACATCACCGACAATCATCGGATCATGCACGGGTACCACAACGACTACTGGAGCTTCCCCGGCGTGCCGAACGCGCTCCAGGCGCCGAGCACCGTGAATCTCGGACACGGCGACAACCCGACGCCCAACCTGGTTTACACCGGCATTCTGTCGAGCAAGACGTTCGTCGAGGCGCGACTCGCTGGATACTACGGCAAGGACTCCACCGATCCGCTGCAGGACGGTCAGCCACGCGTGATGCCGCGCATCGTCAACAACGATACCGGTCAGATCACGGGTGGCATCTCGTCGTGGGGCGATGCGAAGACGTGGCGGACTGGAATGAGCGGCAAGATTTCACATCTGGCGGACAGGTTCATGGGCGGTAGTCATGACCTGAAGCTGGGTGTGCAGTACAGCGGCGGTGGGCGCGACGCGATCCTGGGCGTCAACGATTACATCTATATCGTCGGGGGCAAACAATCGTACGGATACACGAGGCTGCCATACCATTCGGGCGGCCTGATCCGGAACATCGGAACCTACGTCGACGACACCTATCGCCTCGGCAGCGTCGTGACGTTCAATCTCGGCCTGCGATACGACCACAGCCAGGCGCAGTATCCATCGTTTCCGATCTTGGACGCGTCGTCGAATCCAACCGGGAAGTTCTCGCCGGGCAACAGCGACGTCTATCACTGGAACGTGGTGTCGCCCCGAATCGGGGCGACGTGGAAAGTCAACGAGTCTGGAAAGACCGTCGTGAAGGGCTACTACGGTCTGTTGTACCGGGGGATCTTCCTCAACGATTTCACCGCTGCGATCCCCTCGATTCAACCGAGGTACTACTTCGACATCAATGCGGCTGGCGCTCGCACCGGGCTCACCGTCGTGAGCAGCGCCGACAACCTCGCCATCGATCACGGTTACAAGGATCCGTATTCGCATGAGGCCATATTCCAGGTCGAGCAGGAGGTCGCGGGTAATCTCGGCCTGCAGGTGAACTACGTGCACAAGCGCGGGTACGACTATCCCGGGTGGCAAGACATCCGTGGTCAGTACACACAAGTGCCGTACCTCGACAGCGTTGGACCGGGTGCGACAAGTCAGACGGTGATGGTCTACCGGCTGTTGACACCAGTCAGTCAAAGCGTCTTTCAGATGACGAACGTGGCAGGGTTGTACAGTCGGTACAACGGCGTCACCGTGACCGGTACGAAACGGATGTCGCACAACTGGCAGGCGACGCTGTCTCTCGTGCTCTCGAAATCCGAAGGTCGCTTGCCATCGAGCACTGGCGGGCCCGCGGCGGCGCAGGGCGGCACCTCTGGAACGTTCGGCCGGATTCCCGGCACCGGCGGTATCAATGACTTCGTGAACAGCGACGGGCTGCTGATTGGCGATCGGCCCGTCGTAGCCAAGGCGCAGATCATCTACAAGCTGCCGTGGGGGGTCCTGCTGTCGGGCAATCTGCAGCACCAGACCGGTCGGCCATGGGCGCGGCAGTTCCGGATCGGCGGACTGGGTTTTGCCAGCCGTCCGACCGTTTACGTCGAGCCGCTCGACGGCAGCCGCCGTGTGCCGAGTCTCGATCTCGTCGATGCGCGCGTGCAGAAGACGATTCCGCTCGCCGGGCAGGGCTTCAAGCTGGACCTGTTCCTCGATGCGTTGAACCTGACGAACACCGACACGAGCGAGAACGTGCTGAGCCGCCGGGGCGATCAGCCGGCGTCGTTCGATGTCCCGGCTCGGTTCGTCTATCCGCGACGGCTCCAGCTCGGCGCGCGAATCAAGTTCTGACGACGCGAGAGCCTGAAGTTGTCTATTTCAGGCTCTCGAGCCGATCCTTCGCCGCGGAAAACCGCGGATTCAGTTCAAGCGTTTTTCGGAGATATTCCGCCGCTTCGCTGGGCCGGTGTTCGCGTTCGAGCGTGAGCGCCAGGTTGTACGTGTAACGCGCCTCGCCGCCATCCCTTCGAACCGCTTCTCGAAACGAGCGTTCCGCCGCATCCAGGTCGCCGTCCGCGCCGAGAATCATCCCGACCGAATTCCATTGCGACGCCTCTGTCGGATCCAGATCGATCGCTGTGCGGAATTCGGCGAGCGCGGCCTGAAGATGCCTGCTATCACGATGGAGGTCGCCGAGCCGGCGATGGAGTCGTGGATCGCGCGGCACGGCGGTTGTGCCGCGGCCGAGCGCATCGACGGCAGCGCTCCGGTTGCCCGCGGCGACGTGGCATTCGGCGAGCATCAGGTACGACGCGGCAAAGCCAGGCAGACGTGGAATCGCGCGCTCGAACTCGTCGGCAGCCGCCCGCCACTTCCGGAGTCCTACGAGCGCCTGGCCGTAGTAGTAGTGCGATTCAAAACTGTCGATGCCGTGCGAGGACAGCGTGCGAAAGCGATCCGCGGCTTCGGCATAGTGCCTATCTCGCAGTTGCACCAGGCCTTCATGCAGCACGGTATTGAGCACTTTGTATTCCTCGACCTTGTCCTTCGGGTCGGCGCGCGCCGACGGATGGTCAGGCGCACTCCCACTGGCGTAGCCGAGGGCAGCCAGTTTCCGCACGAGATCTGCGGGGACATCCGCGGGTTGTGCAGAGGTCGCCCGTGCCGCAGTCGAGTCCTCAGATGCGAGGCGACGATCGAGCACAGCTCGCAGGGCCCGAGCACGCGTCGGCTCGGCGTCGACGAGGTTGCGCTGCTCATTCGGGTCGCGAGCGAGGTCGTACAGCTCGGGCCTTGGCGCAAGAATGAACTTCCATCGGCCGTCTCGCACGCTTCGCAGGTCGCTCCAGCCGTAGTGCAGCCTTGGCGTCAGAGATTCGGCGAACGCCGGCACGTCGCCGATGGTGGCAACTGCGCCGCGCAAAAGGGGTGCGAGACTGCGTCCGGCAAGCGCATCGGCTGTGCGTGGCGCCCGGATGCCGGCGAGATCGAGCACGGTGGGGAAGACGTCGACGCTGTGCGCGACCGGGTGAATTCGCGCGCCTGGTCGAATACCTGGACCACGAAAAAGCAACGGAACCTTCACTGTCGCCTGATACAGGAAGAAACCGTGGACGAGTTCGCCATGCTCCCCGAGCGCCTCGCCATGGTCCGAGGTCAACGCCATCAGCGTGCCATCGCGAATGCCGAGCCGTGTCAGCGCCGCATCGAGCCGTCCAATCAGGTCGTCGGACCACGCGACCTCGCCATCGTACGGTCGATCCGCGTATCGCGAGGCGTACGGCTCCGGCGGCTCGTAGGGCGCATGCGGATCGTACAGGTGGACCCATACGAACGTCCGCGCCTGCGCGTGGCGCTCGAGCCAGGCGATCGCCTCGCCTACCGCCACGTCGCCGCGCTTTTCGAGGATGTCCAGAAATCTCGCCTCGTCCGCGGCATCGGAGCCGAGATCGAATCGGTCCGAGAAGTGGTCGAAGCCGCGTCCCAGACCGGACTGAGCCGATAGCACGATCGACGATACGAAGCCTGCCGTCTCGAACCCGGCGGCCTTGAATGCTTCCGCAAGCGTCGGGATGTCCGGCGCGAGGGCGCGCGAAATGTTGTCGCGAATTCCATGCTGCGCGGGATACAGGCCGGTGAAGATCGAGACGTGTGATGGCCGGGTGATCGGCGTGGGCACGGTCGCCTCGAGCGCGATCGCACCGTCATGAGCGAGCCGATCGATGTTCGGTGTCGCGATCCGTTCGTCACCGTAGCAGCCGAGGTGATCGGCGCGGAGCGTATCGATCGTTACGATCAGAACATGCCGAGGCAAGGCGGGCGCGGTTGCCGGATCGCGCGCGACACAACCGGTCGCGCACCAGGCCGCAACCAGCAGACCGAGATCAGCTCGCACGCCGATTCTCCAGCCTGCGACCTTCGGCGGCCTCGCGCTCGGCGTCCTTCGTTCGCCCGCGCCGCGAATACACGTCGGCGAGCACATAGTGGCCGAGCGGCGCGATCTCCGCGTCGGGCTTCAATTCCACGCCCTTCTTGGCGGCGGCCTCAGCCCCATCGAGGTCGCCGATGTCCAATCGGGCCTTCGCGAGATACAGATAGCCGCCCCCGAACTCGGGATTTGCCTCGACTGACTGCTGGAAATGGACGGCGGCTTCAGCCGACCGGCCTCCAGCGGCCAGGAGCTTGGCAAGGTTGAAATGCGCCTGGTAGATTTTCGAATTCCGCGCGATCTCTGACTGGTACTCACCGATCGCCTTGGCCGGCTCTCCTCGCGCTTCTCGAATCAGTCCGAGATCGTAGTGCGCCATCGGCTCGTCGGGCTTGCTCCGCAACGCGTCCGTCAGCAGGCGTTCGGCTTCGTCGTATCGTTTCAGCTCGATGTAGCACTCGCCAAGCTTGGTCTGGAACGCCGGCCGCTCGATGTTGTCGGCAATCGCGCGCTGAAGGAGCGCTTCGGCCTTCGTGAATTGACCACCCTTCATCCAGATGTCGGCCAGTTGATACCGCGTCTTCGAATCGCGCGGGTTGAGCGCGAGGGCGCGCTCGAATCCCGCCTCGGCGGCTTCCGTGCGTCCGTCTGTTTTGTACGCGAGAGCCAGACTGAACGCAGCGTTTTGGTTGTCGGGATCGAGCGACAGGACCTTCTGGTAGGCACCAATGGCCTCGCCATTCCGTTTCGCCTTGGTGTTCATGTTGCCGAGCATCAAGTACGCTTCGACGATCTCGCCGTCCGCCGCCAGCGCCTGACGCACCTTGCCGATCCCTTCGTCGAGCCGACCCTCGACCGAGTCGAGTCCCGCCTGCTTCAGGAGGTTGTACAGCGCGATCTTGTCCTTGGGATCACCGCGCACTCGATCTTCGAGTGCGCGCGGGCTGATGCTGCTGCCGACGTATCCCAGCGAGCGCAACCGCTGCTCCACGTCCGGATCGACCGGCTGCGGGGCGCTCGATTGGTGAGCGCTCGACGTTCGAGCCACCAACGTCTGGAGCGCGCGCTGAAGCGCGTCGGCCCGACCGGCATTGGTGACCGCAATGTCATGCAGTTCGCCTGGATCGGCCTGCGTGTCGTACAACTCGCGCCGCGGTGCGGCGATCAAGTGGTAGCGGCCATCGCTCATCGAAGTGAGTTCACTCCACCCATAGTGGTGTCGTGGATACCAGGTTTCGGACACAGCAGGCAGATCGAGTTGGCCGCCGCGGGTCAGCGGCAGCAGGCTGCTCCCTTGGACAACTTTCGGCGATGGAATGTGCAATAACTCCAGAATCGTCGGCATCACGTCCACCATCCGAACGTGGCCGTTGATGACGCGTGCAGGCACCCCGGGCCCAGCAATCAGCAGCGGAATGCGGATGTCAGAATCGTAGATGAAAAACCCGTGCTGCTCCTCACCGTGTTCGCCCAGCGATTCGCCGTGGTCGCCTAGAATGACAACGAGCGTACGGTCGAGCCGGCCGGCGGTTGAAAGACGATCGATGAGCCGCCCCACCTGGATATCGGCAGCGGCGATCTCCCCATCGTAGGCACCGATCATCGTCGGCGGAAACCTCGATCGAATCGGTTCCGGTGGATCGTACGGCGCGTGCGGCTCATACAAATGTACCCACGCGAAGAACGGCTGGGCAGTATCCTGATCGAGCCATTCGAGGGCTTTCGAGACGACTTCGCTGGCCGGCCGCTGGACGGCGTCGAGCCCTACGTCAAGGCGATACTTGGCGAGGTCGAAGTCGTCGTAGTAGCGGTCGAACCCCTGTCCGATGCCCCATCGATGATCGAGCACAAATGCTGCGATGAAGCCGCCGGTGCGGTAGCCGCGTGCGCGTAACACCTTCGCGAGTGTTTCTTGATCGTCAGACAGGTAGAACCCGCCGTTGTCGCGCACGCGGTGGTACCACGGGAACGTTCCGGTCATCAGCGATGCGTGCGCGGGCAACGTCAGCGGCGCGACTGTAGTGGCGTGCGCAAAGCGAAGACCTCTTGCCGCGATCGCGTCGATCGCTGGCGTTTGCGCCTCTTTGTAGCCATAGCTGCCAACGTGGTCTGCGCGCAGCGTGTCGATCGTGATCAGAAGAACGTTCGTCGGCGTGTCGCGCCCCGCACGAACCACCCAGAACGCTAGCCCCGCCGCAATCGCGAGGCCCGCGCCAAGCGCAAAGGCGACGCGTCTCGGCAACTGCAGGGTGCCAAAGGTGGCCACGTGAGGCATTGTAATCAATGCGACAAACTTTGCAGGTTTTTGGTTGCCCTGCTGTCAGGGCGTGGCTACAATCACCATTCCAGCTGAGCATCCACAAGGAGCGTGACATGAAGCTTGCGCGACCCCTGCTGGCGGCGGCGGTGATTCTCGGTGTGAGCACATCGGGTTTTGCAGGCGACCTGCGGGATAGTATCGACAAGGCGGCGCAACAGCCGGAACAGGCGTCGTCCCGGAAGATTGACTCCGGTTACTTGATCCCTGGAGCTGCGCTCTTTGTCGCGGGCATGTCAATGGCTGTATACGGGTTCCTCCATACGAGCGGCGGCGAGTTCGTGTCCGGCTCGGTGTCGAAGGAATCGAAGACGGGGCTCGGGGCCGCTGGTCTTGCAGTTGCCGGCGCGGGCGGTGCCATCCTGTTCTTGGGCTCGCAACACGCGAAGCGGGCACCGTCGGTGAGCATCGGCCCGAATCGACTTGCAGTCAACAAGCGCGTCACCTGGTGAGGGGACGGCGATAGCGGCGGGCGTGCGCGGCGATCGCGTCAGCGGTCTCGAGGTCGCCACGTTCTCGCGCGAGGTGTTCTGCCCGAGCCGCCGTCGCGCGTGCCAGATCGAACCGGCCAATGGCCGCGTAGGCCGCTGACAGTGTATCGAGTGCCCGAGGATCGTTGTTGGCCGTCCGCTCGCATACCTCTAACGCGAGTTTCAACGCCCGTTCGCCATCTCGGACCTGAGGATCTGATGCCGTCGCCAGCAGGCGCGCAAGGTTGTGCTTCAGATTGAGATTGTCGGAGTGCTCAGCCATCCCACGCGCGAACACGTCAGCGGCCTGCTTCTCCTCACCTCTTTGGAGGAGCGCGAACGCCAAGGCATTGGGCACTTCGACGTCCTTCACACCGTCGTCGAGTGCGCGGCGGAGCTCTATGGATGCGGCGTTGAGCTGTCCGCTCTGCGCCAGAATCATGCCCAGCGCCGCGCGCGCATGAGCGCGCCGTGGATCCAGCGTGAGGACCCGACGGTACTCGTCGCTCGCTTCGGCGACACGTCCTGAGGCCGCGAGCTGGTCGGCATCTCGCTCTGCGAGCACAGCCTGCAGCGTCGCGAGGTGTCTTCTAGCGAGATCGTGATCCGGCACCAGCACGAGAGTCCGCTCGTACCACTGCATCGCTTCCCGATCGCGACCGGTTTCGCCGAACGCCACGGCGAGGTTGAAGGTCGCCACGTCATTGTCACGGTCGACGTCTGTGGCTCTCGTCCAGAGGGCGATCGAATCCTTCCAGTATTGAGTCTGGCTCCGCGTCAGGAGGGCGAGCGTCACGAGCGCGCCGACCGTTGTGAGGGCAACCAACCCGCGCATGAGACCATCGACGCGCAAACGGGCGACGCCGATGCCGACGACCATCGCGATGAAGACGCTCGGCACGTACATGTAGCGATCTGCGCTCGCCTGGACGCCTGTCGGAGTCAGGCCGGCAACCGGCGCGAGCAAGGTGAGGTAGATGATCCACACTGCAGGAATCACTGGGTGCCGTCTTCGTACGGACCAGACGATCGCGGTCATCGCGGTCAGCGCGGCAATGCCCATCGCCAGCGGCAGCAGCTCCACCCTCGGCGACAGCGGAAGAGCGTAGATCGGTGAGAGTCGCACGGGCCATACCGTTCGCCAGACGTACACAAATGGGGCGGCTGTCGCGGTTGCGACCCGCGGCGCGAGACCCATTTCCGATAGACCAGCGACATCGCGCGAGTACCACTCACCCATGGCCGCCGCGATCGCGAGCAGCACGAAGGGAAGTTTTTCGATGACGACTCGCAGTAGCGTGGTCCGCTGCTGACGATTGAGGACACAGAGATCGATCGCCAACAACACGAGGGGATAGCCAAGCGCGGTCG
>Ga0075423_10001995_pt1 | contig 18308 bp, 12 predicted proteins | sample SoiMethybrSBSTD2_FD_80114 | JGI IMG/M metagenome (GOLD analysis project Ga0075423, IMG submission 80114) | Bulk soil microbial communities from a Populus tree surrounding site in Tennessee, USA - Soil MetaG P. TD hybrid SBSTD2 | ecosystem: Environmental > Terrestrial > Soil > Tree plantation...
AGCGTCTGATGCACCAGCCTCCTCGTCGACGGATCGCGCAGGAGAACGGGCACCTCGCGAGCGCGGACGATCCCCGTATCCGTGGTGGATAGCGTGGGGCTGCGATCGAGCGTGCGCGTGACCGTGCGCCCGAAGACCTTGTCCATACGCGCGGCGAGCTCCGCGGGGAGGTTGAATGCGCGATCGAGCTCCGACCGCACGGCGTCAGCGTGGTCTCGCTGTACCCCGGACTCGTTCGCACCGAGGCGGTGCTCGGTGCCGGCGTGTTCGATCTCAGCAACTCGGAGAGCCCGGAGTTCATCGGCCGTGCGGTGCTCGGCCTATACAGCGATCCGGATCTGCTTTCGATGAGCGGGCAAACGCTCGTGGCCGCCGATCTCGCGCGACGGTACGGGTTCACCGACATCGATGGCCGGTCGCCACGACCGTTGACGATCGCAGACGTTTAAGCCGGCGTGCGACCTGACGGGTTCAGCCCGTCGCGACCAAGGATGGCGGCAGCTCCGACCGGTCGTACTTCTGGCTGCCATGAGCCCGGCACGCCGTCACGACGCCAGGAGAATCGCCTCCCGGCGCCTATGAGCTACGCGACGGAGTGGGCGATGGCCAACCCGTCGATCGCATCCGCACGCGCTTCTCGAAGCTCGCGCTCGCGCAGCATGGCAACAAACGCACGCGCTACATCCGGATGGAATTCGGTGGTCGTGCGCTGTGTGATGTAGTCGATAACGGCGTTCGTTTCCCACGCCACGCGGTAGGGGCGGTGGGTGCGGAGCGCGTCGAAGACGTCGCACACGTGCACGAGCGTGCTCGCATGATGGCAATCGCGACGGGTGCGGCGGCTTGGATACCCGCCACCGTCGATCATGATGTGGTGCTCGAACGCCACCGCGGCGCTGAGATCGAGCCGATTGTCCGACTCGAGGATCAGTCGCGCACCATCCACCGGGTGCTGGCGCATGATCGCCTGCTCTTCGGGTGTCAGCGCTCCCGGCTTTTGAACGATCTCCACCGGCACCTTGACCTTCCCGAGGTCGTGCAGGAGTCCCGCGACGCCGTACGCCCGCACCTCACGCGTCGACAGGCCCAGGTGTTCGGCGAGCCCCATCGCCAGCACTGCCACGTTGAGCGCGTGCGTGGTGGTGTACTGGTCGAATTCCTTCAGGGTCAGCAGCGGGACGAAGGCGTTGGCCTGCTGGTGCATTGCATTCACCAGCGAATCGATGACGACTTCGGCCTCCAGCAGTGGCAAGCGACCCATTGAGGCGACCTCGTCGTGCATCCACATCACGACATCCGCCTCTTCCGTCAGGTCGAGCGCGAGCGGGGGTTCGGTGGGCTCCACTTCCTCGATCGTCTGCGAACGCTCCTGGCTCGATCGCACGCCGACGGCACCGAAACGGATCGCCGTGGGGGATCCCTGCGCCTGGTCCGCCTCGGATCGAATCTTCTCGGCCCCGGCCACCAGCGCGATACTCGTTAGGATCTCCTCGAGAAACCGCCGGTATTCATCGCCGTCCACGGACTCCGGGAATTCGATGCGCTGAATTCCCGCTCCCGAAAGCTTCGCGGACCAATCCCAGTCCGCGAGCTCGCGGATTGCGCGGTCACCGTAGACGACCGACCGGCCGAGGAACGAAAAGCGCGGCGTCGGGTCCACCTTCTGCAGCTCGCGAAGCTGCGCGAACGACGCATCCGCCGCTCGCCCTCGCGTGGGATGTCCGTCGGCGTACAGAGACATTTTCGCCAGCGCTTGCGCGAGAGACGTGAGAAATCGAATTGCTTCGGTCATGACTGCGCCTCGACTGTCTCGCGCTGCAGCGCGGCTCGGCGGGTGCCCGCGTTCCGGCTCTTGCGTGCAAGCGCAAGGATACGTTTCGAATCGGTGTGATCCTCGTTGCGCATTGCGAGCGCGGTGATGATGGCCGACAGCTCGAGCGACGCCTTTCGCAGGCGCACCGTGCGAAACAGCCAGTGCCTGGTGGTCGCCCGTCTTTCGAGCCAGACACGCACGTCGGCGTTAGGGGTATCGGTCAGGGCGCGGATGCCGCGGGCTCGAAGCTCGTCGCTCAGGTCCGTGCTCTCGAGCCGAGCCATCAGCGCACGCGCAACGTCGATCGGGCATCGGCCACCGATGGCACCGAGCGCCAGGTTGAAGATGCGGACGTCGGCATCGCGGACACCCGCGAGGATCGCACGGTCGCGCGTCTCTTCACGCTTGAGGACGTACCGGTACGTCTCACGTCGCACGCCGGGATCGCTGTGAATCGCATACTCGAGAGGATCGCTCGCTGTCGGCCAGCGGTCGCATCGAACGAACACGCCGACTATGTGGCGCAGCGCGCGTGGCGACCGTTCCGCCAGAGTCGCGCCCATGACGTCGATTCCCTGCTCTCCGATGCGCGCAAGCAGATCGACGATCCAGGTCGCATCGGCCTCTCCACGCCGCTCGAGCTCCTTCACGAGCCCTTCGACGGCGCGGTCGCCGAGTCGGTCCACGGCGTGCTGCAGCACGGCCAGCGCCGGGCGGTCCAGCGCGAGCTCTTCGCGGAACGTCGACTCGTTGATGAGACGGTCGACGAGCGAGTCGCGCAGCGGGGATGGGTCACACGCCATCAGGCAATCGACGGCGGCAGCGACGCCGCTCGTGCCGATCAGTCGTGCAAGCGCGGCATCCATGGACGGGCCGCTCGCGTTGGTGGCGATGCCAATCTGCAGAATCCGCTCGGCTTCGCAGCTGTCGCGTCCCAGGTCGGGCTGCGCCTCGATGGCGCTGGTCGAAATGCCGGTGAGGACGACCGTGTACGCTTCGGGATTGGGATCAACCAGCTTCCAGTCCGCGAGCATCTTTCGGATCACACCCCTGAGGGCGCGGTCGACCGTGCGCGAGGTGCCCCGCCGCGAGTCTGCGTCCTGAGCGAGCTTGGCGAGCAGCCGGAGCATGGCGCCCGCGATGGGTGCGCCCGCCTGGCCCGCCGCTACCCGCGTTAGGCGGACGACGGCGGCGGCAGTGAGCGACTCGCACGCTCGCTCGAGGAGCAACGCCCCTGCTTCCCTGTCCCCTCCCATGTACAGCAGCTTCGACAGCGTCGCGTCGTCCAGGTTCCGCACGAGATCGGAAACGCGCTGCCGGAGCGGCGAGTCGCGCATGTCGGCATCATCGAGCTCGCCGATGATCCTGCGCAGCGTTTCGAGAACGGCGGCGTCGAGACCATCCCGATTCACCTCGCGCGTGACCAACTCGGCGAGCCGTTTCGGATCCTCCAGGTCGCCGTCAAGCGCTCCTCCCGCGAGCGCTGCGCGTGTCAGCCCCAACCAGAGCTCGGTGGAGCGTTTCGTTTTCGGGTCATCTCGCTCCACTTCGCTGCCTTCGTCCATCCGCTCCAGGCGATCGAAGGCAACCCGCGAGAGAACAAGGTCGTTCCAACGCGTCAGCTGTGAGCGGCCGCCTGCGCCGAAGGGCGCACTCCCGCGCGCGGGAGAGACAGCAATCGCGCCGATGAACTCGTCGAGCGTGCTCCGTTGCACAGTCGCCAGAACCGTCACGACTCCGAGCTCGTGCTGGTAGAGCCGTTCCGCGAGATCGGCAAGAGACGTGTTATTTTCGTCGGTCGCCGTGCCATCGACGACGAGTTGATGTCGCGACACACCGATCGAGAGCTGGCTCCGTTTCGACAGCACGGACTGGAAGCGTTGAACTAGCGCATCCACGGAGCCGTGCAGCATTGGGTGCGATGCCGGATAGATGCCGCGCTTGTGGACGGCGAGAGCCAGCTCCTGCAGAAGCTCGAGAAGCTCCTGTGGGGGCTGGTCAGCTTTAGAGTTGGACGGCGAGGCGACACCTGAAGGAGTCGTCATCGATCGGAGCGGTGGATTCCCCTCGGCGAGCAGGCGGCGCCCGCTAATAAACAGACGATCAGCAGCGCGCGCTCGATACGGCGCGCCGAAGCGTATCTTCAAGACAGGCCAACGGTTACGTTATGGTTCTCCAATCTTGGCCTCGATCGCTGTCGTTAGGCTGCCTCGGGCCCGGTGATGCTGGTCACGTTCCTTGTCGAGCGAAGCTCCGCCGTGGGCGGCCAGCAACGGACAGGAGCGATCGCTCGTCTTGCCGCAGATGGGCGAGATCAACTGGCTAACCGAGCTGCGGAAGATCGAACGCGAGTTCGATGGTCTTCCGCCAGAACCGACGCCGACGGAGCTCCGGGCACGTCGCGCGGCGGAGCAGCGCACTGAGAGACTCCGGAGGGAGCGCGCGATGCTGCTCGGTGTGCTCGCTCGCTTCCTCCCTGTGGTCGGGCTTGCCGGCGCCATCGTGCTCTGGCCGTACCATCGCGCCTGCGGCACCGGACTGTTTGCGTACATGGGCGCCGAAGGGGTGATCGTCGTTGGCGGTCTATGGCTCGTCGCGTGTACGTGGCGGGCCCGGATGGCGAAGACTCACGGCGCGGCCCTGATCCTGGTCCTCTGGGGGCTGATGCTGATCGGGCACCAGATCCTGCCGCGGATCGGCTACGCGAAGGCGGATGCAGCCAATCCGGCGCAGTGGTGGTGCGAGCGCGGTCCGATGCGCTGAGTTCATACACTCGGACAACCCCTCGTCGCAGACCGCGGACCCGCTAGGGCCGGCCCCACGAGCTGGGATTCATAATCCGCGTCGCACGCCCGTCGGATCGACTGGGATCAGGTCGTTACCGCGTAGCAGCCTCGGCATCCACGTCGGCCTCCCACGCCCTGAGGAGCGCGAGGAGCTTCGAGACGAGATCGGGACGACGGGCAGCGAGATCGTTTCGCTCGCCTATGTCGTCCCGGAGGTTGAACAACAACAGGTCGTCGCCGTCGACGAGCAGCTTCCAGCTGCCCTGCCGTACCGCCCGTTGTTGGCGAGTGCGTGTGTCGATGCGCCAGAACAGCGTGCGCTCGGTCGGCGGCGGCCGCCGCTCCAGCACGGGAAGGAGATCGATGCCCTCGAGCCGGGCATCCGTAGGAATCGGCGACTGTGTTGCCGCGAGAATCGTCGCCGTCAGATCCATCGTGATGCCCACCTGCCCGCTCGTCTGGCCCGCAGTAATACGCCCTGGCCATCGGAAGATCGCGGGCACGCGAATGCCGCCCTCCCACAGCGTGTCCTTCCGGTGAAAGAGCGGCGCGTTCCGCGACAGCCATTCCCCGCCGTTGTCGTTCGTGAAGATGACGAGCGTCCGCCTCGTTAGGCCGAGGCTGTCGAGCATGTGCATGATGCGGCCGACGCCGGCGTCCGCACGCTCGATCATCGCGACATAGTCCTTACGCGTCGCAGGGACCGAGTCCGCCGGTCCCTGAAATGTCGAGCTCCGCGGCGCCTTCGACGGATGATCGGGCGGCTGAAACGGCCAGTGAGCGGCGTTGTAGGTAACCTCGAGGAAGAACGGCGCCGCCGCGTGCTCGGTGATGAAGCGTGCGGCCCGGGCCGTGATGAGGTCCGTCATGTAGCCGTCTTCCTGAATCGGCGTCGTGTTCTCGTAGAGGTCCGATTGATCGTCGTAGCCGCGCGTGTGGTGGTAGAAGTCGATGTAGCCGCTCAGGAACCCGAAGAAGTAGTCGAACCCGTGGGCATTCGGCCCGAACTCGGGCTTGAAGCCGAGGTGCCACTTGCCTACCAGACCTGTCGCGTAACCGTTGTTCTTGACGAGCTGCGGCAGCGAGCGGCCGGTTGCGGTCAGTCCTTTCTCCAGGTCGTCCCCGACCGTCCCGAGCGCACGCTCGAGGAGCACGCGCTGCGGATAACGGCCTGTAATTAGCGCAGCGCGTGTCGGGGTGCATTGTGGTGAAGCGTAGAAGTCGGTGAGCCGCACGCCCTGCTGCGCGAGCCGGTCGATGTTGGGTGTCTTGACGTCTCGCGCACCATACACCCCGAAGTCGCCGTAGCCGACGTCGTCAGTGACGATGAGGACGACGTTTGGCTTGTTCGGATCGGCAGTTCGATCCTGGGCAAGCAACCCGGACGCCATGATCGACAGCGCGATCGGCACCGTGCTCAAACACCGCATCATCCTCGGGCTCACGTCTATCAGGGAATCGAGTGGAGTTGCGTGGGTCGCTGCTCGCGGCTCTCTTAATTCACCACCACGAATTGCCTCCCGCCACCCCGCGCATGCGACACATCGCGGTCACACTATTCCTGTTGTTCGTGGCCCTCCCGGCAGGGCTGAGAGCGCAGGCCAGGAACGGTGCAGTCACCATCGGAACCACCGATTCCATCTGGTCACCGACGCTCAAGGAGAATCGGAAGTTCCTCGTGTACACACCGCCGTCGTACAGCGACACGATCTATTCACCCAGGCGGTATCCAGTCCTGTACCTGCTCGACGGCGACGCCCATTTCCACTCCGTCACCGGCCTGATTCAGATCCTCGGCGCCGGGATCAACGGAACGTTCGTGCTTCCGGAGATGATCGTGATCGCGATTCCGAACACGAATCGAACCCGGGACATGACGCCGACGAAGACGGACCGCGACCCGAACGGCAAGCCCCAGCCCGCGTTCGCCGCGAGCGGCGGGATGGCCAACTTCCTGACGTTCATCACGACCGAGCTCATCCCACGCGTCGAGCGCGACTATCGCACGGCACCGTATCGCGTCTTCGTCGGGCATTCGTTTGGCGGAATCACGACCATCAATGCCCTGTACACGATGCCCGACGCGTTCAACGCCTACGTCGCCATCGACCCGAGCCTCTGGTGGGACAACCGGGTGCTCCTCAAGCAGGCGCGGGACCGCTTCAGCAAACCCGGACTGTCCGGCCGCACGCTGTTCGTCGCTCAGGCGAACACCATCCAGCCCGGCGACACCACGCTCAACGTCCACTTCAACTCGATCATCCAGTTCAACAGCATCCTCGAGACGTTCAACCAGTCCGGAATCCGTTACGCGTACAAGTACTATCCTGCCGACAGTCATGGTTCCGTGCCGATGATCGCCGAGTACGATGCGCTCAGGTTCATCTTCGACGCGTACAACGTGTCGGTTGGCGAGGCGATCCAGCGTCCCAGCTATATCGTGGACCATTTCGCCCGCGCGTCCAACGCGCTCGGCTACAAGATCGATCCTCCCGAGGTCATGCTGGACCGGATTGGTCACGGGGAGCTTGTGCGGGATACGACCGCCGCGATGCGGATGCTCGAGATGAACGCGAAGCTCTACCCTTCCAGCGCGAACGCCGTGGCGTCAATCGGCGACATCTGGCTGGCGAAGAAGGACACGACGAAGGCGGTGGAGTACTACGAGAAGGCGCTCGCGATGCGGCCCGGGCTCCAGCGGGCGAAAGAGATGGTGCAGAAGTTGAAGCGCGGGCCGTGATCGCTCGATACGGCCCGCGTGCCCGACGTATTTGTACGACCAACCTCATCGGAGTGACTGTGAACACTTCTGGCGTTCGACGAATCGCCATCGTGACCGTGTTCGGCGCGGCTGCGTGTAAGCAGGGCGGCGAGCAGAGTGCCCGCGACACCACGGGATCGACGGCCACGCTTCAGCCTGCGCTCGCAGCGATCACGAGCGACAACATCCGGCAGCACATCGATCGCCTCGCGTCCGACGGCTTCGAGGGCCGCGCCCCGGGCACGGCGGGCGAGGACAGCTCGGTCGCCTACATCACCGAGCAATTCAAGGCGATCGGCCTCGCGCCCGGCAACCCCGACGGCACGTACATCCAGCCGGTGTCGATGATCGGCTACACGAGCCATCCCGATGCGTCGATCACGGTCGGCGGCAAGACGATGAAGCTTCGGTTCCCTGACGACTACGTCGGCGTGTCGCGACGCAACGCGAACGACGTGCGCGTGGACAACTCCGACCTCGTGTTCGTCGGGTACGGCGTCGTGGCGCCGGAATACGGCTGGGATGACTACAAGGGCGTGGATGTGAAGGGCAAGACAATCATCATGCTCGTGAACGACCCCGCGGTGCCGAGCCCTAACGACTCGACGAAGCTCGACTCCACGACGTTCAAGGGCAAGGCGATGACGTACTACGGCCGCTGGACGTACAAATACGAGATCGCGTCGGACAAGGGTGCGGCCGCGGCGATCATCGTCCACGAAACCGGCCCAGCGGGCTATCCCTATGAGGTCGTGAAGGGGAGCTGGGGCCGCGAGAACTTCGATGTGAAGACGACGGGAGCGACAAACCGCGTCGCCGTCGAGTCCTGGATGACGCTGGACAAAACGAAGGAGCTGTTCAAGAACGCGGGACTCAACTTCGACTCGCTGCACAAGGCGGCGACACGGAAGGACTTCAAGCCCGTGGCGCTGAACGCGAAGGCGACATTTCACGTGCGCAACAATGTTCGGGAGATTCAGTCGAAGAACGTCGTGGGCAAGCTCGAGGGATCCGACCCGAAGCTGAAGGATGAGTACGTGGTCTACACGGCCCACTGGGACCATCTGGGCAAGGACACGACACTCAAGGGCGATCAGATCTTCAACGGCGCGCTGGACAATGCATCCGGCGTCGCGGCGCTGCTCACGCTTGCCAAGGCCTACAAGGCGCTGCCCACCCCGCCCGCGCGGTCGCTGCTCTTCCTCGCCGTGACGGGCGAAGAGCAGGGCTTGTTAGGCGCAAAGTGGTACGCGACGCATCCGCTCTACCCGCTCAACAGGACGCTGGCGGATATGAACATCGACGGCGTGAACCAATGGGGGAAAACGAAGGACATCACCGTCGTGGGCTACGGCAACTCGACGATGGACGACGTGTTAGGCAGTGTGCTCGCCTCACAGGGCGGGCGCACGATCAAGCCCGACCCCGAGCCCGAGAAAGGGTTCTTCTACCGGTCGGACCACTTCGAGTTCGCCAAGCAGGGCGTGCCAGCGCTGTACACGGACGCGGGCACGGAGTTCATCGGGAAGGACTCGACGTATGGACAGAAGAAACGCGATGAGTACACGGAGAACGACTATCACAAGCCGTCCGATCAGGCGAAGCCAGACTGGGATCTCTCGGGTGCGGTGGAGGATCTGCAGGCGTTCTTCGAGGTCGGGTACCGAGTCGCGCAGACGGACAAGTGGCCAGAGTGGAAGCCCGGCACGGAGTTCAAGGCGAAACGGGACACGATGTTGAAGGGGGACAAGCCGTAGGACCGGCGACTGGTGGTTGGCGACTGGCGGCGGCTAAAGGGGACCTCCGAGATCGCCGACACGGTCGCTCAGGGCGTGGTGGAGCCAGCCTTTTGCCTTCGTCCAGTCTCGCCGGACGGTTCGAGCGGTAACGCCCAGCGCCTCCGCGGTCTCCTCCTCGGTGAGCCCACCGAAGAAGCGGCACTCGACGACGCGACTCAGCCGGACGTCCAGCGCAGCGAGGCGGTCGAGCGCCTCGTCGAGTGCGATCAGCGTGTCGGCGCGCGATTCCGCCGCGAGCTCCGTCTCCCCGAGCTCAACGCGCGCCGGTGCGCCACCGCGCTTCGCGGCGCGATACCGGCGTGCGTAGTCCACGAGGATGCGGTGCATCGCCTGCGACGCAATCGCATAGAAGTGGGAGCGGTCGGACCACACGACGCGCGTATTGTCGACGAGCCTGAAGTACGCCTCGTGAACGAGCGCCGTGGTATCGAGCGTGTGGCCGTGGTGCTCGCGGCCCAGCTGGCGCGCCGCGATCGCGCGAAGCTCGTCGTACACGAGGGGGAACAGCCGGTCGAACGCCTGTTGTTCACCCGCACGCCACGCGAGGAGGAGCCCGGTGATGTCGACATCGCCATCCATCGTGACCCTCTCGGCGAGAGCTTGCGCTGCAACATTAGCTCGCGCGCCGGACACGGCAATAACCGGCGCTAGCCGGCGCGATGCCGCCCCCTGGCCGCGCCGACGTTCGTCCGGCGCGGTTCAGCCGACGAGCGGAATCGGGTCGAGGGAGAAGCCCGGGAATGACCGGGAAACGACGGACCCCTCGGCCATCGTCGTCAGGATGGGTGCGAGAACGTTTCGGTAATTCGTTCGCACCGGGAGGTCACCCGGGCCCTCGAGCGCGTCCGGGCCCAGACCAGGCCAGCCACCAAGCACGCGCCCGCCAAGCACCCCGCCGCCGAGCGCGAACATGACGCTGCCGCGGCCATGATCAGTGCCTAACGCGGAATTCTCCGCCACGCGCCGCCCGAACTCGGTCATCACGACGACCGTGGTGCGCGCCATGTCGGGGCCGAGGTCCCGACGAAACGCGGCGAGCCCCCGGGCCAGGCGATCCATCGCCGGCTCGAGCAGCTGGTCCTGGGTGAAATGTGAGTCCCAGCCGCCGAGGTCGATCGTGGCTGCCTCGAGACCGACGCCGGCACGCACCAATTGCGCCGTCTGGCGCAGCGCTTCACCGAAGTCGTCGCGCGGGTAGTCAGCCGCCGTGATCGGACGCGGCGCGCTCGCCAGCCGCTCGAGCCGCCGCAGCGCGTCCACCGTATCGCCGGCCGCCTGACCCAACGCGTTGTGCTCGATCGCGTACAGGTCCGCGAGGGCACGGAGCATCCCCTGCGCACCGTCACCGAGCGAGAACGTACCTAACGATCGGAGGACGGTGGCCGACGGAGCACCGCGGAGCGCCGCCGGGAGCTCGGTGCCGAAGGCGACCGCCGACAGCGCGCCCGGCTGCCGGATCGCACGCAGCCGCAGAAACCGACCGAGCCACCCTCCGGCGGCCGTGCCGGCATGCTCCATGAGATCCTGCGCCTCGAAATGCGAGCGCGTCGCATCCTCGGACCCGACGGAGTGAATGATGGCCAGCTCGCCCGACGCCCACAGCGGGACGAGCGGCGCGAGGCGCGGGTGAAGCGCGAACACGTCGTCGAGCCTAACGCCGTCCTGCTCCCTGACGCGCAACGTGGGTCGTGCGCGGTGGTAGGCATCATCGGCGACGGGGGCGACGAGCGTCAGGCCGTCGGCACCGCCGCGGAGGAAGATCACGACGATTGCCCGGTCGCGGGGCGCGATACGAGTGACGAAGCCCAGGCCGGCCATGTCAGTACCGCTGGAAGGCGGGAGACGCGAGGAGCAGCGGGAGCGAGTCCGCCGCGGCCGCGAAGATGTCGCGCTCGGCAGCGGTTGGGCGCCTGCCAAGGACGTGAGCGCGGAGGCCATCCTCACCGCCCAGCGTCCGTCGCAGGGCCGCCGGTTCGACACGAGTTCCATCGACGCGATTTCCGGCGAGCGCGGCGGCGAAGTTCCACCGCCAGAGCAGTGTGCCGAGCCAGGACGCCTCATGGTCGGCGTAGCCCTCCGGCGTGGGGTATTGATACATCGCGTGGCCCATGCGCCGGAGCATCTCGTGAAGCGCCGGGCCGCCATCCGTCCTAGCCTCCGTCGCACGCATCGCGGACACGACAAAGTGGAATGGACGCTTGAGCTTCGTTCGCCGTACGCGGGTGAACTCCGGCGTCGCGAACAGCGTGCGTAACGCGCTCGCGATGTTGCCACGCGAGGACACGAAGGCAGTCGCGACGCGGTCGACGGCGGTGGCTGGCGGGTCATCGGTAATGAAGCGCCGGCACAATTTGGTGGCGAGATGCTGCGCGGTGGACCGATGCAGCGAAACGAGGTCCATCACCGCGTCGAGATCGCGGCTTCCGAGGCCGGCCGGAATGACCCGACCGAGGATGTGCTTCTCACCATCGTCGTGCCATTCGGGATGGAACTCGACCTTTCCAAGCCCGAAGACGACCTCCCGCCTCGAGCGGACCGTCCATCCGGATAACGCTCGCGCCACTTCCATGACGTCCTGCTGCGTATACCCGCCGTGCACGCCGAGCGTGTGGAGCTCGAGTAGCTCACGGGCGTAGTTCTCGTTCGGCCGGTCGCCCGGCGCGCCGTAGCGATTGACGCGGCCGTCGAGGTACCACAGCATGGCCGGGCTCACGGCAGAAGCGCGCAGCATTTCCGGAAACGAGCCTAACGCGTGGGTGCGGATCACGTCGCGATCATCCGCGGCCTTGAGCCAGCGGCAGTCGCCCTTGCCGCTGTCGATGTTGAAGTGGTCGGTCCAGAACTCGACCATCACAGCGTGGAGCTGGCGCTCGCTGTAGCGCGCCCGAAGGATTGCCGCGCTCGTCAGGCTCGCGAGCAGCACCTGTTCCTTGTACTCGTACAACTCGCCAGGACTTTCATCGAGCTCCACGTAGCGGCGCAGCCGGGCTTCGGCGGCGGTGTCATCGATCGCGTCCGGCGAGAGCTGCGCGTCGACGTAGTGCTCCACGGCAAGACCCAAGTCCGGATCGACGGAGCGGATGCGGGCATGATCGCCCGGACGCAGTCCGAACGACAGTCGGCCCGCCACGTGCGACACCAGGTCCACGTCGTCGGTCGCTGGTGGGGAAACCGGGTCGGCGGACGTCAGGAGCGACTCCAGCTGCGGCGGAACCTCTTCGCACGCGATGGCGGACGCCGCCGCCAGCGTACTTCCGAGCTCGACGAAGTGGCGCCGGGTGATCATCGGATCGGCTCGGCCTCGACGGTGACGGGCGTTTCGCGGGGCGCGGCAGGTCGCCGCCAGCGCAGGCTGCCTAACGATGCACCCACACCGCTCACGAGCGTCCAGGGAAGGAGCACGAACCAGCCGATGACAGGCAGCACGAACGCGAAGGACAGGACGATCCCGCCTCGCAGCACGCGCCGCCACGGCAGGCGCCCGTCGGCATCACCCGGCAGTCCGGCGCCAATGCGGTCGCACAGGCCGGCCGACCCCACGAGCCCGAGCGCGACCGGTGCGCTCACCATCGCTCCACCGATCAGTTTGAGCAGTGGGTGCGGCCCCTGCAGCAGCCCCGCACCCACGAGGAGGGTAGGCACGGCCGTCGCCAAGCCGGTGAGCGTCACCCGACCGCTGCGCTGGTCGTAGGCCGCTCGCGAGCGCCGCAGGGCGTCGGGAAAGAGGGCGGCGGCCAGAAGCCAGTAGCTCACCATCACCGCCTGCGTACCCAGAATGAGGAAGACGATCTTCCACACGTCGGCCATGATCATGATGGGATCTCCGCGATTGATGCGTGCTAATCCGCCCTACGGGCCCAGCATTCGGGAGGATTCGAGCATTGCCCCGGGCACCTGCGGACTGCTATCCATTGAGCCTGACGTACCGGTCATTTTTTCCGGAGGATCTGTGCTCATTCGCTCCCTCGTGTGCGGACTGTCGCTGCTCGCGTTCGTTAGGCAGGCCTCGGCTCAGCAAGAGCCCCCTCGGAAGGTCAGCCCTACGCGCCCGGTCGCGACGCCGGCAGCCGAGATTCCGCCGGCCAGTACGCCCTTGACGCGAGGCCTGCGCGACCGCGCCGAGCTCGAGGCGTTCATGGACGGGATAATGACCGCACAGCTGCGCGATCATCACATCGCGGGGGCGACGGTCTCGGTCGTCCGCGATGGCGCGCTGTTCTTCGCGAAGGGCTATGGGTCGGCCGACGTCAAGAAGCAGCGCCCGGTCAGCGGCGATTCGACCATGTTCCGCATCGGGTCGATCAGCAAGCTGTTCACATGGACCGCCGTGATGCAGCTGGTGGAACAGGGCAAGCTCGATCTCAATACCGACATCAACAAGTATCTCGACTTCAAGATCCCGGCGACGTTCCCGGAGCCGATCACGCTCACGCACGTGATGACGCACACGCCCGGTTTCGAGGAGGACCCGCGCGACCTGTTCACCGAGGACTCGACCCACATCACGCCGATGGGCAAGTGGCTGCCGGCGCACATGCCGAAGCGCGTGCGGCCGCCAGGCACCTACTCCGCATACTCGAACTGGGCGACGGCAACTGCTGGATACATCGTCGAGCGCGTGAGCGGCATGCCGTTCGATACGTACGTCGAGAAGAACATCCTCGAGCCGTTAGGCATGACGCAGACCTCGACGCGCCAGCCGCTGCCGGCACGCTACACGGCCCAGATGTCGAACGGCTACGAGTGGAAGGGCGGCGCCTTCAACCCGCACAAGTGGGAGATCATCACCGGCGCGTGGCCGGCCGGCTCGGTATCGTCGACGGCGACGGACATGGCGAAGTTCATGATCGCGCATCTCAACGACGGCGAGTACAACGGCCAACGCATCCTCTCTGCCGCGACGGCCGAGAAGATGCACACGCGCGTCTTCACGCACGACCCGCGGCTCAACGGATTCGCTTACGGCTTCTACGAGAAATCGGGCCATGGCGTTCGCATCATCGGCCACGGCGGCGACACGCAGTGGTTCCACAGCGACCTCGCGCTCATCCCGAGCGAGAAGGTCGGCGTGTTCGTCTCGTACAACACGAACACCGGCGGTGAGCTGAGCTTCTTCCCGTTCCTCTCGGAGTTCCTCGATCACTACTACCCCGAGCAGCGTCCGACGCTGACGTCGAAGGCGACGAAGGAGCAGCTCGCGAAATACGCGGGAGAGTACACCGCGAATCGCACGAACTACTCGACGTTCCTCAAGGTGGGGACGCTCGCCGGCGTAACGAAGGTGGCGGTCGGTGACTCCGGCATGCTCACCGCGAGCCTGCTCGGGCAGACCATGCATCTCGCGCCCGTGGACTCGCTGCTCTTCCGCGACGTCCTCACCGGTCAACCGGTCGCGTTCAAGGCGGACAAGGATGGCCGCATCACGCATGCGTTCATCGGTTTCGTACCCATGGAGACGATGGAGAAGCGAGCCGGATTGGGGTCGCCGACCTTCCACCTGGTCGTGCTCGGATTCGGAATCGCGGTGTTCGTGCTGACGGTCATCGCGGCACTCGTCCGGCGGTTCACGCCCAAGGAACGCCGGCCGCCTCGGCTGCCCGGACGCGCGCTCGCGGTGGGACTGTCCCTCGCGTTCTTGTTAGGCGTCGGCTTGATCGTGGCGACAGTCGCGAACATCCAGGACTTGCTGTACGGCAAGCTCGGCATGATCAAGACAGCGCTGCTGTTCCCGGTGATCGGCGCGCTCCTGACGATCGCGGCGCTGGTGGTTGCGGTCAGGCTGTGGCGCAGTGGGACCGGGACGATGTGGGAACGGCTGCGCTATTCGGCGGTCGTCTTGGCGGGTGTGCTGTTCGCCTGGTCGCTCAATACGTGGAATCTGCTGGGGTGGCGGCTGTAGGCGGCGGGGACGGGGACGGGCGACGGGCGGCTGGCTCGTTGAGGTAATAGCAGCAGCTCGCAGCACGCGGCAGTAGCGCGCAGCCGTCGGCTACCAGCCAGCAGCTGCACGCAGCACGCAGCTGCTCGCTGCGCGCAAACCAACCGCGCGCGCGCGACGTGTGTCTATTGCCTTATCTCCATCGGAGAAAGGCAATGATGGTCGCTGGTGACATTCGCTACGCCGTTCGTGGACTCATCCGCCGACCCGGGTTCACGATCGTCGCCGTTCTCACTCTCGCGCTGGGCATCGGCGCCAACGCCGCGATCTTCAGTGCCGTGCGCGGGATCCTCCTCCGCCCGCTGCCCTTCCGCGCACCCGACCGGCTCGTCGCGTTCAACGCCGAGCAGTTCATTTCCAACGCCGAGATGCTGTTCCTGAGAGACAACGCGCGGACGCTCGACGGCGTCGCGGCGATCAGTCCCGGGTGGGGCATGGCGTTGACCGGCGTTGGCGAAGCCACGCAGCTCACCACCGCGCGCGTGTCCACGAATCTGCTCGACGTGCTGGACGTCCGCCCGATGATCGGCCGGACGTTTCAGGAGAACGAGTCGGTACCGGGACGCGAGACCGTCGCGATTCTCGGTCACTCCCTGTGGGCCGAGCGGTTCGGGAGCGACCCGTCGGTCATCGGCCGCAACGTGGTGCTCGATGGCACCCCCTACAACCTCGTCGGCGTCCTGCCGCCCGGCTTCGAGGTGCTCGGGCGCCCCGCCGATCTCTGGACGCCGCTCGTGATCGACCCAACGGCGTGGTTCCACAAGGGCTCCGTGTCGTGGTTCGTGGGACGGCTCCGCGACGGCACGACGATCGAACAGGCGCGTGCCGAGCTCGCGACGTTGTTCCCACGGATGCGCGAGGCGTTCGAGTACGCGCCCGACTACTATCGCAACGTCTCGCTCGTGCCGCTGCGCGACCGGACCGTCGGCAGCGTTCGAACGGCGCTGCTCGTGCTGCTCGCGGCAGTGGGATTCATCGTGCTGATCGCCGGCGCGAACGTCGGGAACCTCCTGCTCATGCGCGCCGCGGGCCGCCGTCGCGAGATCGCGGTCCGCACGGCACTCGGCGCCTCGCGCGCGCGGGTGGTCGGGCAGATGCTCGTCGAAAGCGTCGTTCTCGCGTTAGGTGGCGCGGTGACGGGGGTCGTGCTGGGTGCCGTCGGGGTCCGAGTGCTGCGCGGGTCCCTGCCAGCAGACACCCCGCGCCTCGCCTCAATCACGCTCGACGCGACCGTGCTCGGCGTGTGCGCCACGTTGGCGATCCTCATCGGCATCGGGTTCGGTCTCGCCCCGGCGTTTCTGGCAAGTCGCGGTGACGCGCAAGACGAGCTCCGGGGCGCGCGAGGGGTCGCGGGGCGTGCGGGCGGTGAGCACGCACGGGGCACGTTGGTCGTGGCCGAGGTCGCACTGACACTCGTGCTGGTGATCGGGGCCGGGCTCATGATGCGGACGCTCTGGTCGCTGTGGCACGTCGATGCCGGCTTCCGCCCGGGGGGCGTGCTGACGCTGCGCGTGCAGCCGAGCGGCGAGCGGTACAACACGAACGAAGCACGCGTGGAGTACGTGAAGACGCTGCTCGAGCGCCTCGGCTCGTTGCCCGGCGTGCAGTCAACCGGGATGATTCATCATCTCCCGCTCGCGGGCTACGCGTGGTACGCGAACATCGATCTCGAGGGGCACGTGCGCGCGCCGGGCGAAGCGCCGCTGCGGTCAGGATGGCGCGTGATCGAGGGTGACTATTTCAAGACGATGGGCATCCCGCTGTTGCGGGGCCGAGTATTCTCGGCATCGGACACGCGCGCCGGAACCCCGGTGGTGATCGTGAACGAGGGATTCGCGCGCGCGGCGTGGCCGGGTGAGGATCCGATTGGCAAGCGTTTCACGGCGGGGAACGCCACGCGCGGGAGCAGTGCCGTGACGGTCGTGGGTGTGGTCGGCGACGTCAGGCACGTGTCACTCGATGCCCGGCCCGAGCCGGAGCTGTATCGGCCGCACGCGCAGTCACCGATGGGCGCGGTGTCGTTCGCGCTCCGGACGACCGCCGATCCGATGACGTTAGGCGGCCTGGCGCGTGAGACGATCCGCGCCGCCGACGCGAACGTCCCCATCTCGGACGTGCGGTCGATGGAACAGGTGATGTCTGAGTCGGTAGCGCGGCCGAGGCTGATCATGTCGCTCCTGCTCGTGTTCGCGGGCGTCGGGGTCGTATTGGGTGCCGTGGGGGTGTACGGCGTGATCGCCTACGCGGTAGGCGAGCGGCACCGTGAGATCGGTGTGCGCATCGCGTTAGGCGCCGAGCCGGGCAGGGTGGCAGGCTGGGTCTTGGCACAAGGGGTCCGCTACGCCGCCTTGGGAGTCGCGCTCGGGCTCGTCGGCTCCTTTGCCGTGACGCGGCTGATGCGGAGCCTGGTGTTCGGCGTCAGCACGACGGACCCGGCGACGTTCGTCGGGCTGTCGCTATTCCTGGTGTGCGTGGCTGCGTTGGCGAGCTACCTCCCGGCGCGCCAGGCTGCGAGAACCGATCCCATGGTGGCGTTGCGCGCGGATTGACCCTACAGGTATCGGTGAACGGCAAGCCTTTTCACGAACCAACATGAAGCGGATGCGGCCGGAACTGCCGGATAAAACCTGAACGGGCAACCTCCTCACCTTGCTGTCATCCCTCGCCTGACGGCTCGGGATGACAAACCGGCTCGTTGCGAGAAGCTCACGAGAATGCAAAGCCGGATCCGGCAGTTTCGCCCGGATCCGTTTCATTGCAGTAAATGAAAAAGGCTTGCCTTACGCGATGCCGAAAATCGGCCCAACGGAGTGTCCGGATTCGAACGTTCCGTCCCGCCCGTGGACGGGTCGACCTCGCAACGGCCAGACGGCAATCCGGGCTAATCGCCGATACCATAACGAGTTAAATGAGTCCTCGTGCCGGGCACGGATCTGGCTTTTCGTCTCGACACATGATCCGGCCCCCGGACGAGGGCGACCATGCACAGTGTCGTCAACGACCTTCGCTTTGCCATCCGCTCGCTGCTCAAGCATCGCGCGTTCGCGGCGGTCATCGTCGCGACGCTCGCGCTGGGCATCGGCGCGAACACGGCGATCTTCAGCGTCGTCAACGCCGCACTTCTCCGGCCGCTTCCCTTCCCGGATTCGCCGAGCCTCTACCTGGTCTGGGCGTACCGCGCGACGAGCGCGTTACCGCAGCTCCCGCTGTC
>Ga0075423_10001996_pt1 | contig 18306 bp, 20 predicted proteins | sample SoiMethybrSBSTD2_FD_80114 | JGI IMG/M metagenome (GOLD analysis project Ga0075423, IMG submission 80114) | Bulk soil microbial communities from a Populus tree surrounding site in Tennessee, USA - Soil MetaG P. TD hybrid SBSTD2 | ecosystem: Environmental > Terrestrial > Soil > Tree plantation...
GACGACCGGGGCTTCGTCCAGCGTGAACATCGCCAACCTGTCCACCGCTGCGAGCGGCGGCCAGAACCTCATCAATAAGTGGTTCACCCTGACAATGGTCGCGACGGGGCTCTCCCGAACCAGCCAGACCGGCAACCTCTACGGCTTCCTCGACTACGCCGCTGCGCCTCCCGGCGCGAGCAAGCGGCCGCCGACGTTCCGCGGGGAGCTCGACCTCAGCATCCTCGACGACGTCGCCGGTGCCGATATGACGCCGACGATCGCCTTCACGGCCGGCGAGGCCGTCGTCAAGAACCTCGACATCGCCAAGATCGTCTGCGCGGCTGCGTACCGGCTCGGGGCTTGACCTGTGAGTATGGACATACTCGCAGCCCTCCGTGGAGGACTGATCCTCACCCCATTTGAGGTGACGGTCCTCTCCGCGGACGGGGCCAAGACGAACCTCGCGATCTCGCCGGCGATTGCTACCAATCGCCGGCTCGCGGTCGTCGACTTGTACGTCACCGCGAGCGCAGCGAACACGGTGTCCCCGGCGGTGCGCATCGGCTTTGGGGCGGCGACGCTCCCGGCCGCTGCGCTCGCCGGCGTCGCCGGGATCATCGGGTCGCACCCGGGGCTCACCGCCGGCAGCGGGTTCTACGGCATCCCCGGCATCGGCGAGCCCGGCGAAGAGCTCCGTTTGACCTGTGGAGCTCCGACGACTGGAGCCCTGGTTATCAACTACCTATACGCCATAGTGCGTCAGTAGCCCCACCCCATGGTTATCAAGCGGCGCGGGGTTATCCCGGTCTACACCAGCGCCCCCGTGGTGCCACCGTCCCAGCCGGTGACCTCGAAACTGGTCCTCGGCTGGGACTTCTCCGGCAACGAGTCGACGGTCACGGTAACAGGGGCCGGCGTCAGCAACGTCACCGACTCCTCCGGCAACGGGAATGCCGGGACCCAGACGGTCGACGCCCGCCGCATGACCTACGGCGTGCTCACCGTCAACAGCAAGCTCGTCGCCAGCACCGCAGCCGATGTGGTGAAACACGTTATCGTCCCGGCGACGATCACCGGATGGGCAGCGAACGGCCAGCCGCCGTTCCACATGCTGTGCCTGTTCCAGGCCGCCACCTGGACGAATGCCCGCGAGGTCTTCCTATTCAAGACTGCTGGCGCTGCGCCCCGTTTCGGCCTTCGCCTGAGCACCTCGGGCGGGACGCGGGTCGAGGCTCGTGTCCCGACAGCGGTGCCCGGTAGTAACACGATCCTCTCCAGCCAGACCGCCCTCGCCGTCGACACGACCTACCTCGCCGAGCTCTCGGTCGACAGCGGCGGAACGGCCAGCCTGATCGTCAACGAGGGCACCGCGGCGACGTCGACCTCTGCCAGCTCGGGCGAGGCCCTCTCCGTCCGCCGCCTCGGAGACCTCACCGCAGCCGCCGACATGAAAGTCGGCGGCGCCTACCTCTTCAACGACGCGCTCACCGCCCCGGAGCTCGCACTGTGGCGGACCTTCCTTAAGGCCCGCTGGGGGTACGTCTAGCCATGAGTGAGTTCGGCCGGTTCCCACAGGGCCAGCTTGTCGTCCCGCCGGGCCAGTTCACTGCCGGGGTCGGGACCGCCACGTTCCCGCTCTACCGCTCCCGCGGCTGGGAGCGCTCCGTCTTCGGCATCGTCGCCACGCTGAACAGCGGCGCCGGCAACCTGACTGTCTACATCGACGACGGGCCGGACAAAGTGAACTTCGGCCCCTGGGTCGAGCTCCCGACGCTCGCAGCTTCCGGGTACGAAGTCGCCGTCCCGACGCGGGCCTCCTTCGCCTACTCCCGGCTCCGCTACGTCATCACCGGGACAGCCAACTACACCGTCATCCCCTATGAAGCAGGGAACGGAGTCTAGCCATGACGAGATGGGACAAGCTGCTAATCGGGGCCGCCACGCTCCTCGCCGGCGTCGTCTGCCTCGACGCAGCGTTCGGCCTCCCGATCAGCAACTACGCAAAGATCGCCATCGTCGGCGTCGTCGATAGCATCGCAACAGCGGTCATCCCCGAGGGCGAGGGCGGCGTCATCAACATGACGCCCTACGGTGCGATGAAGGTCGCGCTGTTCAACAGCTCCGGTGAGGAGATCACCAGCCTCTTCCCGAGCGAGATGGTGGTCCCCGCCGGCCACTACACCGAGACCAACTTTCGCTGTGACAACAGCGGGTCCCTAGCCGGCACCAGCGGTCCGATCGGCGGCGTGACTTGTGCGAGCGGAACCTGGTTCGCAGCGGTCGACGCCCGCGGCGCTGTCCTCGCCGGCCTGACCGTCATCGAATACGGGGACGGCTCCGGCGCGTGGTCCCTCTGGGACTGCATCGACCCGCCCGGTTCGGACGGGACCCTCGCCGGCGTCTCGCCGCCGGGCGTCGAGGACCCGGCCTCCGCCCCGACGCCGGCGGACCCGGACCCCCTCTGCACGAAGATCAACCTGGACCCCGACGGCGCTGAGGTCGTCCTCAACGGCGTCCTCCCGCGCGAGCTGCACTTCTCCGACCGGACCTTCCACTACCTGATCATCCGCACCGACACCTGCACGGGGAACTGTGACGCCACCCTGCAGCTTCAAGTGAGGTTCTAATGCGTCGACTCCTCGCCCTTCTCCTCGTCCTCTTCGCCGGTGCAGCGCTGGCGCAGAGCCCGGTCGTCCACTTCCCGCGGCGCTCCGGCGGCCAGGGCCCCGAGGGCGCGCTCGGCCCGCAGGGCCCGACCGGGCCCCAGGGCCTGCAGGGAGAGCAGGGCCCGCAGGGCGAGCCCGGTGACCCGGGAGGGCCGGTCGGCCCGGAAGGTCCCGCCGGCCCGCAGGGCCCAGAAGGTCCTGAGGGTCCGATGGGGCCCGAAGGCCCGCAGGGGCCCCAGGGCGAGATCGGCCCGTCCGGCGGCCCGCCCGGCCCGGAGGGCCCAGTCGGTCCCACCGGCCCTGAGGGGCCCGAGGGCCCTGCCGGGCCAGAGGGCCCCGCCGGTCCCGAAGGCCCAACAGGCCCGCCCGGCGAGACCGGCCCGATGGGTGCGAGCGGCGACTCACTCCCGCTCATCAAGACCTACTCCGTTACCAACGTCCCATCGATCACGATCTCGGACTTCGTCGACTCGGCGTACATCGAATACATCATCAAGGTGCACCTGCGGTCGAACAGCGACGACCGCATCTTCTTCCTCCGCAGTGACTCGGATGGCGGCGCGAGCCCGGACGATGCTTCTGGCGCTTACGCCTTCATCACCCGCGGTTTCGACAACACCAGCACTGCGCTGACCTACAGCTCGACCACCAGCGCTATCGGCGTGGCCATGGGCCTCACCGACAACGACATCGGGAACAAGGTCGGCAACGTCACCGGCGAGGGCCTGCACGGAACCATCGTCGTCGAGCACGTCGGCGGCGGCTCCTTCGATCCGATCTTCCGGTGGGACATGACCTACGTCACCAGCAACAGCAACCTCGCCCGCGTCTACGGCGGCGGCCGGCGCAAAGCCACCGCTGCAATCAACGCGCTGCAGATCTACGCAGAAGGCGCGCCGACGATCCTCGTCTCTGGTGAGGTGCGCGTGTACGGGGTGCGCAATGAGAACTAGGGCTCTTCTCGCACTGCTGTTCTGTTTGGCTGCGCCGTTCGCTCGCGCCGAAAAGGCACCAGCAGCCGCGCATCTGCTCGACGTCACGCTGCCCGAGTTTGGCGCGATTCCGAACGACGGGCTCGACGACTACCCGGCGATCAAGATCGCGATGGGCTTCCGTGACGGATTCGACGGGAACCAGCTCTATTTCCCCTGTGGCACCTACAACTTCCACGAGACCGTCGAATGGCGCGACTGGCCGACGATCATCCACCCCAGCGTGCCGATCAGCGTGTTTGCAACCTCCGGCACCCCACCCGGCCCGGTCGTCAGCGGTTACCTCTGGACGATCGGCATGCCGTGGCAAGGCGAAGACCGCGATTGCGTGACGATCCGACTTGACCCGGGCTCACCCGGCTTCGAAGACCCGAACACGCCCAAGTCGTTCATCATGCCGGGCTCGCTCGTGGGCCCGCAGAGTAACCTGAAGGGCCTAACCGGCGGGCTCGGCGGAGCAGGCGCCTACCAAAACTGGTTCGAAGACTTGACCTTCGACTGCACTGGCAACCCGGGAGCCCGGTGTATCGATTGGATCGCAAACAACGCCGGCGAGCTCTGGCGTGTGAAGGTCATCGGCGACCCTGAGTCCCCCGCCTGCATCTACATGGGGCGCCCGTGGCCCGGACCGTCAATCGTTCTGTACACCGAGACCGTGGGCTGTAAGTACGGCATCTACAACACCCAAAACCAGTACAGCAACACGTTCCTTCACGTCACCATGACCAACCCGACAGTCGCTGGGTTCTTCCTCTCACAGAACGTTGCGACTCTGGAACATTTCACGGTCACCGCGGATTCCGACATCCCGGCAGTGATCCACCAAAGTGCCGACGCCCAGCTCGCGATTCTCAACAGCACATTTACCGTGCCGGAAAGCAGCACGCATAGCGCCGTAGAAGCCGGCAGTTCGTCGAAGTTCTTTCTCGAAAATATCGAGACCTCCGGCTTCGCAGCGGCGCTCAAGGTCGGCACCGAAGTCCGCGAGGTGGGGCCGAATATCGAGCAAGCCGTTAGCCGCACGCCTTTCAAGGTCTTCAACGCCCCAGACAAGGCACTGGACGTCCCATTCGAGGAGCCGCCCGCTCCGTATTTCTCTGACCCCGATACGCATCCAGAGGAATGGGCAAACGTCGTCGACTATGGGGCGGGTCCCGGCTACGGCGGCGAGATCAACAACGACGTCGGCGCAATCCAAGCGGCCATGAACTCCGGGAAGCCGATCGTCTTTTTCCCGAAGAACCCGGAGCGGTTAGGACGCCCTGCTGGCTTCGACTCCGTCTACGCATTTGGCGGGCCGACGATCACCGTCCCGCCAACGGTGCGCCGCATTCTCTTCTACAAGAACACGTCCAACTTTCTTGCAGGCGCGTACACCACTGAAGACGACTGCGTGTTTACGGTCATCGGCGAAGCGACTGACCCACCCGTCGAATTCAACCTTATGCGCCGCGGCGGCGTCACCATTGCCCCCGCCCGTCACATCTGTAACAAGAGCAACGGGCGCACCGTAGTCGTGCGCAATAGCCCGTCCTCTATGTATCTGCTGTTCGACGGGCCCGGAAAAAACTTCGTCATCGACACGATTACCCGCTTCGACGCTCGGAACGGGGCCAAGGTCTTCGCCTGGCAGTACAACCAGGAAGCACTGGCTTCTGGAAATACCGTCGAGGAGATCTCGATCGGGTCGCATGTCGACGGCTTGGGCACCGAAGTCCGCATCATCGGGATGAAGACCGAGGGCGATCATACGACTGCACGTATAACAGACGGCGCGAAATTCAAAATGATTGGCGGCTACTACTTCCCATGCATTGGCCGCAATGCATACCCAACGCCGCCGACACTGCCAACCTATGTGCTCTCTAACGGCTTCGAGATTATCAACTCTCAGGCCAGCCTGTCGTTTATTCAGTACTGCGGAAAGAACCCTTCCCACCCGCGCTACGTCTGGACCAACGAAGTCGTCCAAACTCTCGGAGATAGCACCCGCTTCCTCCGCAGCGACCAGACGATCTTCTCCCCGAACTGCTGCTCGAACCGCAACTATACGCCGCTGTTCAACGGGCACCCTAAGCAAGTCACCATCACGCCGACGCTGGAGGACGGCCCGGTCTCGGTGACCGTCCCATATGGCCCACGCTTCTGGGCCTACAAGATGGTTCAGGTCGACCCGAACGATGTCGTCGGGGTGAACATGGACCCGGGCATGTGGACGCAGCCTGCGCAGTGCCAGGGCTCGACCAGCGTGACGATGACGGTACACAAGGACGGCCCCGGTGACGTCGACTTCGACCTCTACTCTTGCCAGTCGATCTCCGGCGGGCCACGCGTTGGCGACTTCGATCCCGGCGCGCCATGGACGATTGCGCTACCGAAGAACTGCCGGAACCTCACCAGCGACGTCATCGTCGACGGGGTGGGCATCGGGGCAGGCCACATCAGCGACTTCACGTACAGCGAAGTCGTCGGCCAGCTCCTCGTTCGCATGGTCGGCTGTAGCGGCGACTGCAGCGGTTCTGTCACGCTCCAGTGTGCGAGGGAATAACCGGTGCTACTCACACGCACGCAAGAGGGTCACTGGGACGGGGCGAGTTGGACGGAGCTCGGCGACGGGGCCGCTAGCGAGACCGCTGGCAAGCGCGCCGGGCTCGTCTTCTCCGGCGCGACGCTGGGGGAGACGCTGCTGCTGCGCGCCGGGCTGGCGTTGCCAGTCGCTCCGACCGCCCCCCAGCTCCCCGTTCTCCTCTCGGTCTACGCCAGGGCCGGCGCTACCGGGCTACTGTGGTCTGGCGGCAATCCTCCGCCGGCTCTGGCGTCTCTTTCCCCGACGGGCTCGTTCCTCGTCGGGTCGGCGGTCCTAGCCGCCGAAGGGGCCCAGACCCTCGAGCTCGAACTCGACGTCCCGGCGCTCCACGGGGCTCGAACCATCGGCTACTCGCCCGACACGCCCTGGGACGGCCAGTTCGCCCTACACACGCACGCGTTCACGGCGGATGGGAGCGACTTGGTCCTCCCCGCTGGTTCCGCTGAGTTCGAGCTCATCCTCACCACGCGCGTCTTCACCGGGATCGAAATCGGGGGGCCGCTCTCGAAGACCGCGAGCAGCCGGCCCGACATCTGCCCGATCTGCGGGGAGGAGACGCTACGGGAGACCTGGATCTGGTGCGCGCTGCGCAACCGCCTCGAGTGCCCCCGCTGCGGGGTCGACCCCGACGACATCCCGCGCCGGTGGGGCCCGAGCCGCGACACACTCGTCAACGACAAGGGGTGACCCATGGGCCTGATGACTCTCTCCGAGATGCGCGAGGACATTTACGTCGGCATGGCCCAGCGCAACGAGATCAACCCGGCGACGGCCAGCGGGAAGGCGCTCCTCAACTTCCGCATCCGTGACGCCTACCGACACGTCTGCTCGCCGCTCGTCTACGACCACCCGGTCCTGCATAACTTGCAGGAGGATTTCGTGCTCGGCAGTGGGACCCCCGAGGGCCAGAACACCGAGTCATTCACCCTCCCGGCGCGGCTCCGCGCCCTCGAGCTGGTCCGCAACGAGACGAACGGCTATGTGCATGACCCTGACCGGTTCGACCAGTTCATGAACCGCGGGGCCGCCGGTCAGACCTTCTCCCGCCGCGGGATGCGCTTGTATGTGCCGACCAGCGGCTCGACCACCGGTCACACGCTCCGGGTCCACTACTGGGGCCGGCCGCTGGACCTGTCCCTCGACGGCGACGTCACCGAGGTCGGCTCCGAGTGGGACGGCATCATCACCCGGTTGGCCATGGCGTTCTCGTTCGGCTGGCTGCGCGAGACGGCGCTCGCGGACTACCACCAGAGCATCGCGGCGCAGCTCATCAACGACCAGGTCGCCGAGGGCGCGCTGGAAGCCAAGATGAGCGGGTGGCAGAACGATCTTTCCGACACCGACCCCTACCAGTCGAGGAGCTGACATGCGACTAAAGGCGTGGCATCACCTAACCGCAGCCCTCACCGGCGCCGTTATCGGCGTCGGATCATGGGCCGCCCTCGCCTCCTTCACCGCCTCCCCGGTCCCCTGGGACGGCTCTTTCGAAGCCCAACCAGCGAACGCTGACCCGGTCACCCAGGGCGCCGCGCACATCCGCCAAGTGAAAGGCGAGACCAGCCGGCGCGCCGGCGTGTCACTCGACTGGGGCGCCTTCGGGAACGTCACCACCGACCTCGGGCGCATTCTGAAAGGGACCCCGCGGGTCTTCGTCCAGAGCGCCGCCCCGACGGTCGATGGCACGACAGCGGCCACCTGCCTCCCAGAAGCCGACACCGCCGGAAACCGCCACTGCGCCGGTGGCGAGCTCTGGGTCGACACCGATGACAACCAGCTCTACGTGGCGCTCGACGCTGGCGCCGACGGCGACGCCGACAGCTGGCAGAGCCTTTCTGCGCTCGGGAAGCGGACTATCTGGATTCCAGCTTCCGCGATGGAGCCCGCCGCGAGCAGCGCCGGGAGCTTCCCTTCTGCGCCCGGTCTGATCCAACCGGGCGGAGTCGGTTCCGCCGGCTATAGCCCACTCGACTTCGACCCGGCCGTTACCGAAGCCGCGCAGTTTTCTTTCTACCTTCCGAAGAGTGCTTCGGCTACCGCGCCGACGGCGCAGATCGCATGGACGGCTGCGAGTACTTCTACTTCATCAGTGCTTTGGGCTCTTGGATGTAACGCCTATGCAGACAACATAATTATCGATGACGCCGTCTCTATTTCGACAGTTCTAGACCCTCACAGTGGCACGTCCAGCAAGCTCAATGTTGCCGCTGACTTTACAGTCCCTGTTGGAAGTCTTGCGTCTAACCGCTGGATTCAGTGTGAGATAGCGCGCCGCGGTGCCGACGGCACCGACACACTAGCTGTCGACGCTCGTCTGATTGGCGTCACCCTGCTCTACACGACAGACAAGCCAAATGATAACTAAAGCGCTCCTCTTGCTGCTGTGCCTGCCGGTTGTCTTAGCGCAGCTGAGCGTCAGCCAGCTCTCCGGCTTCAGCGCTGGGAAGCGTGCCGTCACTGTCCAGCTCTCTGGGACATCGAACACGAACATCGTCCTGTGCACCTACCTCCAGGGGCTCGGCTACTCGGTCACGTCTGGTCGCCGAACCGTCAACGTGGTTCTCGCTAACGGGACCGTCATCGGCTCGGCGGCTTCGAGCACGCCGCTGGTCTCTTTCGAGACCGGCAACTGTGGCGGGGCCTGGTCGACCTGGAACGTCAAGATCATCGTGCGCGGGACCGATACAGCGCGCATCCAGGGGCACGGGGGCCTCGGCGGGGCCGGTGAAGTCGACACCGGCTGTGACTGGTGGGGCAGCGGTGGCGGCGGAGCTGGGAGCGCCCCCGGCCTGAGCAACACAGCGGGCACAGCTGCCTGCGGCCTCTTCCCAGCGACGAACCCCGGAGACCCCGGGACGGCGACAGCGGGAGGTGCCCCCGGCACCGGCGAGGTCACCAACAGCGGAACTACCTCGACCATCCCCGCCGAAGCCGGCCACGCCGGCGGGACTGCGCTCCGCGCGACTACTGGCGGCCCGAACATCACACTCGAGCCGGAAGCTAGTGCGACGCTGCAGATCTGGGCCGGCGGAGGGGGCGGCGGCGGAGGCGCAGGGACGAGCGCGAGCGGCGGAACCGGAGGTGGCCCCGGCCTCCCCGGTGGCGACGCCGCTTTTGGCGTCGGGGCGGCTGGCGGCTCTGCTGGTGTCAAATACTCGACACCCGGTGCTGCGACGATCACCGAAGTAGGCCCCGGGACAATCGACGACAGAGGACTCTGAGAGTCAACCTACTAGAATGAGTAGCTACAAGACTTACTAGGTACCGATGCTAATATTCCTGTGTCCTCAACGTGGAGGCTCAGGTGGCAGAGCAGGCGGTATCGGCGGCGCTCAACGGGGCCGCCGGCAGGAGCGACGGGGTGTACCTGGCAGTAGTGGGCATTCTCTTCGCCGGCCTCTTCGCGGGGGTCGTCCTGTGGAAGAGCTATCAGTTCGTCGCGCGGGTCGTCGAGATCCACGCGGCTAAGGTGGAGCGGTTGACTGGGGCGGTCCAGACCGCCATATCGGACATGATCGCCAACGCCGACAGCCGACTCGACCGGCTGGTCGACGCCCTGGACGACCGAGCGCAGCTTGCCCGCCGTGAGCACGCGGAGGAGATGAAGCTCATGAGGGAGGTCATCCGGGAGAACAACCAGGCGCTCGGGCGGAACACGGGGCTGCTTGAGAGCGTGGCGACAGCGCTGAAGCCGAACGGGAGGGTGGTATGACCTATGCCGGGAGTCTTTGAAGACTACCCGTGGCTCAAGCCTGCGGCCGCCATCGCCGGTGCGGTCGCAGCCGGCGCGGGGACTGCGGTAGGGACCGTCGTCTTCCGTGACCAGCCAGCACCGAACGGCGTCGCAACTGCACGCTTGGAGAAGGTCGAAACTGACCTGCGCGCGCTCGCGACCTGGCAGGCCCAGCACGAGGGCTACAGCAAGACCGAGTCAGAACGCTTGCGTCATGGGATCGAGCAAGCCCTACGTGAAATCGCAGAAGTTCGCGAGCAGCTCTATCGCCGCGGCAGCGGCAAGTGAAGGAGGAGAGAATCCAATGCCGGATCAGCCCGCCACTCAGAACACCCCCGCTTGGAGCGCGCTGCGCCACCTCGTGGTGTTCCTCGCTAGCCGACAGCTCGTTTCCACGGCCGTCCACTACGGGCTCGACATCGACCCAAAAGTCCTCACCGGAGCGGCGGGCGCTCTCGTCGACATCGTCGGCGGTGGCATTGCTGCAGGCGGCGGGTGGCTTTGGAGCCGGCTGCGTGTAGCTCCCGTAGTGAGTCAGCCCCCCGCATAGCTGCTACCCTAAGGCCACTGGAGGGCCCCCGATGCCGACCTCCCTTGGCCGAATCCGCCGCCACCTCGACCCGTCCGGCTCCCGCTCGCTGGCTGCGCAGCAGGGAGCCGGACAGACCGTTCCGGTCCCGATCGAGCCGCCCTTCGGCGGCTACACGCCCGACCTCCCGCCGGCGCTCTGCTCCTGGGGCGACGGCCAGCGCTCAGTGGCTGGCCTCGTCCAGACCCGCGGCACCATGGCCAGCCCGCCGGGCCTGATCCGCTTCGGTGCAGCCACGCTGCCCCTCGGCGACGCAACGCCGCCGGCAACGGCGGGGACAGCGCAGCCGGTCGTCGCGCTCTCGCTGCACCGGGACATCGCGACGGCGCCGGTGCTCCTCCGCCGCTACGCCGTCACCGCTGACCCGACGCTCGGTCACTTCTACGGAGTCGTCGGGGCGACGTGGACCGACATCCCGTACACGGGCGCCGGAGCAGGTCTGACCGGCGCTGCCACGCCGGCGACGACGCTCTGTGACATCGCGTTCTCTCCGCTCGCGAACAAGCTCTACCTGACGAACGGGCTCAACCCGGTCTACCAGCACACGCCCGGCGGGGCCAACTACACCGACTTCTCACCGGCGGTCCTCAACCCCTTCACCGCGCGCTCGGCCTGCTCGGCGTTCCAGCGGTTGCTCTTCATCAACACCGGGGAGGCTGGCACCGGCTTCCCGGCGCGGGTGCGCTACACGACGACCGGGGCGGCCCCGTCGCTCTCCGGCACCGGGGCCGGGTTTCTCGACCTGGACGTGCGCGGGGAGGGGGTCGCGATCCGCAACCTTGGGACCCGCGTCGCCGCCTATTTCCGCCACGGCATCGTGCTGCTCCGGGCCACCGGGTCGCTGACCCCGAGCCCGATCGTCCCCGAGTATGTCTCCGAAGAGCGCGGCCTTTTCGGAACCTTCGCCGTCTGCGAAGTCGCTCGCGGCATGCACTTCGGGATCTTCAACGACGGGTGGTTCTTCATCACCGAAGACGGCGCCATGCGGCAGGCCGGCCTCCACTATGTCGGTGACCGGGCCTATCTGAAGTGGCAGGACACGTTCTACCGCCAGCTCAACCAGGAGCAGGCGTATCGGATACAGACTGCGTATGACCCGCGGCGGAACCAGATTCACGTCCTGTGGCCCAGCCTCGGCCAGACCAACTGCGACGAGCGCTGGATTTACGACATCAACACCGACACGGTGTGGCCCTGCTCGGTCGCGATCGGCTGTCAACCGAACGTCGTCTCGCGGTTGGCGGCGGAGGACCAGTCAGAAACGTGGGACTCCATCGGAACCACTTGGGAGACAGAGACGCGGCTGTGGTCGGAGCTCTCGGCGGTCGAGGGGGCCCCGACGATCGTCATCGGAACACGCGACGGGTTGGTCCTCGCCGAAGAGCCGACCGTCTACGCGATCGACGGGACAGTCCCCTCGTATGAGTTCCTCTCGGCCCGCTCCGACACCGCCTTCCCAAGCGTGGTGAAGGACTTTCCTCGGCTGGACCTGCACTACGAGATCCGCGTCGGGATGAACGCACCCGCTATCAACTTCATCTTCGACGTCGACGCCGGTGTCGGAGAGGCGCCAAGGCAAGAGGTCCGCAGCGAGGTCCAGCTCTCCGGCACCATCGGCGCCCGCGTCGTCCAGTACGCGACGAGCAACCTGTGCGGACACACGCTGGGCTGGGGCGTCTCCGGCCAGGCGCCGATTATGATCCACCGGGCGGTCGGCTACGTGGCCCCGCGGAGCCTGACGCAGAAGAAGGCCCTATGAGCCGCATCGACGAAATCGACGCGACGACAGCCACTGCGGACTCTTCGGAGATCAAGTCACAGGAAGGGCGCGCACTCTTGCGCGTTGTGAAGAGCCTATTCGCTGGGCTGATCCTGAAACTGAACAGTGTCATCCGGCAGGTCGACAACGAGCTCGACATCGGGTACCCGGGCTTCGGGGCGCTCCCGCTGGTGAAGGGGAACCTAGCCGGCCAATGGGTGAGCGCATCGGTCACCGCCGGCGGAACGGCGGTGACGTTCACGCATAATCTGGGGCTGCCGGTCGAGGTGGTCGCTGGGCGGGCCTACAACCAGTGCAATGTGACGTGGCTGGCCCGGTTCATCTTCGGGGACCGGACCGGGGCCAACGCGGCCCCGGCCGCCGGCGCGGCCACCGCCCACTCGTCTCTCTACTTCCGCCTTGGTGACGCAGTCACCGCGAACAGTATCGAGCTGCGTGTGCAGACGGACCTGGCCGTCGGGGCAACCGCCCCGCTGTATGTCGACGTCCGGTTCTTCCCGGCGATCGTGTGAAGGAGGACAGCATGGTGCGACCGGCTGAGCTCGGGGATGTTCCGTGGATCAGGAAGCTCTGGGCTGACTGGCTCCAGGAGGCTCCGTTGCCGTTCGGGGACGAGGACGAGGTCGCCGTCGGGCAGGACCACTTGCTCCGAGCGGTCATCACCGGCGAGACGCCGGGGCTGGCCCTTGTCGTGCCAGAAGACGCTGTTCTCCTCTGGGCCGGCCCCCCGCCGAACCTCCACGGATTTGGCGTCTTCGTCGCAGCGGGAGCCCGCCGGCGGGGCCTCGGGACGCTGCTGACCGCAGAAGCGTGCCGGCTGGCGAAGGCCGCCGGCTACCGACGGGTCATCGTTGCGCCGTACGTAAACAACGTTCTCTCAATCGCTTGGCTGCGCGGGGACGGCTTCGCGCCGCTGCAGACCGTTCTCGTGAAGGAGCTCTGACATGCCGTTCGGTGGCCTACTCACCGGTGGCCTCGCGCTCGGCGGGGCTTACCTGAACTACAAGAACAGCCAGAACCAGGGTGGCGGCGGGGGCGGTGGCCTCTCGCCGACGAACCCCAGCTTCGGCGTGCTGAACAATCTCTTCGGTATGAAGATGCACCAGCACAAACACGGGGCGGACGCCGGGACGACGTCGCTGGTGAAGGACCCGAAGAACCAGGGCCTCTTTGGAGGCCAGTTCAACCAGTCCATCCAAGACTTCATGTTCAACCCGCCGCCGATCTTCGGCGGGGAGAAGTCACTGGTCAGCGGGCTCCTCGACGGGGGCGGTGCGCAGAACGCGCTGCAGGGGGGCCTCGCCGGTTTCGACTCGTTGCTCGGCCGCGGCAACCAGTTCCTCGACCAGGCGCAGGGCGCCGGCTTCGTCGACCCGGGGCTGCTCTCGACCGGGTACGGGGTCGACGTGAACCCGCTCTTCGAGACGGCGAGGAACCAGTTTTCTCGGAACGTGCTCCCCGAGGTCGCCGAGCGGATGGGCCTTACCAGCGGCATCCGCAGCCAGGGCTTCGTCGACACTGCGGGCCGCGAGGGTGCGAATTTGATGGACAGCGCGGCGCTGGCGGCGGTGGATCAGCAGAACCAGGCGGCCGGGCGCCGCGCAAACGCCCAGGGCTTGAACGCCCAGCTCCGCGCGAACGCACTCCAAGGCGGCATCCCAATGATGAGCACGCTGCTCGGGGCCCGGACCGCGCTGCCGTTCTCGGTGGCGAGTGACTCGCTCAACCTCGGGACCCAGTACCGCAACATCCTCGACCAGCAGGCGAGCCGGCCGCTCTCGGTCTTCTCGCAGCTGGCCGGGCTCGGGAGCCCGGGGAACCAGGGCTTCCTCCTCGGCGGGTACAACCCGCAGGGGAGTGGGACCGCGAATATCCTCGGGTCACTCGCGTCGAGCCTGCCGAAGGTCCTCGGGAGCCTGGGGGGCCTGGGCGGCCAGCTCAACGGCACGATTTACTAGGAGAGCGCCATGCCGATGCAGCAGCAGAAACCGATGACCTTGGACGAGCTCTTGGCCCTGGCGGGCCAGGGCGCGATCGGTCAGGAGCCCAAGCTCCTCTCGCCGACGCAGCAGGGGTATGCCCCCGGCGGGCCGCAGATCAGCTTCACCGGCGGCTCGCCGTTCCCGGTGAACGAGAACCCGGCGATCCTCCAGAACGGGGCCGTCCTCTTCGCGAACTTGATGGACGCGATCAAGAAGATGCGCCAAGGGCCGGCGGGCGCTCCGCCGGGGCCGGCGTCTGCGCCGGGGGCCACGCCGCCGGGCTGGCCGGGAGGGATGTGACATGGGAATGCCGAGCCGAAGCGGGGGCGCTGGACGGGGAAACACGGGCATCCCGGCGCTGCAGAAGTGGATCGACGAGATGGGCCAGGCGCATGGGAAGCGCCGGGCGTTCGAGCTGCAGCAGCAGCAGATGGAGGCAGAGCACGCGGCGGCCGGCGAGGCCGCGACCAACCGGCTTTTCCTCTCGCTGATCGAGAACGAAGCCCAGCAGCAGGCCGCTGCGCAGGCAGAGCAGATGAAGATGCAGCAGGCGGCGGAGGCCGACGCTGCGAGCGCTGGGCCGTTCCAGGTCCAGGTGGCGCCGGAGAGCCCGCTCGCGCAGCGGCCGGTCTCCTTCGACAAACCGCTGACGCAGATGCCAGCGTCGTTCGACGCGCTCATGCTGGCGGCCGGCGCGGGGAAGCCAGCGGGGACCGCCCTGCAGGGGCCTGCTCAGGCGATGGCGCCTGGCGGCGGTGGGGCGGCCCCGGGCGCCCTCCCTGCAGCCGCGGCTGGCCTCCCCGTCGCCGGCCCCACCCAGCAGAGCACGCAGACGTCGATGGGGTTCCAGGGGCAGGTGGTCGAGGACCCGTTTCGGTTTCTGACCCTGGCGGTGCCGCAGATGAGCCAGACCACGACCGACACGCCGAACGCGCTCGGGGCCAGTGACGTCGCGGATCTGCGGATAAAGGAGGCGGTGGCTGCGGAGAACGCGCGGAGCAACCGGGCCGGCGAGGGACTCGCCGAGCGCCGGGCGACGACCGAGGAAGCCAACCTCCGCGGTCAGTACCAGAACGACGTCGAGCGGACGGCCATCGCGCGGGCGCAGCTCGGGATCGCGCGGGAAGAGGCCCGGGCTCGGATGGAGATCGCGCGGGCGAAAGCGACGGCCAGCGGCGAGAGCCTGACCCCCGGTGAGAAGGCGCTCGACGACGAGTACGCGCGGAAGACCTACGCCCCGCAGCTCTCGGGCGGGCTCTCGTCGGCGGCCGCTGACATCGCGTCGCTCGAGGGAATCGTGCAGGAGCTCGGGGCGGCTGCGGGCGCCCAGGGCCAACCCGGTGCGCCGAACCTCACCGGTCCGCTCATCGGCGCGATGCCGAGCGCGGTTCTCTCCGCTGCGAATCCGAAGGCCGAGGACCTGCGGAACCGGCTCGAGAGCGTTCTCCAGAAGAACGCGAAGAGCGTCCTCGACAGTCAGTATGCAGCGAAGGAGATGGCCGACTACCTGCAGCGGGAGGCGAGCACGCGGCAGGAGGAAGGGGTCGTTGTGAACCGGCTCCTCCCCGTCGTCGAGCGGCTCAAGTTTGATCTGAGCCAGGCCCAGGCCAAGGCGCAGCACTTCCAGAAGAACGGGACGCTGCGTGGGTTCCAGCCGGCGCCCCCGCCCGAGGGACTGACTGACGCGGATCTGGCGAAGGGGCCGGCCGAGGCGCAGCAGCCCGCCGAGCCCGGCTCTGACGCTGACCTCTTCCAGCGCTACGGGATCAAGTGACATGCCGACAGAGCAGCAGTTGATCGAGGCCCTCAGGAAGGCGGACGCCGCCGGTGACAAGCCGGCGGCCATGCGCTTCGCTGAGCTCATCAGGCAAGGGCGGGCCGGGGCGAGCGCGCAGCCGGCGCCCACCGGCGCAGAGCCCGCCGGCAGCGAAGGCTTCCTCTCCCCGGTCGCGTCGTTCGTCCAGGGGGCCGGGCGCATGGTCCCGGGGCCCGGCAGCTCGCCGCTGCAGCGGAGGCCGCGATCCCGGCGGCGATCGGCGGCCGCTCTGAGCCGAGCTTCGGCGAGCGGTACCTCGCAGCCCGGGGCGAGAACGAGGCGGTGGCGAACCAGAACCCCGGAGCGGCTCGGCTCGGCGGAGCCGCTGGCATCGGCGCGCAGCTTCTCGCCGCCGGGGTCAACCCGATCCAGGCCATCCGCTCCCTGCCCTCCCTCGCCGCCAGCATCCCCTCGGCGATCCGCGCCCTGCCGACGGCAGCGGGCCTGCAGGCCATCGCGCGCGCTGCGCCGGGCGGGGCCCTTGCCGGCCTAGGCCTCTCCGACGCGGACATCCCGCTGGCCCGGGGGGAGTTCGGGGCCGCTGCGAAGCAGGGGCTCCACGACGCCGCCGTCGGGGCGGCGGTCTCCGGCGCTGTCGGGCTCCTCGGCCACGGGGCGGAGCAGCGCGTCCAGCGGGCGATGGCGGCCGAGGCCGCCCGCCGGGAGCCGGTGGAGGCCAACATCGCCACCGAGCAGGCCGCGTCCCGCGCGGTCGGGGCCAACAAGGCCGCGGCGGCCGAGAACGCCGCTGCGAAGGAGAAGTTCCGGGCCGACGTGGTAGCGGCACGCGCCGAAGCCGCCCGCCAGACCGAGGAGCTGCGTCGGGCCGCCGCGGCCCGCGCCGGGGCCGCCACCGAGGACCGCTCGCTCGAGACCCTCGGGCTCGACACCGCCCGGGGCCGGGCCATGCTCGGCGGCCCGCTGCGGGCGGCGGAAGAGGCCCCGCGGATCGCGCGGACGCCGGTGCCCGACGGCACCGGGCAGACCTACGGGGACCTCGCGGTGGCGCTCCAGGACGACCCGGTGGCGCTCGGGAAGGCGCTCCAGGCCAACCGGCGCGCCATCGGCGAGCGCATCGGAGAGGTCCGGCGGACGCTGGCCGGGACCCCGGCGAAGGTCTCGGCTGGGCCGATCCTGCAGCGGCTGGACGAGGAGCTGGCCCAGAGCGCAGCTCCGCGGGAGACCCGGGTGGCGGCGGCGGCCGCCGTCCGCGACATCATCGAGCGCGCCCGCGGACCGAAGGACGTCGGGGTGCAGATCCTCGACGCGGCAGGGCGCCCGTTCCGCTCGGCCGGCGCTGCTGACAGCCTCTCCGCCGCCCAGCTCCGCAAGGTGATCGAGGACCTGGACGACGAGCTCGGGTTCGGGGCCGCCGGCGGGAACCTGCAGAAGACGCTCGGGGACCGGGCCGACGGGGTACTGCTCGCCGCGCGGGACGCCGCGACGAACGCGGAGAAGGGCCTGGTCGCCGCCTACGCCCCCGACCAGCTCGCCGGCTACCTGGACGACATCGCGGCGTACCGGACGGCGCGGGTGGCCGAGCAGGGGGCCCTCACGAAGATCACCCGGCCCGAAGGGCGCGCGATCCGCCGGCCGGCGCCCGAGAAGATCGCCCCGGTCCGCCCGGCCCCGGTCCCCCGGCCGACCATGCGCGGGAAGGTCGAGGTCCCGAAGGTCTCGGCCGAGGCCCGCGCCGCCGAGCGCGAGGCGCTCGCCCCGCCGAAGAGCCTCGGGGCGAAGATCGCGAAGGGGCTGGCGGGCGCCGCTGGCTTCGCAGCGGGCGGGGTCCTCGGCCACCCGATGCTGGGCGCCTCCGCCGCCAACGCGACGGCCGACCGGTTCCTGCGCAACGTGCGCTCGACTCGCTCGGAGCTCCTCGCCGACAGCGCGAAGATCCGCGCAGCGCTGGTGAAGCACGCGGACCTGGTCGAGGCCGGCGCCCGGGGCGGCCCTCGCGTCGCAACGGCGATCCACCGGGAGCTCTTCCGAACCGACCCGGCCTACCGGGAGGCCTTCAAAGAGAAAGGCCGCCGAGGGGCTCCGCAGACATTCTCGGAGTTCTCGGCGGCCTGGAAGGCGCGGCGGGGGCAGCGCTAGGCGTTCGTCACCGGTGTGTAGCCGTCCTCGAACGCCTGCTTCGGCGAGTAGCTCTCGTAGCCGTCCACGTAGCGGACCCAGTAGC
>Ga0075423_10001998_pt1 | contig 18284 bp, 17 predicted proteins | sample SoiMethybrSBSTD2_FD_80114 | JGI IMG/M metagenome (GOLD analysis project Ga0075423, IMG submission 80114) | Bulk soil microbial communities from a Populus tree surrounding site in Tennessee, USA - Soil MetaG P. TD hybrid SBSTD2 | ecosystem: Environmental > Terrestrial > Soil > Tree plantation...
ATCCGGCGGCGCGATGTAGTACACGGCCGGCAATCCCTTTTCGTACGGACCGGGGATGTCGATGTAGGCGAAGTTGTCGCGGTTGTACGGCGGCGCTTCGTTCACGAGCGCTTCTTCGGCACCGGGGATCGATGCGAAGCCTGCCTCCTGCACGAACTTCTTCAGGTCGGCGAGCTGCATGCGGGCACCGTCGACGGCGCCACCCGTCGGCTTGTTCGCGCTCATCTTTGCCATGCACGCCTGCACCGTTGCGCCCGGCGCGTAGATCGAGCACGCCTCGCGGAGCGCCTGTTGATTGCGTGCGAGATCGGCGCGCCCCGCCGCTTCGAGCTCGGCAACCGAGGTGGGCACGCGCTCGGTCTCCACGAGCATCTTCGCGAACTTCTCGGGCCCGAGCGCGAAGCTCGCGGTGGCCGTCGCGCGCTGTGACTCGAGCCACGCGGCCAGGTCGCGCATCGCCGTGGCCGCGCCGCTGTTGGCGTCGGCGAACTCTTTTCGCGCGGCTTGATCCGCGACGCTCGCGAATGCGCCGGGCACGTCCTTCGCGTAGAAGTCGGCGAAGCCTTTGAACGCCGACAGGCCGCGCTCGAGAAGGGGACGCGCGAGCGGCGTGCGAAGGTTGGTGCGGATGTGACCGGCGGCCTGCTGCACCGATCGTGCGTATTTCGTGTACGCGCGCATCCGGGTGTCGAGGGGCGCGTAGTTGCGCGTCAGATAGGGGCTCGGATCGAGATTGTCGACCATCCAATCGAGATAGAACGCTGGATTGGTGAACGGCGCTTCAGCGGTCTCGAGCCAGAAGAGATCTCGATCCATCCGGGCCACGAGCTCGTCGCGTTCGAATCGCGACGCGTCGTCGAGGGAAGCGTCGGGAATCCCGAGCGCACGATCCTTGTCCGCGTGCAGACGTCGAATCTCCGCGGCGATGCCGTTGGCGCTCCAGTCCGGCAGGAGTCCGTCGTACTCATGACGTCCGGCGACGACCGCGAACACGGGATGGGCTTTGAGATAGTCCTCGACGAGCGCGCTGCGAACGCTGGCCCACTGCGAGACGGTTGGAGTCGTTGCCGCCGCCGGAGCGCTCTCGCCCGACGAACCGCTGCACGCCCCGCAGACGGCCGCGAACAGCACTGCAGTGTGAAGACGTCGTCTCATGTGCGCGCCCTCTTTGGGCGCGCCGCGCGCGCCGAACTCTTTTCCGAACTCTTGGAACCCTTGGAACTTTTGGAACTCTTCGAACTTTGAGCTTTCAGCGATTGTGCCTGTCGGATAATCCGCTCGAAGAGCGCGCCCGTGTCGCCGCCCTTTGCGGGTCGATTCGACCGCCACACATCCGGGTTGTCCTGCGAGAGGATGTCCGCGAAGTCGCCTTCGCTCTTCACGCTCAGCGGCGCGAACTCCGCGATGTCGACCGCCCCCGACCAGTCGTCCTTGTGCTTGATGAGCAGCCACGATCGACCGTCGCCACTCGAGCCCGCATACGGCCCCTTCGTGCGGACCAGCACCCACGACCCTTTCAGCTTGTAGCCGTCGAGCGTGAATTTCAGATCGCCCTTCTTCAACGCCGCCTCGACGTCGTCGGTTTCCGGTGTCCACGTGCCGCGATCCCACAGCATGACGATGCCGGCGCCGTACCCTTCGGGAATCACGCCCTCGAATTCGCCGTATTCGATCGGATGATCCTCGACGTGCATCGCCAGCCGCTTGATCGTCGGATCCAGAGCCGGCCCTTTCGGCACCGCCCACGACAGCAGCACGCCATTGTGTTCGAGCCGGAAGTCGTAGTGCAGATGCGAGGCAAGGTGCTTCTGGACGCAGAAGAAACGCGGCTTGCGTCCGCTGGGTGATTTGCGTGTCTTGTCGCCCGAGGGCTCGGGCGAGATCGTGAAGTCGCGTTTCTCGCGGTACTTGTCGAGTGGCATCCTATCGTTCGCCCATCAGTGTCTTCAGGGGCTTTACCAGCATAAACATAATGAGCGCCGCCGCGAGCAGCACGACCGCATTCACGCTGAAGAGCGTGTTCAGCGGGACTGTGCTGATGAACCCTGCGGCCCAGCCGGCGAGTTTGTTGCCGAAGGCGTTCGACAGAAACCACACGCCCATCATCAGCCCGACAATCCGCACAGGCGCCGCCTTGGTAACGGCGCTCAAGCCGACAGGGCTCAAGCACAGCTCGCCGAACTCGGACAGCAGATAAAAAGTGATCAGCCACCACGGACTGATGCGCACGCTGCCTTGCGCGATCGATCCGGCAGGCACCATGACGATGTAGGCGATGCCCATGAACAACAGACCAAGTGTCAGCTTCGCTGGTACGGACGGTTCACGCGGGCCAAGGCGAACCCATAGCCACGCGAAGATCGGTGCGAGTGTGATCACGAAGATCGGCGGCACCGACTGGAACCACGACGAGGGAAAGCTGATGCCGAGGAGCTCGAGCCTCGTGAACCGTTCCGCGAACAGGTTCATCGTCGACCCCGCCTGCTCGTAGCCGCCCCAGAAGATGATGGCGACGATGAAGAAGATCACAATCGCGCCGATCCGTTTCCATTCCGTGGTGTTGAATCCGAGGACACCCGCCGCAGACACGCCGTTGGGCAGTGTGGCTGTCGAGGGTGTGGCCGATCGCGACGTGGCTGCGAGCCGGTCGAGCGCAGGTGTGAGCCGTCCTCGTCCGACGACGTACTGCACCAGTCCAAGCGTCATCCCGACACCGGCGGCAGCGAACCCGACGTGCCAGTCGACGCGCTGCGCAAGATAACCGGCCACGAGTGGTCCGATGAACGCGCCCAGATTGATCCCCATGTAGAAGATCGAGAATCCAGCGTCGCGACGGGTATCGCCAGACTCGTAGAGCGATCCGACCAGCGTGCTGACGTTGGGTTTCAGGAGCCCGGTGCCGATGACGATCAGCGCAAGGCCTGAATAGAAGAAGGGAAGCGCGCGAAACGCCAGCGTGAAGTGCCCGAGCGCGATGATCGTTCCGCCGACGAACACGCTGCGAAACTGCCCGAGCCATCGATCCGCGACGAGCCCGCCGAGAATTGATGCGCCCCACGCACTGCCAGTGTAGGTGCCGTAAATCGAGGCCGCATCCGCATCGGCAAATCCCAACCCTCCGCTGGCGACGGGTGCCACCATGTAGAGGATGAGGAACGCGCGCATGCCGTAATAGCTAAAGCGCTCCCACATCTCGGTGAAGAAGAGGGTTGCGAGACCCCTGGGATGGCCGAAGAAGCCGGCGTCGGTCATTGCGGCAAGAATAGCGTGGAGTCAGCCTTGCGTGGGAATTCTTGAAGAGCCGCGCGTGGAAAGCAGGATTTCCTCAACGCGGTACCGGTTTGTCCGGGACTTAGTACACTGATTTCACATGCGCGTCGTGCTCATCTCCACCTACGATCTCGGCCGACAGCCGCTTGGTCTCGCATCGCCAGCGGTGTGGCTGCGAGACGCGGGTGTCGACGTCGATTGCGTCGATGCCTCCAGGGACGATGTGCGCGACGATCAAATCCAGGCGGCCGATCTGGTGGCCTTCCACCTGCCGATGCATACCGCCACTCGGCTTGCCGGCCCGCTGATCGAACGCGTCCGCGGCCTCAAGCCGGCGCTGCCGATGGCCGCATACGGTCTGTATGCGCCGCTGAACGCACTATGGCTGCGCGAGCGGGGTATCGAGCATGTCCTCGGTCCAGAGGCGGAACGGGAACTCGTGGCCTTGGCCACCGGGGAACCTCGAACCTCGAACCTCGAACCTGGAACCGCTGCTGCCCGCGTCCCTGATCGCCGCGGACTACCTCCTCTTTCGCGCTATGCCGCTCTGCAGATGCCCGACGGCTCGCGCCGCGTCGTCGGCAACACCGACACTACCAAAGGCTGCAAGCATTTGTGCCGCCATTGCCCGATCGTGCCGGTGTATCAGGGACGATTCAGCGCCGTCCCAGTCGACATCGTCATCGAGGACATCAGGGCGCAGGTGAGCGCGGGTGCCGAGCACATCACGTTCGGCGATCCCGATTTTTTCAACGGTCCGACGCATGCCCGGCGCATCGTGGAGCGGTGTGCCCGCGAGTGGCCCTCGATTTCCTACGACGTGACGATCAAGATCGAGCATCTGCTGAAGCACGCCACGCTGCTGCCGGTGCTCCGTGAGACGGGTTGTCTGTTCATCACCAGTGCCGTCGAGTCAATCGATGACGACGTGTTGGCAAAGCTGCAGAAGGGGCACACACGCGCAGATTTTATCGACGCCGTGGCATTGTGCCGATCGGCCGGTGTTGCGCTTGCGCCCACGTTCATCGCGTTCACGCCATGGACGACGATGGAAGGCTATGTCGATCTGTTGCATCAGATCGTGTCGCTCGATCTGGTGGAGGCCGTTGCGCCCATCCAGCTCGCGATCCGCCTGTTGGTGACGGCGGAATCGAAACTGCTCGAGCTGCCCGAGATCTCCGCGCTGGTCGACCCGTTCGACCCGCGGTCGCTGTCGTGGCCTTGGCCGCATCCCGATTCGCGTGTCGATCGTCTACAACAGGACGTGATGCGCATCGTCGGATCCGGCTCGGGGCGGCCGCGCGCGGAAGTCTTTGCGCAGATCGCCGACACGGCGGGCGCGAATCCTCCTGGGGGTCAGATCCTACGGCGGGGTCAGACCCCGCCATACATGACTGAGGCCTGGTACTGCTGCGCGGAACCGGGCCCCGACCAGGTCGAGCTCGTGTGAAGCGCGTCTTACTGCTGGCGACGACGACCGGCTATCAGATTCGATCGTTTGGCGATGCCGCCGCGAAGCTGGGCGTGAGGCTGGTGTTTGCGAGCGACCGCTGCGATCGGCTCGACGATCCCTGGTGGGACCAGGCCATTCCGGTGCGGTTTCACGACGAGGCGTCCGTCGATGCCGTGATCGCGAGCCACGCGGACGCGCCCATCGACGGCGTGATTGCGGTGGGCGATCGGCCGGCGATTCTGGCCGCACGAGTGGCCCGGGCGCTCGGTTTACCTGGCAATCCGCCGCAGGCCGCCGCCGCGAGTCGCAACAAGCTCGCCAGCCGCACGCTATTCGAGGCCGCAGGACTGCTGACGCCGGCGGCGTTCGAATCGGTGCCACTCGACTCCGATCCGTCGACAATTGCGCGAGGACGTGGCTATCCGCTGGTGATCAAGCCGCTCGCGCTTTCGGCCAGCCGCGGCGTCATGCGAGTCGACAATCCGGATGACTTTGTGCCCGCGTTCATTCGACTCCGGAACGTGCTCCACTCGATCGACGTGCGGAGCGAGCGCGACGATGCGCACGACTTGGCCATGATCGAGTCGTTCGTGCCCGGACGCGAATACGCAGTCGAGGGTGTCTTGACGCACGGCTCGCTGCAGGTGTTCGCGATCTTCGACAAGCCCGATCCGCTCGATGGCCCCTTCTTCGAAGAGACCATCTACGTCACGCCGTCGCGAGCGTCTCAGCACGTGCAACAGGCGATGATTCGTCAGATCGCGAGGGCGGCGGGCGCGCTCGGCCTGTTGCACGGGCCCGTGCACGCCGAGTGCCGCGTCGATGGCGACGCCGTGTTCGTCTTGGAAGTGGCGCCGCGTCCTATTGGCGGGCTGTGTTCGCGAGCCGTCCGTCTCGAGGGAGCTGACGGTGTGGTGTCGCTCGAAGAAGTACTTCTGCGCCACGCGATTGGCGAGGACGTGTCGGCCTATCGGTCTGCGCGCGCATCGTCGGGTGTGATGATGATCCCGATTCCGGCGCGGGGCGTGTTTCGCGGCGTCTCAGGCGTCGACGAGGGGCGCGCAATTCCGGGCATCGACGATATCCGCATCACGGCCAAAGCCGATGAGACTCTCGTGCCGCTGCCCGAGGGACACAGCTATCTGGGATTCATCTTTGCCAGTGGAGAGGACGCTGCCATCGTGGAGCGCGCGTTGCGGGAGGCGCATGCGCGCTTGTCGTTCTCGATCGATCGTGCACTCGTGATCGCGGACGCGAGGTGACTCAGGGAATCACCTGATAGGCAACTACGGTACTCTCGCCTGAATGTATTACTTGCTTTGTTGCGGCACGTAGCCGGGCGGCAGGGCGGCGCTCTCGCCGAAGAAAAAATCTTCCATGTGCTGTGCGATGACCTCCTGCGCTTCCTTCTGCCACGGCATCAAGCGGTACTCGTTCAAGATCATTTTCTGCCGCTCTTCCCACAGCTTCCACGCCTGCGCCGATACGTTCTCGAAGATTCGTTGCCCGAGTTCGCCTGGCCACGGCGGTACGTCGAGACCGGGCAGATCTTTCTGAAACTTCACACACCGTACGGTGCGACCGCTGGTGTTGCCGACAGGTTGTGCGGGGAGTGATGGTGCGCAATCGTCCATATCTGCGATGTTACCTTACCTGCAAGAAGCCGACGGGACGCGCACCATTTACACAACCGCTGACCTCGTTTGTCGGATTCCACGTCACTTGCTTCGGACGACACAAGATCCTCGTGGCTCCGATGTCCCCTGATTCATCGCCGTTAGCTGCAGATGAGCTTGATACGCCAGCGCTGGCACACGCCTTGAACTCGTGAGTGTGAACATCCGGGCCCTGCTCGGACATTGGTGGGGCCGGGCGAGGGTCTAGATCAGGGAGGGGGTACTGTGGACGGAGCGCGCAAAGAACGTCGCGGATTTGCTTCAATGAGTCGCGAGAAGCAACGCGAGATCGCAAGTAAAGGTGGTCGCGCCGCCCACGAAAAGGGCACGGCACATGAGTGGACGCCCGACGAGGCACGCGCAGCGGGTCGGAAGGGTGGACAGAGTAGCCGTGGCGGACGTGGGCGCTTAGTTCCAATGGGCGCAACCGAAGGCGAACCGACGACAGCGCCGGTTGCGGGCAGAATTCCTGGCCGCATGGACTAGTCGGTTGGCCCTCGTGGCCAGAACTTTGGCCGTCGCATCATGCGGCGGCCAGATACTCACGCCCGCGCGACTTCTACGCGGGCATCATTGAAGCACGCGCCGCCGCCGAGATCTGTCAAGGTGTCGGGGGCGAGCGCGTTTGCCGTATAGCCATTGGCCGTGTGCTTGCGCCAGAGTCCTTTGGGCAGGCTCACTGTGCCTGCACGAATCCACCCGCCAACCTGCAGCCCGCATCGCACTTCGCCACGCGCGTTGAACACCCGCACATCGTCACCATCGTTGAGGCCGCGCGCCGCCGCGTCGGCGGGGTTCATCAGCAATCGGATCGCCGGACGCGGCAGCTCGGCGAGCGTCGATGACACGGTGCGCTCGCTGGCGGGCGAGATCATCGCCAAGGGGAACTCCGCGGTCCCCGGATCCGGCTGATATCCGTACAGGCCCGCGGGTGACTGCGCGTCGAGATACGACGGAAACAGATCGACCTTGCCGTGCGGCGTGCGCGGCTTGACGTGGACGAACTGAATCGGCCGGCCTTCGGCGAGCGGCGTGGCGTAGCCGCACTCGCGAAGCTCGTCGCCGATCGCGCCAGGCATCTTGCCGAGGACGTCGAGCATCTCTTCGAGCTCGCCGCTGGGATCGCTCGGTTCGGCCAGATCGACCAGGCGCAGCAGCTCGCCGAACACGTCGGCGTTCGATCGCGATTCACCGATGGCCTCGATCACCGGCTTGCCCAGGCGCAGGCCGATCGGGCCGTATGCGCGCGCGATGTCGTATCCCTCGAGGAATGTGGTGGCCGGCAGCAGCACGTCCGCGTAATGCGCGGTATCGGTCATCACCTGCTCGAACACGACGGTGAACAGATCTTCCCGCTCGAGACCCTTCAGAATCCGGCGCTGATCCGGCGAGGTGACCGCCGCGTTCGAGTTGTAGACGAACAGCACATTGACGGGAGGATCGTTGCGTTCGGTCAACGCTCGTCCGAGCTGGTTCATGTTGATGAGACGCGTGCCCGGCTCTTCGGCGCCAATCCATGTGCGCTCGATTCCCCACGCCGCGGTGTTGCTCATCGAGTAGCCGCCGCCGCGAACACCGAACTTGCCGGCTACGGCGGGGAGCGCGAGGATCGCCAGGCTCGAGTTGCCGCCGTTGCGATTGCGTTCCTGTCCCCAGCCGCAGCGGATCACGGCCGGGCTCGAATCGGCATAGAGTGCCGCCACCGTCGCGAGATCATCCGAGCTGATGCCCGCTTCCTGCGCGGCGCGCTCGAACGTCCATGGCTGGGCCTTCTCGCGAAGCCGTTCGCCGTTGAGCGTGTGTGCGGCCATGAAGGCAGCGTCGGCCTTGCCGCTCTCGAACAAGTAGCGATGAATCGACAGCGCAACGGGAAGATCCGTGCCCGGGCGAATCGCGAGATGCACATCGGCCTGTTTGGCCAGCGCGGTCGTGCGTGGATCGATCACCACGAGCTTGGCGCCGTTGCGTTGCGCCTCGCGAATGTAGGGAACGAGGTGAATGCCGGAGGCTGTGGGATTGGCGCCCCACACCACGATCAGCCGCGCATCAGGGTAGTCCTGATACGTCACTGACGGCATCTTGCCGTAGAGCGCTTCGTTGGCGGCGCCGGTGGGCGCCGCGCACACCGTTCTGGCCAGACGCGACGCGCCAAGCCGTCTGAAGAGCGTTGCGTCGCTGGTGTCCTGCGTGAGCAATCCGTTCGACCCGCCGTACGAGTAGGGCAGTATCGATTCGCCACCCCAGCGTTCGCGCGCCTCGATCAGTCGCGTTGCGATGAGCGAGAGCGCTTCGTCCCACGATGCGCGCTGAAAAGTCGCGAAGCCTTTGGGTCCTTTGCGGATCGCGGGGTGGAGCAGTCGATCGCTGCCGTAGACGCGTTCGCCAAAGCGCCGCACTTTCGCACAGATGTAGCCGTTGGTGACGGGGTTGAGCGACGACCCGTCGATGTTGGTGATGCGGCCGCCCTGCAGCGAGACGTCGAGCGTGCACGAGTCGGGACAGTCGAGCGGACACACGGTCTCGACCACGTGGGAGGAGACAAGCGGAAGAGCAGTACTCACGGTGATAGTGTAAACCTGCAGGAATCAGGATTCAGGAATCAGGAATCAGGGCTGGGCTAGCCTGATTCCTCCTGATTCCCGATTCCTGCATCCTGATTCCTTCATGCCACATATCGTCATCATCGGGGGCGGGTTTGGTGGGCTCTCGGCCGCGAAGCGGCTGCGGCGGGAGGACGTGCAGGTCACGCTGGTGGACCGCAAGAACCATCACGTGTTCCAACCGCTGCTCTATCAAGTGGCCACGGCGACGCTCTCGCCGGGCGATATCGCGGCGCCGATCAGATGGATCCTGCGGCGCGTGCGTAACGTGCGCGTGCTGATGGCCGAGGCGCGTCGAATCGATGTCAACGCGCGCCGCGTGGAGTTGGCGGATGGCGGCGCACTCGACTACGACTACCTCATCGTCGCGAGCGGATCGCGCCACGCGTATTTCGGTCATGGCGAGTGGGAAGCGGATGCGCCGGGCTTGAAGACGCTCGAGGATGCGATTGCGATCCGCCGCCGCATCCTGGTTGCCTTCGAGCGTGCCGAGCGCGAAACCGATGCCGCGCGTCAACGTGCATTGCTGACGTTTGCGCTGGTCGGCGGTGGTCCTACTGGCGTTGAACTTGCCGGCACGTTGGCCGAGATCGCCAGGCAGACGCTGCGCGACGAGTTTCGATCGATCGACACCTCGCGTGCGCGCGTTGTGTTGATCGAAGGCGGCCCATCGATCCTGGCCACGTTTCCAGAGCCGCTCCGTTTGGCCGCGAAACGATCGCTCGAGAAGCTTGGCGTCGAAGTCCGTGAGCACACCGTGGTGACAGCGGTCGATGCGCACGGTGTCACCTGCGCCAACGGCGAGCGGCTCGATGCGGGAACCGTCGTGTGGGCGGCGGGTGTGGCGGCGTCACCGCTCGCCTCAACGCTGGGAGTGCCAACGGATCGGGCCGGCCGCGTGATTGTCGAACCCGATCTCTCGATACCTGGCCATCCCGAAGTCTTCGTCGTGGGCGACGCGGCGGCGTTTCTACATCAAGGCGGCACCCCGCTGCCGGGCGTTGCGCAGACGGCGATGCAGGGCGCGACACACGCCGCCGGCAACGTCATGCGCTTGATCCGCAAGCAGCCGACCGTGCCGTTCGTCTACAAGAACATTGGCAATATGGCGATCGTCGGCCGCAATTCGGCGGTGGCGGATCTACCGTGGGCGCGGTTGTCCGGACTGATCGGATGGCTGTCGTGGCTGTTCCTGCACATCGTGATGCTGATCGGATTCCGCAATCGCGTCGTGGTGCTGTTCGAGTGGGCGATGGCGTACGTCACGTTTCAGAGAGGAGCCAGGCTGATTACTGGCGAAACCGAAGGGCTCAGGGCCCAGGCCTCAGGGCCCGGGGCTGGGTCTGGCCCCAGGCCTGATCACTGACCCGGCCCTGAGGCCTGAGGCCTGGGCTCTGGGGCCTCGGTTTTCCGCGCGTAGCGCGTCGCCACGTAGTTGTCGACGAGCGCGCGGAAGCCTTCGGCGAGCTCCTCGTACGTACCCCGCAGCGTCGTGAAGTGCTGGCCGTCGATGAACACGGGGCAGTTGGGTGCTTCGCCGGTGCCGGGCAGGCTGATGCCGATGTTCGCGGCCTTCGATTCGCCCGGGCCGTTGACGACACATCCCATCACGGCGAGGGTGAGCGTCTCGACGCCCTCGTACGACTTCTTCCATTCCGGCAGCTGAGCGCGAATGTAGTCCTGCGTGCGCTCCGCCAGCTCCTGGAAGGTGCTGCTCGTGGTGCGTCCACATCCGGGGCACGCGGTGACGCTGGGCGCGAACGATCGCAGGCCGAGCGACTGCAGCAGCTCGCAGGCGGCATACACCTCTTCGCGGCGATCGCCGCCGGGTCGGGGCGTGAGCGACACGCGAATGGTGTCGCCGATGCCTTCGTTGAGCAGCACGCCGATCGCCGATGCCGACCACACCAGTCCCTTCACACCCATGCCGGCTTCTGTGAGTCCGAGATGCAGCGGCTGATCGGTCTTGCGCGCGAGGTCGCGATAGATCGCGATCAGATCGCGTGGCCGCGACACTTTGCACGAGATGATGATCTGATCCTTGCGCATCCCGGTCTCGAGCGCGAGCTCCGTAGACTCGATCGCCGAGATGACCATGCACTCGTTGAGAATCTCTTCGGAGGTCCGGCCAAGGTTGCGCGCCGTGTTCTCTTCCATCTTCGCGACGACGAGCTCCTGGTTGAGGGAGCCGCCGTTGACGCCGATGCGCACCGGCTTGCCGTTGTCGATGGCCACCTTGCAGATGGTCGAGAACTGCTCGTCGCGCCGCCGGCCGGTGCCGACGTTGCCGGGATTGATCCGGTATTTGTCGAGCGCCGTCGCGCACGCGGGGAAACGCGTCAGCAGCAGATGACCGTTGTAGTGAAAGTCGCCGATGAGCGGTGCCAGACATCCCGCATCGAGCATGCGCTGCTTGATCTCGGGCACCGCCGCGGCCGCTTCGGGCAGATTCACCGTCACGCGCACCAACTCAGAGCCGGCCTCTACCAGCTCGATGCACTGACGGGCCGTCGCCGTCGCGTCGGCCGTGTCGGTCATCGTCATCGACTGCACCGCAACCGGCGCACCGCCTCCGACTTGCACGCGCCCCACGCGGACACCTACGGTCTTGTGAAGTCTGACAGTAGACACTGACAGGATCATACAGGCCTCAGCCTTCGACTCGGCTCCGCCTCGCTCAGGCCAGGGGGCGGCCCGCCTCAGGCCGTGCCAGGCCCCCTGGCCCGAGCGAGCCGATGGCGAGTCGAGGGCTGAGGCCTAGAATGAGCGAGTGGACCCCACCGATCCCACCGTCCTCTGGCGCCTCGCACGGGGCAAGGACGCGGCGCACGCGACCGTCTTTCCCGGCGATCCGCAGACCACGGTCGCCTGGTTCGTCAACGGCGTGATGGATCGTGCCGAGAAGTACGACTCGCTCGATCTCGCGCTCGCCCGCGCCGACGAGGTGCGCGGCACGCTGCTGCGCGAAGGCTGGAAGGACGCATGAACATCGTCAGCGTCTCGTGGGGCGATCATTTGTCCTTTGGCGACGGCGACGGCAAGCTCGATACACCCGACGCGTTGGCTCGACGCATCCGTGTCTGGCGCGACGAGCTCGGCGCGACGGCGCTGCACTGGCGCATGCTGCGCACGCGAATCGCCGGAACGTTTTCAGCGGCGCCTGGCTATCGCCATCCGTCTGAGACCGCCGCTCGGACGCTCGAGTGGGACGACTTCAAGGAAGTGCCTGCGCTTGCCCATCGAGCTGGCCTGTCCGCGTGGCTCTACGTCACGGTGTTCGATGAAGGATGGCCGCTCGCCGCCGATGACGTTCGCGCCGTCAGCTATCACAACGCGATGCACGGTCAGCATGTCGCGTGGCAGAGCGAGCTCACACGTACGCATCCCGAATGGATCGCGATCGATCGCGGCGGAAGCGAGCGTCAGTGGGGCGTCGTGTCACTGTCATATCCAGCGGCGAGGCGCGCGTTCATCGATCGCTGGCGGGCGCTGATGTCGGGAAGCGGGTTCGATGGCCTGTTCGTGTGTCTTCGCTCGCAGTCGCGGCCGGCCGAGACTGCCGACCAATTCGGCTTCAACGAGCCGGCGCGCGCCGACTTCGCGTCGCGATATGGCATCGATGTCGCGCAAGAGTCGTTCGACCCGCAGGCGTGGCGCGATCATCTTGGCTCGTATCTCACCGCATTGCTCGCCGAGCTCCGCGACGGGCTTCGTGGCGACGGCATTCTGTTGGCCGTCGGTGTGCCGCGCGGCGACGTCATCGGCCCTCCGCTCGGCAACGCGACGATGCAGTGGCGCGAGTGGATCGATCGCCGTGTGATCGATCGGCTCATCGTCAACCAACACTCCTCGCAGTGCCCGTCGATGTGGCATCAGCTGTGGCCGATGCATCGTGGCGCCGGCTACGTGCAGAACTACATCGACGGAAGTGGGATGCCGCCCTTGCGCGAGCAGCTCGCCGCGTCGTACGGCTGTGCGGTGCAGGGATCGCCAGTCGAGCTCTATGTCGCGCGGCAGTGGACCGAACGCGATGCCGCCACGGAACGCGACCTCGTCTCGATTCCGGGTGTGAGCGGCCTGGTCTTGGGCTCGTTCCGTCACGACAACTCTGAAGCGGTTCGCCGCAACGACTGGCGCGCCTGAAGAATTCGATCGTAGAGGCGGGTCTTCAGCCGGGTTATATTCTTTCCATGCGCAACTCGATTCGACTCCTGCTGTCAGCGTCTTCCTTTGTCGCGGTCCTGCAGCTGCACGCGCTCGCGCACTTTACGCTGCTCGAGCCCGCATCGTGGCTGGTCGAGAACAAGCTTGGCGACCCGCAGAAGATGGCGCCATGCGGAGGCACGTCCGCCGATGCCGGCAAGCCGACCGAGGTGGTGGGCAAGGTGACCGGAGGGCAGAAGCTGAAGGTGAAGGTCCTCGAGACCGTCTACCATCCGGGACACTATCGCATTGCACTGGCGGTGAACTCGCGAAGCGAGCTGCCGGCCGATCCCGACGTCGTCACGAAGGACAGCGAGCGTGGTCCGCGTTCGGTCTCCGCCGCGATTCAGAATCCGACGAAGCCGCCGGTGATCGTCGATGGCCTGTGGGCGCACGCGGCACGCACGACCGAACCCTTTGAAACCGAGATCGAGCTGCCCAACATCAACTGCAAGAAGTGCACGCTGCAGATCATTCAGTTCATGGCAGAGCACGGGAAGAATCCAGATGGTGACTACTCGTATCACCACTGTGCCGAGTTGCAGATCACCGCGGATAAGGCGAAGCCGGTAGACACGCGGTGGCCCGCTGAACGCTGAGCCCGGGCCTGACCCCCTGTCAGTGCGCCAGCACGAGCAATCCGGCTGAGATCGCGGCTAAAACCCACGACATAGCCGTGACCTCTCGGATGCGCCCAACCGCCGCGTACAAGAGAGCGTGCAGTACAAACCCCCACAAGATGCCCTGCGTGATCGACAGCGTCAGCGGAATCAGCACGATGGTGACGAACGCGGGCAGGCTGTCCTCGGTGGTGGAGAAGTTGACGCTCGCCACCATCTGAAACATCGCCAGACCGACCAGCACGAGCACGCCAGCCGTTGCGTAGCCGGGCACTGACGCTGCGAACGGGGCACGAAGAAACACGGCAGAAAACACAACGCGGTCACGATCGACGCGCGTCCGCTGCGGCCGCCCATGCGGATGCCCGCAATACTCTCGACATAGGCCGTGCCCGAAGACGTACCAGCCAGGCCCGCACCGAGCGTGGCACACGCATCGACGATGAGACCACGCCGCAGATTGAGTGGACGTCCGTCACGCTCGGTGAGGCCAGCCGCAGTCGCGACGCCGATGAACGTCGACAGTGAATCGAAGAGATCGGTGAACAGTATGGACACGACCGCGGGGAGCAGCGAGAGCTTGAGCGCACCGATCGCATCGAGCTGGAGAAACGTCGACGAGAAATCCGGCGCGCTGAACGCGCGCTCGGGTGGTGCTGCGTAGCGGAACAGCCACGCTGCCGCAGTGACCATGAGAATCGACGCGAGGAACGCCAGCGGGTTCTTCCGTCGCTGAAGGACGACCGCAATCACCAGGCCCGCGAGCATCAGTGCGGCCCGGTGATCGATCGTGCCGAGGCGCAGGATCGTGGCCGGGTCGGCTTCGATCAGACCGGCGTTGCGGAATCCGATCAGCGTGAGAAGCAGGCCAATGCCAACAGCAGCCGCAAGACGCAGATTCGCGGGAATCGAGACGGCGATCGCTTGGCGCAGCGGCGTTGCCGAGACCAGCATGAAGAGCACGCCCGCCCAGAACACCATACCGAGCGCCGTCTGCCACGGCACATGCTGCTGAATGACGATGGTGTAGGCGAAAAACGCGTTGAGCCCCATGCCCGGCGCGACTGCGAACGGCAGCCTCGCGTACAGTCCCATCAGCATGGTCATGCTGCTGGCCACCAGCACCGTCGCCGTGAGAGCACCCGAAAACGGCATCCCCGTACCCGGCGAAGCCAGAATGCTCGGATTCACGACGACGATATAGGACATCGTGAAGAACGTCGTGATGCCGCCAATGATGTCGGCGGTGAGAGTCGGGGCCGGCTCCGAACGCTGCAGCATGGTGCGCTATTGTGCGTGATGTGACCGACGTTGTGATCGTTGGCGGTGGTGCAGCCGGTTTGGCCACCGCCATCTTCACTGCGCGCTCGGTGCCCGGTGTTCGCATCACGTGCCTCGATGGCGCACGCCGCATCGGCGCCAAGATCCTCGTCAGCGGCGGATCCCGCTGCAACGTCACCAACCGCATCGTCACCGAGCGTGATTTCTGGGGTGGATCGCCGCGCCTCGTGCGGAACGTGCTGCGTGCGTTTCCGGCCGATCGAGCGGCCGACTTCTTTCGATCGCTTGGTGTCGCGCTGCACGAAGAAGACGATGGCAAGCTGTTTCCCGACACCAACCGCTCGCGCACCGTGCTGGATGCGCTGCTCGCGGAGACGGCACGATTGGGGATCGCGATCGAATGTGGTCGACGTGTCGCTGACGTTCGACGCCAGGTGGACGGATTCCTTGTCATTCCCGACAGCGGGCCTGAACTATCGGCCCGTGTCGTGGTGCTGGCGACGGGCGGTCGCTCGCTACCGAAGACGGGCAGCGACGGCTTTGGTTACGAGCTCGCGGCGCGTCTTGGTCACGGTTACGTGGACACGACGCCAGCGTTGGCGCCGCTGGTGTTGGGCGACACGTGGCACCAGGCCGTTGCGGGCGTGTCGCACGCCGCCCGGCTGATGCTGCGCGTCGATGGCCGGACCGCGATTCATCTCGATGGCTCGCTGCTGTGGACGCATGTCGGCGCGAGCGGACCGGTTGTTCTCAACCTGTCGCGACATTGGCATCGCGCCCGATTGAAAAGCGCCGCCGTCGACGTCGCGATCAGCGTGTGTCCCGGCGAGACGTTCGAGTCTCTCGAAGCCTGGTGGCTCGAGCAGGAACGCGAGCGGCCGCGAGCGCAGGTGGCCACCGTTCTCGCTGCGCGGGTTCCCGCTGCCGTGGCGGCAACGTGGATCGACATCGCCGGCCTGGGTCGCGACACGACGATGGCCCATGTGGGCCGCGACGAACGCCGCCGGCTCATTCATGCGCTGGTCGACACACCGCTGGACGTGCGCGACAGCCGCGGCTACGGATACGCGGAGGTTACAGCGGGCGGCGTACCGCTCGACGAGATCGATTCCGCGACGATGGAGTCGCGCGTATGCGCAGGGTTGTATCTTGTCGGTGAGCTGCTCGACGTGGACGGTCGACTCGGTGGCTTCAACTTTCAATGGTCGTGGTCGTCGGGCTGGGTGGCCGGCCACGCAATCGCACGAGCGCTCACCACGTGACATCGCTGCCATCGCACTGGCTCACCTCGAACGCGCATCTGCTGCCCCACACCGGTGACGCACTCGACGTGGCATGCGGCAGCGGACGCCACGCGCGGTGGCTGGCCGAGCGTGGTCTGCGGACGACCGCTATCGATCGAGATGCCGGCGCGATCGAGGTGCTCGCCGCCGAAGCCGCCCGACGCAATCTGGCGCTGAACGCGTACGTGATCGATCTCGAGTCGGGCACGTTCGCCTTCACGCCCGATGCGTACGACGTCATCGTCGTCGTCCACTACCTCCACCGATCGCTGTTTCCGTCGTTGATTGAAGCCCTGCGGCCGGGAGGCGTGCTCGTCTACGAGACGTTCACGCGCGCACAGGCGGCGCGAGGGCGACCGACGAATCCGGCGTTTCTGCTCGAAGCGGGAGAGCTTCTGACACGAGTGCAGCCGCTCGACGTGCTGGCGAGCCGCGAAGGCGACTACGAGGGGCGGATGGTGGCGAGCGTCATTGCCCGGCGCCGCTCGACCTGATCGCGTGCGATCTGATCGCCGATTGCACGGCTGCGGCGGTGACGCGGAAGTGTGAGGCGCTCCAGATCACCCGACCATCGCGAATGAGCAGCGCCTGCGGCGTTTCGTGCCGCACTCCGAGGCGCACCGACACGGCGTTCGAGAGCTCGCGGTGCGACTGCACGGTCACGATCGCGTACCGCGCATCGAGCTTGTCTTCCCTGAGATGATCGACCAGCTCGTCGAGCGCTTCCGCGCTCGTGCCGCAGGTGAGACTGTGCTTGAAGAGAAGCAGCGGGCGGTCGGATGACTGCGCCAACAGCCGATCGAGATCCTCGATCCGCTGCGGACACACGATGTCGGGATGCATGCGTGAGGCTCTACGCTCCTGCGGAGGCCTGTTTGGCCTTGTACTGCGCCATCTTGAGCGCCACGGTTCGCTGCGCCATGTCGATGCGGCCGTTGAACTGCGCCCCATCGACGATGACCACATGCTCGGCGCTGAGGTTGCCGTCGACCCGCGCCGTTTCGCCCAGCTCGATGCGCACGCTTGCGGTGATCGAGCCCTTCAATGAACCGAGCACGACGACGCGTGCGCCGTGGATGTCGGCTTCGACGCGCGCCGGCTCGGCCACCGTGAGCGTGGCCTCGCGGATGTGCAGTGTGCCCTTCACTGTGCCTTCAATCGTGAGGTCTTCGTCTGAACTGAATTCGCCGTCGATCACGACGGACCGTCCGATATTCGTCATCTCTCGGCGAAGTATACTGGGAACGGCGTCGGAGTTCCTCAATGCGCCGGAGTGGCGAAACTGGCAGACGCGCCGGACTCAAAATCCGAGTCCGGCGTTCTTGCGTACGCGCGAATTGTCGAATGATCTGAATAGATCCGCGGATCTTGACGGGCGCCGACTATGTGCGGGTATTACGAGAATTACGAGAATTACGTCAGAGCAGGGACACGCAAAGGGACATGGAGTCAGATCGACTCCGTCACGATTTGCGCCCGCTGACGGACCCACTCAGGAACGTTCTCGCGCATTTGTGTCCCTTGAAACCGCGTGCGGAACGCGGGCCTGGCGAGCGATGGAAGTTGCACTACTTCAAGCTCAGTCTCGTGCCAATCTCCCTCGAAGTCCTGATAGAGAATCCGATACTGATCACCCACGACGAACGGGGGTGTGATGCGCACGACAGTCCTGCCAACGCGTGAAGACTCGGTGAACTGTGGTCCATGCGTGGCGCCGAGTGGCTCTAATGCGTCGAGCTCGCCGGCCAGTAGGTCCGCCCGCTCACCGCGGTCACGGACGATCACGATCGCCAGTGCGGGACCACGGCCCAGATTCTTCAATGCGAGACGGTCAAGTGCGGGGGGCGTTCCCAGCATGACGGGCCGCAGCAACGGGCGGTACGAGTTTTTGTGAGACC
>Ga0075423_10001999_pt1 | contig 18284 bp, 18 predicted proteins | sample SoiMethybrSBSTD2_FD_80114 | JGI IMG/M metagenome (GOLD analysis project Ga0075423, IMG submission 80114) | Bulk soil microbial communities from a Populus tree surrounding site in Tennessee, USA - Soil MetaG P. TD hybrid SBSTD2 | ecosystem: Environmental > Terrestrial > Soil > Tree plantation...
GACCTTGAGGTTCTTGGTCACGGCCGCCGCGGCGGTGAGCCCGATGAATGGATCGAGCGTGTGCGAGTACTCCTTGGGCAGCGGGCCGCCGCCCCCGAACGGGGAGCGCCGGCTCGTCGGGATGTGCGTGTGCTCGGTTACGAACAGGGACTCGAACCCGCGCCCTCGGCGGCGCGCGCCAGCTCGTCGATGCGGATGGAATAGTCCGTCGGGAAGATGAACACACCGTAGTGCATGAGTCCTCCTAGGGGCGAGAGCGCGCGAGCGGAGCGCTCACGCGAAGACGGTCTCGGGAAGGAACGCCGACACGATCCAGTTGGGCGCGTCGACGATCTCGCTGATCTTGAGGTCGACCGCGACGCTGCAGAGGATGTAGGCCTCCTCGCGGCTGAGCCCGCGCTCCTCGACCAGATACTCGATCATGTAGCGGATCGCTTGCTGGGCGTTGGCGAAGAGGTCGGGCCCGTTGGCCGTGGTCACGTAGCAGGGTCCGCGCTCGGCCGCCGACGGGACCGGCCCGCGCGTCCGGAAGCGGGGTTCGCGGAATCCGCGCCCGGGCTCGAGGCCGAAGCGCAGCGTGATCTGCGCCATCATCTCGATCGCGGTCACGCACACCTCGCCGTCACCCTGCGCCGCGTGAGCGTCACCCACGCTGAACAGCGCGCCGTCGACCCACACCGGCAAGAGAAGCGTCGTGCCGGCGACGAGCTGCTTGATGTCCATGTTGCCGCCGTTCTTCCGCGGCGGCATCGTGCTGTGACCACCCGGCTCGTCGAGCGCGACGCCCATTACGCCGGGGAACGGGGCGATCGGCACCTTGATGTCGCGTCCCATTCGCGCGTAGGTCGGATCGGTCAGATCCCAGATGTTCAGGAATGGCTTGGGGAACTCCGCCTCGGGCATGAGGCCGCGCCCCGGGCGGATCGCGGTCCATCCGAAATCGGCGGCGGGCTTGACCTCGAGGATCTCGACCGTGAGGACGTCGCCGGGCCGCGCGCCTCTCACGGCGACGGGTCCGGTGAGTGGATGGCCGCGGAACGGCCCGCGCGCCAGCACGTCGGCATGCGTCGACTTGCGCGAGTAGTAGAGGTCGGCCGCGTCGCGCGTCTCGAACACGACCGTGTCGCCCGCATCGATCGTGAGACGCGGGGCGAGCGTGTTGTTCCATTCGCGGTGAATCGTTTCCCGGTCGAGCTTGTGTGTGGTCGCCATCGCCTCGCCGCCTCCGATCGTTACGCCATCTCGTTCCAGACGACCATGCCGGTGCCGGAGCGCCACGCCACCGCGGGCATGTAGGCGAGGACGTCGGCCGGTCCGCGCGTGAACGCGAGGACCAGCACCCAGGCCAGCAACTCCGCGGTGCCGCCGGAGCCGGCTTCCTCCATGCGCTCGAGCGTGCACTCGCGCAAGAGCGCCCCGTGGTCGCCGCGCTTCAAGAGGTCGAGGAACCAGCGGTCGAACTCCTCGTCGACCCAGAAGTAGCGCGGCCCGCCCGGCTCGTGCGAGAGGCCGCCGGTCGCGACGATCGCGACGCGCTCGCGGCCGGGATAGGCCTTCAGCATCTCCCGGATCTGCGTGCCGACGTGATACGCGCGCTCGGGCGTCGGGATCGGCGGCACCGTGCAGTTCATCGTCACCGGGACCAGCCGGAAGCGGGAGTCGGGATTCAGGTAGTGCGTGGGCACGGAAATCCCGTCGTCGAATTGCATCTCACGCAGATAGGCGAGCGCCAGGCCGCGGCGCGCGCCCTCGTTGACGATCCACCGCGCGATCGGGGAGTGGCCGGGCACGCGGTACTGCTCCATCGCGAGCCATTCGTCGAACCAGTCGGCGGGTCCGACGTGCTCCTCGGCGATCCCGACCGTGTATTCCGGCACGTTGTTGATCGGCCAGTTGAGCAGGTGATCGTTGCTGAACATCACGACCACGTCCGGGCGCGCGGTCTCGAGTCGGCGCCGCATCTCGGCGGTCGCCTGCAGCGCGAGCTGCTGATACTCCTTCGACGCCCGCGTGAACCAGCCGGTGAGTCCGGGGGAGTGCGTCATGGCCATCGCGGCGACGATCTCAGCCATGGTGCTCTCGCTCCAGCCGCGCCTGCAGGGCCATCGCCTTCGCCGTCTCCTCCGGGTACGCGCGCTGGTAGCACTCCAGCGCGGCGCTGGCGTTGCTGTTGTGGGCCGAGCCGAAGAACAGCCGGAGGATCTGCGGCACGTAGTACTGGTGGACGCCGAGATCCATCATGCGCCGCGGGTCCTTGTCGCGCACCGCCTCGTATTCCGCGCGGCTGAGCCCGAACTCCCGCGCCAGCCCCTCGAGATCGCTGAGGAAGCGCGCGCGCAGCGCGGGGTCGCGCCGCACGTGATAGATCATCTGGTTGGTCGGCAGCGTCTTGTCGCAGCGCTCGACGTTACCCATTCAGCTCCCCGCCTTCAAGACCTTGGGGTTGATCTTGAGGAACATGATGACGCAGCGTTCGGTGCCGAGGTTCCTGACGTCGTGCGGGACGTTGGCGGGAAACTTCACGATCGCGCCGGCCGGCACGACCACTTCGTCGCCGTCGATGCTCATGTTCGCGGTGCCCTCGAGGACATAGATCGCCTCTTCCTCACGCGGGTGGCTGTGCATCACCGTCGACTGGCCGGGCTCGTAGCAGGCGATCTCCGACCAGAGCTGATCGGTCTTGAAGAGCATCTTGCGCACGCGCTTGTCGGGCGCGAAGGCCTTGAGCGCGTTGAGATCGAACACCTGGGCGACGCCCGTCGTCGCCGCCACCGCGGTCTCGTCCATCGGCCACCTCCTCGCAAGGCTGGTGGACGACAGTTTACCTCGGATCGGGCGACCGTACTCTTGACTTGGCGCGAGTTTGGATCGACAGTGCCTCGTCGACGCGACCGACGAAAGACCCATGGAGATCAGGCCCGTTCGAGGCTATCGCTACGCCGGCAGCGAGGCGCGTGACATCTCGGCGGTCGTGGCGCCGCCGTACGACCAGATCAGCCCCGAGACGCAGGACCGTCTGTACACAATGAGCCCGCACAACATCGTGCGCGTGACCTACCCCAAGGACTCCCCGAACAAGTATCGCGACGCGCGCGACGTGCTCGAGGGCTGGCTCGCCGGCGGCGTCTGGGCGCGCGACGATCGCCCCGGGATCTATCCCTATCACCAGACGTACACCGCGGACGGTCGCCCGGTGACCCGCATGGGGTTCGTCGCGCTCGGCGAGGTCAGCGACTACGCGCGCGGCGTCGTCTTGCCGCACGAGCGAACGCATGCCGAGCCCAAGCGCGATCGGATGGAGCTCCTCGAGGCGACCGCCGCCGACATCGGCTTGCTGTTCATGCTGACGTCGGATCCGGGCGGCGACCTTCGACGCGCGACGACGCCGATCGGTGAGCCGGTCGCCGAGGCGCGCGATCTGAGAGGCGAGCTCCATCGTCTCTGGCACCTGACCGACGACGCGGCGGTGAATCGCGTTCGCGAGCTCATGGCGTCGCGCCAGGTGATCATCGCCGACGGTCATCACCGCTACGAGACCGCGGTCGCCTATGCGACACGCCACCCCGATGCCGGCTACAAGCTCATGGCGTTCTTCGCGCTCGAGGCGCCGGGGTTGACGATCCTGCCGAACCATCGCCTGGTGCACGACGTGAAGGGCTTCGACTTCGAGGATTTCGTGCACATGGCGGCCCGCTGGTTCGACGTCTCGCCGCTGCCCGATCCCGCGACCGTCGAGCTCGAGAACCGGGCGATCGCCGTCGTGAGCGGGCCGGACGCGGCCCTTCTGAGACTCAAACCGGGAACGCGCGATCACATCGCGTGGCCCGACAAGAGGTCGGCGGCCTGGCGCGGGCTCGCCGTGTCGATCCTGCACGAGGGCCTGCTCCGGCCGCTGCTCGGCATCACCGACGCCAAGCTCGACGCGAAGACCAACGTCGACTACACGGCCGATCGCGCCGAGGCGATTCAGCTGGCCCGCGACGGCAAGTGTCAGGCGGCGTTCCTGATCGCTCCCACGACCGCGGAAGAGCTCCAGGCGGTCGTGCGCGGCGGCGAGCTGCTCCCGCAGAAGTCTACGCACTTCTATCCAAAGCTACTCGACGGCCTCGTCTTCCATCGGGTGGGCGAGCGAGCGTGAGCCGATGAACGCGGGCGAGGCGCCGCCGCTCCGCTATACCGGCATGCGCATCAAGCGGCTCGAGGATCCGCGCCTTCTGATGGGCCGGGGACGCTACCTCGACGACCTCGGCCTGCCGCGCATGCTCTTCGCGAGCTTCGTCCGGAGCCCTCACGCGCACGCGCGCATCGTGCGGATCGACACCGCGGCGGCGCGCAGCGTCCCCGGCGTGGTCGCGGTCGTCACCGCGGACGATTTGCGCGACGCGACCAGACCGCTCTCGCCTCGACTCGAGGGCGCGGGCTTCACGCCCACCGCCTGGCCGGCGCTCGCGGACGGCGTTGCCCGCTTCTGCGGTGAAGCGGTCGCGGTCGTCGTGGCCTCGAGCCCGTACGTCGCCGCCGATGCGGGCGAGCGGGTCGCTGTCGAATGGGAAGAGAAGTCCGCGGTCGCCACCATCGACCAGGCGCTCGCCGCCCACCAGGTGCTGTTTCAGCGCCGTCACCGCCATGGCGACGTCGACGACGCCTTCGCGCGCGCGCCCATCGTCGTACGCCAGACGTTCGAGCACGGGCGCTGCGCGCCCTCGCCGCTGGAGCTGCGCGGGATCCTCGCCGACTGGGACGGTGAAGCGCTCACCCTGTGGTCCTCGAACCAGTCGCCGTCGATCATGCGTGCCGGGCTCGCGGGCGCGCTCTCACTGCCCGAGGCGCGGGTACGGATCGTGTGCCCCGATGTCGGCGGCGGGTTCGGTCTGAGGATGCAGGTGTTCCCCGAAGACGTCGCGATCGCCGCGGTCGCGCGCCGCCTGGGCCGCCCCGTGAAGTGGCTCGAGGAGCGCCGCGAGAACCTGACCGCGGCCTCCCAGGCGCGCTCGCAGCGCACCACAGTCGAAGTCGCCGCGGCGAACGACGGCACCGTTCTCGCGCTGCGCTCACGGGTGATGTCGGACAATGGCGCCTACCATGCGTACCCGACGACCGGTGCGCTCGAGCCGCTGGGGACGGCGAGCATCATGCCCGGCCCCTACCGGATCTCGGCGTACGAGTTCGAGGCGCTGGCGCTGGCGACCAACAAGCCGCCGCTCGGCGCCTATCGCGGTGTCGGCATGACCATGGGCGCGTTCGTCGCCGAGCGCATGCTCGATCTGCTCGCCGAGCGCGTGGGTCTCGATCCGGCCGAAGTGCGCCGGCGCAACCTGATCGGCCGCGAAGCTTATCCGTTCACCTCGGCCACCGGCTACACCTACGACAGCGGCGACTATCCCAAGGCGCTCGAGGAAGCGCTGGCCGCGGTCGACTACGAGAGCCTGCGGCGCGAGCAGGAGCGCGCACGAGCCCAGGGGCGGGTCGTCGGCATCGGGATCGCGTGCTACACGGAGTACACCGGAATGGGATCCGCGGGCTTCCGCCGGCGTGGCGCGGTCGAGATGCCCGGTATCGAGGCGGCCACGATCACGGTGGAGGCCGACGCGACGGTCCGCTGCGCGGTGAGCTTTCCGACGCAGGGGCAAGGGCACGCGACCACGATCGCCCAGCTCGTCGCCGACCGCCTGGGGCTGGCACTCGAGAACGTACGGCTCAGTCGCGTCGACACCGCCGAATCGCCGCGCGGCAGTGGAACGTTCGCGAGCCGGGGCACGGTGGCGATGCTCGCGAGCGCGGCCGTCGCCGCGGACCGGCTCGGCGACAAGCTCCGAACCCTCGCGGCGCATCGGCTCGAAGCGGCGGCGCAGGACGTGGAGCTCGCGGGCGGACGCGCCTTCGTGCGGGGCTTCCCGGATCGCTCGGTGGCCCTGGCCGAGCTCGCGCGCCTGGCGTACACGCCGCCGCTGGGCGGCCTGCCCGACGGCCTGTCCCCGGGTCTCGAGGCGACGGTCTACTCCGATCTTCCGGGCCCGACGTTCTCGGGCGCGGTTCACGTCGCGGTCGTCGAAGTCGACCCGGCGACCGGCCGCGTCACGGTCAAGCGGTATGCTCTCGTCGAGGACTGTGGACGCGTGATCAACCCGCTCATCGTCGAAGGACAGATCCACGGCGCCGTCGCTCAGGGGATCGGCGAGGCGCTTCTCGAGTCCGTCGTGTACGACGACGATGGCCAGCTGCTCACCGCGACCTTGATGGACTACGCGCTGCCCCGGGCCGACGATCTGCCCTTTTTCGAGATCGCCCACCTCGAGACGCCCTCGCCGATCACCCCCGGCGGCGTCAAGGGAATGGGCGAGGGCGGAACGATCGGCGCGCCGGCGGCGATCGCGAACGCGGTCGCCGACGCCGTCCGACGGCTCGGCGTGCAGATCACCACGCTCCCGATTCGTCCGGAGTCGCTCGTCGGACGCTCCGCGACAGGCCCGGAGCGACCGACATGAGGATCTCGTAATGGGAAAACAGGACATCGATATCGCGCGTGCCGTGAAGCTGCAGCCGATCCAGGCGATCGGCGAGACGCTCGGATTGAACGGCGGCGACCTCGAGCTGTACGGCAGCTACAAGGCGAAGGTCCGCTGGGAGGCGATCGAGCGCGCGAGCGCGCGCCCTGACGGGGCGCTCGTGCTGGTGACGGCGATGACGCCGACGCCGGCCGGCGAGGGCAAGTCGACCACAACGATCGGACTCGCCGACGGGCTCCGGCGCCTCGGCAAGCGGGCGATCGTCGCGATCCGCGAGCCGTCGCTCGGGCCGGTGTTCGGTGTGAAGGGCGGTGGCACCGGCGGCGGACACGCCCAGATCGCGCCGATGGAGGACATCAACCTCCACTTCACGGGCGATATGCACGCGATCACCGCCGCGCACAACCTCCTCGCGGCCATGCTCGACAACCATCTCGCGCAGGGCAACGCGCTCGGGATCGATGTTCGCCGGATCATCTGGAAGCGCGTGCTCGACATGAACGATCGGGCGCTGCGCCGCCTCGTCATCGGCCTGGGCGGCACCGCCCACGGCGTGCCGCGCGAGAGCGGCTTCGACATCACCGTGGCCTCGGAGATCATGGCGATCCTGTGCCTCTCGCGCGACCTGCAGGACTTCAAGGCGCGCGTGGAGCGCGTCATCATCGCCGAGAAGGGCGACGGCACGCTGGTCACGGCGCGCGAGCTCCGCGCCGCGGGCGCGATGGCCGTGCTCATGAAGGACGCGATCAAGCCCAACCTCGTCCAGACTCTCGAGGCGACGCCGGCGCTGGTGCACGGCGGGCCGTTCGCGAACATCGCCCACGGCTGCAACAGCCTCATCGCCACGCGTCTGGGGCTCAAGCTCGGCGAGGTCCTGGTCACCGAGGCCGGGTTCGCGAGCGATCTCGGTGCCGAGAAGTTCGTGGACATCAAGTGTCGCAGCGGTGGGCTGGTCCCCTCGGCGGCGGTCATCGTGACGACCACGCGCGCGCTGGCGATGCACGGTGAGGACAACCTGGCCAAGCACGTCGAGAACGTGCGCCTGTTCGGCCTGCCGCCGGTGGTCGGGCTCAATCGCTTCACTGACGACACGGACGCGGCCGTGAACGGAGTCATGGCTACCTGTAAAACGCTCGGCGTACCCTGCGCCGTGTCGCGTGGCTGGGAGCTCGGCGGCGCCGGCATGACCGATCTGGCGGGTCTGGTCCTCGACGCGATCGCCTCCGGCAATCGGTCGAGCTTCCGGCACGTCTACCCCGATGACCTGCCACTTGCTGCCAAGCTCGAGACGATCGCCAAGCGCGTGTACGGCGCCGACGGACTCGTGCTGGCGGGTGGCGCCGCCGCCAAGCTCCAGCGCTACGAGTCGCTCGGGTACGGGCGCATGCCCGTCTGCGTGGCCAAGACGCAGAACTCGCTCAGCGACGACGCCAAGCGTCACGGCCGACCCCGCGGGTTCACGATCACGGTCCGCGACGTGGCGCTCTCGGCCGGTGCGGGGTTCGTGGTGGCCTACGCGGGCGACATCCTCACGATGCCCGGGCTCCCGAAAGTGCCCGGCGCGGAAGGGATCGATATCGACGCAAACGGTAACGTCGTCGGCCTGTTCTGAACAGGTCGGGGCCGCTACGCGCCTATGCTACGATCGACGCAGCATGCGCGCCGTTCTCCTCGGCACGGGAAGCCCACCCCCGAACCCGAAGCGACGAGGTCCCGCAACGCTTCTCTCGCTCGGTGACGAGCGGTTCCTGGTCGACGCGGGGTCGGGCGTCGGCGCCCAGCTCGTCCAGACCGGCGTGCGGCCCTGGGACTGGCCACCGATTTTCATCACCCACCATCACTCGGACCACACGATCGACCTCGGCCACCTGCTGATCACGCGATGGATCACCGGCCAGAACGCGCCCCTCGAGATCTGGGGACCGGCCGGAACACGGCACCAGGTGGACAAGCTGCTCGACTACCTCCACTGGGACATCGAGGTCCGGCGCTCGCACATGCACGAGCGCAAGCCGCCCGAGGTGCGGGTGACCGAGATCGAGGAAGGTAAGGTGCTCGACACCGGCGCGGTGCGGGTGAGCGCGTTCCTGGTCGAGCACGACCCGGTGAAGCCTGCGTTCGGGTTCAAGTTCGAGGGGGGCGGCCGGACCGTCGTCGTCTCCGGTGACACGCGCCCCTGCGAGAACCTCGTACGCTGGAGCCGCGGAGCAGATTGTCTGATCCACGAGTGCTGCGAGATGGCGAAGACCGGCTGGTATCCCGGCTGCGGGTGGGCGAGCCTGGAAGAAAAGATCAAGGATCTGGCGTCCTATCACACACAGCCCGCCGACGTTGGGCGGGTGGCGCGCGAGGCCGGTGCGAAGAAGCTCGTGATCACCCACCTGATGCCCGGATCCGTGCCGGCCGAGCTCGCGGCCGCCGCCGGACGAGATTTCGCCGGCGCGATCGCCGTCGGTGAGGATCTGGCGGAGGTCTGAGGTCGTGGACGGCGCGGTCGAGCGTCCGGTCGATCTCTCGGTGGCGATGCGATGGCTCGGCGGCGATCGGCATCTCCTATCTGAGCTGGTCGGCATCTTCTGCGACGACGGCCCCAAGCGTCTGCTGGCGATTCGCACTGCGTTGACGGCGGCCGACGTTCGTCAGGTCGAGCACGTGGCGCATAGCCTCAAGGGCTCGGCGTCGATCCTGGGCGCGACGCAGCTGCAGACGGCGGCGCTGGCGCTCGAAGACGCGGCGCACGACGGTCAGACCGAGAACGGGCCTGCGCTGGTGGCGCAGATCGCGTGCGAGCTCGACAAGGTCATGGCGTTTTTCGCCGATCCAACCTGGGTCGACGGGATCGATCTCGAGGCCACCACATGAGAGTGCTGATCGTCGACGACGAGCCGATCGTGCGCCGCTTACACGAGGCCTCGTTGACCGGCTGGGGCTACCAGGTCGTCTCGGCCTCCAGCGGCGAGCAGGCGTGGGAGCTCTTCCAGCAGGACGATCCTCCGGCGCTGGCGATCCTCGACTGGACGATGCCGGGCATGGACGGTCTCGAGCTCTGCACGAAGATCCGCGCGCTGGGCCGCGAGCCCAAGCCGTACCTGATCTTCGTCACGGCGAAGGCGCGGACGCAGGACATCGTCACCGGGCTCGGCGCCGGCGCCGATGACTACATCGTCAAGCCCTTCGAGCGCGAAGAGCTGCGCGCCCGCGTGCAGGTGGGCTTCCGGATGCTCGCGCTGCAGGCGGCGCTGGCCGAGCGCGTGCGCGAGCTCGAAGAGGCACTGACGCGAGTCAAGCAGCTGCAGGGGCTCTTGCCGATCTGCTCCTACTGCAAGAAAGTCCGCGACGACCGGAACTACTGGCAGCAGGTCGAGACGTACATCGAGGGGCACTCGGACGCCCAGTTCACGCACGGCATCTGCCCGGAGTGCCGCGAGAAGTACGTCGCGCCCGAGCTCGAGCGGCTTCGGCGTATCAGGGAAGCCGGCAAGGCCGGAACCGGGTCGTGATCACTCGCCGCGCCGCGGCCGATCGCGGGCACTTCGACTTCGGCTGGCTCGATACCTCGCACACGTTCTCATTCGGCGAGTACTACGATCAGCGTCACATGGGCTTCCGCACCTTGCGCGTGATCAACGAGGACCGCGTGCAGCCGGGGCAGGGGTTTCCGACCCACGGCCATCGCGACATGGAGATCATCAGCTACGTGCTCGAGGGCGCCTTGCAGCACCGCGATAGCCTGGGTACCGGGTCGGTGATCCGGCCCGGCGAGGTCCAGCGGATGAGTGCCGGCACAGGCGTGACGCACAGCGAGTTCAACCCCTCGCAGGGCGAACTCGTCCATTTCTTGCAGATCTGGATCGTGCCGGACCGCCGTGGTCACGAGCCGAGCTACGAGCAGCGGACGATCGCCGACCTGGACAAGCTCGGCGTGCTTCGGCTGATCGCCGGCCCGCGCGGCGGCGGATCGGCGGTCACCATCCACCAGGACGTGCGCCTCTACTCGGCCCGCCTCGAGCGCGACCAGGAAGTGGTGCACGAGCTCAACTCCGAGCGCCACGCATGGGTCCAGGTCGCTCGGGGTGCCGTCACCTTGAACGGCCAGCCGCTCTGGCAGGGGGATGGCGGCGCGGTCAGCGCCGAGCCTTCGCTCCGACTGATCGGCCTCGAATCGGCCGAAGTGCTGGTGTTCGACCTGAGCTAGGACCGGCGTCCGCCGGTCAGGCGCTAGCGGGGCGTCAGGATCGTCTGCGGCGAAGGCGGCGTCGGCCGCAGCCAGGTCCGCGCGCGCTCCCGGCTGGCTCCCAGCATATGTCGGACGAAGATGCTCGCGCACCGCGCGAGGGTCAGCGGCCGGCTGACCACGCTGACCCGACCTGCCTTGATCGAGGCCAGCACCGACTCGACACTCGCCTCGGACTGCACCAGCGAGAACGTCGTCCCGAACTGCTCGTCGAAGTGGCTGTCCGAGGTCCCGATCAGCGGCAGGCCGACGGCCCGGGCCAGTTTGACCGCGGCGCGGTTGAAGTCGAGGCGGCCCGTGTAGAAGTGGCTGAACTCGATCGCGTCGAAGAGCTCGATCTCGTGCCACAGCTTCTCGCGCAGGCAATAGGAGGCCGGGAAGAATGGGTGCGGAGCCACCACGAGCCACTCGGGCGTCCGGTAGCGCCTGAGGCCCGCGAAGGTCGTGATCTTGTCCGGGGAGACGTCCGCGTTGTAGACGAGCACGTGCCGGCCCTCGACGGTGACCTCGACACCCTGGATCAGCACGATCCCGTGGTCGCGCGCGAACGCGGCCAGCTCAGCGGAGAAGGTGAGCGTGTCGTGGTTAGTGATGCTGAGAACGCGGTAGCCTTCGCGGGCCGCCCGAATGATCATCTCGCGGGCATCGTAGGGAATGAAGGGCTCCGCCTCCCGCGTATGGATGTGCAGGTCGGCGCGAAGCCCGGCGTTCATCACGGTTTGCTTCAGAGCAAGGCGGATACCAATGGGGGTCGAGGCGCAACTGCGCGTCGTTCCTGGTGTCGATTTTCCGGATGCGCAGCGAGGCGCACAGTGTGACGAGAACTTTCTTCCTTGTGGGTGGTTTATACCTGACCGCCAGTCTGACCAGGACCTCGCCGGGGTGTCATGGAAGCTCCCGATTCCGCGACTGGCACTGAACATGACGACCCGATGCTTCGTCAGTGAAATTGGGAGCTTCCGGACGCGAGCCGTGGTGGCAACTCGATTGCTGACAGGATTGCTACAATTGAGGTGAGCATGAACATTCTCAGACGCGTCGTCGGGCGCTGGCGGTCGAAAAGGCCGCGTTACGCGCTCGCCCTCGCGGGTGGCGGCGTCATCGGTGGCATGTACGAGGTCGGGGTGATCGCCGCCATCGAGGAGCGGCTCAACGGCGCGGGCGACTTCGACATCTACGTCGGCTGCAGCGCCGGCTCCGTCGTGGCGAGCCTCCTGGCGAACGGCGTCAAGGCCTCCGAGATCTATCGCATCATCGACCAGGACCTGGAGCACCCCCTGAACTTCCGCAGGGGCGCAGTCTACGCCTCGAACTCGTTTCGCCACGCCGCCGGACGCTTCGGGCGCTTGCTCTGGGCGGTCGGCAAGAACGCAATGACCGCGATGCGCGGCTCGGTCCCAGACATGCTGGCGGCCGCCGAGCGCGACCTGCCCGCCGGCTTCTTTTCCCTGGCGGCGCTCGAGCGCTACATGCGGGAGACCCTGGCCGCCGTCGGGCTACAGAACTCGTTCACCGCGCTCGAGCGGGTGCTGCTGATCCCGGCGATCGACCTGGACCGGGCACAGCGCGTGGTGTTCGGGCGCGAGAGCCTCCGCGACGTGCCGATCAGCGAGGCGGTGGCGGCCTCATCGGCGATTCCCGGCTTCTTCGAGCCGTACCCGTTGCGTGGACGCGACTACGTCGACGGGGGCGTCGGCTTCAGCGGGCATGCCGACCTGGCGGCCGAGGCGGGCGCCGACGTCGTGATCGTCGTCAACCCGCTCGTGCCCAACCCGGATGGCGGGGTCGTCCCGCTGCGCAACCGCGGCCTCTATACGATCATGGAGCAGGCCGGACGCATCTACAGCCAGAATCTCTTGCAGCTCGGCCTGTCGACGCTTCGGATCAAACATCCGCGGACCGAGTTCCATCTCATCCAGCCCTCGCGCGACGAGACGCCGCTGTTCGGCCCCTCGATGGGCTTCGAGGCCAGTCGCGCGGCGCTTCGCTTCGGCTACGAATCGACGAAGGAGTGGCTCACCGATCAGGGGCAGCCGCTGCTGCGGCGCCTTCAGTCGGTCCCATTGATGGTCTGATTGATTCAAAAGCGGCCCGCGCCCCTCGGTCACCGGCGGCCGCCGGCAAGCTTCAGCGCTTCGGGAGTCGCGCGCAGCCTTCCCATCGCGAGGACGCCGAGCGCGGGGCCGACGGCCAGCGCCGCGAAGGCCCAGCGCCAGCCGGCGCGCGCGACCAGCGGCGGCACCAGCCAGATCGAGATCATCGTGAGCGCGAAGCCGGCACACGTCTGCGTCGTGAGCGCGGTGCCGACGTACGCGGGCGGCGAGAGCTCGGTGATCGCGGTCGAGAACTGGGCGGAATCGGCGATGACCGTTACGCCCCAGACGATCGCAACCAGCAGGGTGAGGAGCGGCGGACCCCCGAACGTCAGGCCGATCGTCGCCGCGCACGCGCCCGAGAGCGCCATGGCGATCATCGTGAGCCTCGTGCGTCCCCAGCGGTCCGACGCGAGGCCGCCGGCCCAGCAGCCCAGCGCGCCGAGCGCGATCACGAAGAACGTCGCCGAGCTCGGATTGAGCCCCGCGTAGCTCCCGCCGCCGCGTGCCTCGAGGCTCGCCGCCAGGAACACGGCGATCCAGGCCCACATCGCGTAGAGCTCCCACATGTGGCCGAAGTAGCCGAAGCACGCCAGTCGCGGCGCGCGCTCGCTGAAGATCGCGGCGGCCATCCGGACGTCGAACCGTGCCGACGGAAACTGAAACGGGCCATCGGCCACCCACAGCTGGACGACGACCGCGCCGGCCAGCGCGAGACCGGAGGCGACCAGCAAGGTCTCGCGCCAGGGAAGAGCGGTGAGGCCCGACACGAGGTGTGGCGCGGCCGAGCCAACGGTGAGCGCGCCCACCAGGATGCCGATCGCCAGCCCGCGGCCCTCTCGAAACCACGTGGCCATGATCTTCATCGCCGGCGGATAGGCGCCCGCCAGGCACAAGCCGGTGGCGAATCGGAGCGCGAGCGCCGGCCCGAGACTGTCGACCCAGATGGCGAGGCCGGCATTGGTGACGGCACCGAGCACGATGCCGATCTTCATGACGGTTCGAGCCGAGAACACGTCGGGCAGGTTGACGAGGGCGCTCAGCAGCGTACCGATGATGAATCCGGCCTGGACCGCGATCGTGAGACCGGCGGCGCCGCCGTCGCCCAGATGCCACTCGCGCCGCAGCGCCGGCAGGACGGCGGAGGCGCTGAACCAGAGCGAGAGCCCGAGTAGCTCGGCCAGCGACAGGAGCGCGAGCTGGCGCGACGCTCGGGTCACGCGCTCGCTACTCGACGACGCCCTTTCGCTTGAGCTCCGCGATGTCGGCCACCGACATGCCCAGGTCCTTCAGGACGTCCTCGGTGTGCTCGTTGGGCATCGGCGCGGCGCTCCGGATCGTTCCCGGCGTGTCCGACAGCTTGATCGCGACGCCGATCTGTCGTACGCGACCCTGGGTCGGGTGCTCCACGTCGACGATCATCTTGCGGTGGTTGATCTGCGGATCGGCCACCATCTCCGGGATGTCGTAGACCTTGCCGACGCACACATCGGCCTTCACGAGCGCCTCGTACCAGTCGTCGCGGTCGCGCGTCTTGATCAGCGCCTCGATCTCGCGCCGGGCGGCCTCTTCCTCGGCGTTGGCAGCGCGCACGAGCTGGTCGGACGCGCGGGCGAAGCGCTTGAAGTCGGGCCGGCCGATCGCGTTGCAGAAGTTCTCCCAGAGCCACGGCTCGGTGCACCCGATCGTCAGCAGCTTGCCGTCGCGGGTCTCGTAGATCGCGTAGTAGGGATAGGACCCGCCTAGGAAGCCCTCGCCCCGGCGCGGGGCGATGCCGTCGCTGAAGAAGAAGCGCATGTTCGGCGTCGCCGCGAGCAAGGAGACGGTCGTGTCGAGGTACGAGACGTCGACGTGCTGGCCCCGGCCGGTGCGCTCGCGCGCGAACAGCGCCAGCACGATACCGAGCGCGCCGTGAAGGCTCGCCCCCGCATAGTCGGCGACCAGGTTCAGCGGGATCACCGGCTTGCGGTCTTTCTCGCCGATCAGGTTCAGGACGCCGGCGAGCGAAAGATAGTTCATGTCGTGGGCGGGACGGTCGCGATAGGGTCCGTCCTGACCGAAGCCCGAAAGCGAGCAGTAGATGAGCCGCGGGTTGAGCGCGCGCAGGGTCTCGTAGTCGGCTCCCAGCCGCTTCGTCACGCCCGGGCGAAAGCCCTCGACGATCACGTCGGCGTTGGTCGCGAGCTTGCGGAACACGGCCTGACCTTCCGGCGCCTTCATGTTGAGGGTCATCGACCGTTTGTTGCGGTTGACGAAGGTGTGGATCGTGCGGCGGATCCACTCGTCGCTCGTGTCACGGTGGGGCTCGGGCGTCTCGATCTTCAGCACCTCGGCGCCCATATCGGCCAGCATCATCGCCGGCAGCTCCGCCGGCGCCACACGCGCCAGCTCGAGAATCCTGATCCCGTCGAGTACGCCCATGTGCGGCTCCTGTTGGAAGGACTCTAGTCCAGATTTCCCTCGAGACGCGAGGTCAGCGCGCGGATGTCGGGAATCTCTTCGAGATGCTCGATCTGATGGGCCACACCCGCCGCCTCGTCCGGAGACAGGGCCGTCCGCGCGCAGGCCAGGAACTTGTCGCGGAGCGCGTCGTCGGAGAGCGGCGTATCCGGGTGGCCGCGCGCGCCGCGCGCCTGGGTCGCCAGGGTGCGCCCGTCGCGGAGCTTCACGGTCACGCGGCTCCACGCGTGCTGCTCGACGCCCTGGGGCAGGCCCGGGTCGACCACCATCGCGACGCGCTCCATCAGCTCGCGGGTCTCGGCGTTCGCGATCTCGCCGTCGGTGAACGAGTCGAAATCGACCCGGCCCTCGGCGAGCGCCGCGGCGGCGCAATACTGCATCGAGAACTTGCGCTCGAGCGCGGTCGTCGGCCGGGAGTGCGCCAGCACGTCGGGCACGACCCGGGTCACCCCGACCTGAACGGCCACGACGTCGCGCGAGCTCAGGCGATGCTCGGCGCGCAGATCGATCAGCGCGTCGATGGCCGAGTGCGTGAGCGCGCACGAGGGATACGGCTTCACGGCGATGCCCGATTCGAGAAGCTGCCAGCGGCGGCCGAGGTTCTCGAGCGCCTGATCGAGCCCGTGGGCGCCGCCGAAGGCCGCCGCATAGCCCTGCTTGCCCTCGATCGCGGTCTCGGAGGCCGTCATCCCTTCGCGCGCGAGCTGAGCGGCCAGGATGCCGTTCCGCGCCGCGTGGCCCGCGTGGTAGGGCTTCGTCATCGAGCCGAAGTTCTCCTTGAGCCCGGAGGCGTGGGAGGCGGCGATGGCGAGCGCGTGGCGCGTCTGCACGAGATCGAGACCCATGATGCGCGCGGTCGCGGCGGCGCAGCCGAGCGTCCCGATGGAAGAGGTCGCATGCCAGCCGCGCGCATAGTGGTCGGGGTTCAGTGCGGTGCCGAGCGCCACGTCGATCTCGAACCCGAGGATGTAGCCGAGGACCAGGGCGCGGCCGCCGGTCATCTCGGCCTCCGCGGCGGCCATCGCCGCCGACAAAAGCGGCACGCTCGGATGGCCGAGCAGCGCGAAGTTCGTGTCGTCGAAGTCGTGCGCGTGTCCGGCGGCCCCGTTCGCCAGCGCGGCCCAACCGGGCGCGATCTTCAGCGCGGTGCCGACGACGGTGGCCAGCGCGATGCCGCCCTCGGCTCGGACCACGCGCCGGACGATCTGCGCGACGGGCTCGCCGGCGCCGGCCAGCATGACGCCGAGCGTGTCGAGCGCGGCGCGGCGCACGCGGGCGATCGCTTCGGCGGGACAATCCTCGAGTGACGTCTTGACGACGAACTCGGCGAGGCGGGCGGCGGCGCTCATGAGCGGCACGATATCATGACTGCCGCGATGAGGTCTTCGTGAAGGTCCGCTTCCTGGGATCCGGGGACGCCTTCGGCAGCGGCGGACGCTTCCAAACCTGCATTCTCCTCGAGCTCAGCTCCAGCCGCGTGCTGCTCGACTGCGGCGCGTCGTCGTTGATCGCGATGCGTCGCTTCGGCGTCGAGCCCCAAACGGTCGACGCGGTGATCCTCTCGCATCTGCACGGCGACCACTTCGGCGGCGTGCCGTTTCTGATCCTCGACGCTCAGTTCAAGCGCCGGACCCGGCCGCTGACCGTGGTTGGGCCGCCCGGCGTCGAGACGCGCGTGCGTGAGGCGATGGAGGTGTTGTTTCCGGGCTCGACCCGGATCGACCGGCGGTTCGAAACTCGGTTCGTCGAGCTGGCGGATCGCGCGCCGGTCACCATGGGGCCGGTCAGCGTGACTGGATTCGGCGTGGTTCACGCCAGCGGCGCGCCGCCGTTCGCCCTGCGCGTCGCCGCCGAGGAGAAGATCATCACGTACTCGGGCGATACGGAATGGACGGAGAGCCTGATCGACGCGGCGCGCGGCGCCGACCTCTTCGTCGCCGAGGCCTACTTCTACGACAAGCGGGTCAGATACCACCTCGACCTGGCGACGTTGATGGCGCACCGCGCACGGCTCGAGTGCCGGCGGCTCGTGCTCACGCACATGGGCGAGGACATGCTGGTGCATCTCGGCGATCTGGCCGTCGAGGCGGCCGAGGACGGGATGGAGCTCGAGCTCTGATGGCCGCACTCCGGTGGGTGCCCTTGCTGCTGGCGCTCGCATCGGCGTTCGCGTTTCTGACGCTCGCGGTGCTCGCGTACAACCAGCACTTTTTTGACCTCGATCGCGACGCACACGAGCTGGTCCGCTCGGGCATCTACCCGGAGCTCAAGCCGCTGATGCAGGCGCTCAGTCGGATCGGTTCCGGCTGGGTGCTGGTCCCGCTGAGCGTCGTCGCGTACGTCTGGCTCAGGCGTCAGCGGCATCGCGCCGCGCGCTACGTGCCCGCGATGCTCGCCGGCGCGTTCGTCGCCTTCGCGCTGGCCAAATGGATCGTCGCCCGCCCGCGCCCGAAGCTCTCGCCCTACGGCTTTCCGAGCGCGCACACGTTCGGGGCTACCGTGTTCTTCGGCGGCGTGATCTACGCGCTGTGGACGACCGAGATGCGCCCGCTCTGGCGATGGATGGGAACGGCGGCGATGCTGCTGCTGATCGCGGGGGTGGCGATCAGCCGGCTCTATTTACGCTCGCACTGGCTCAGCGACGTGGCGGGAGGCCTCACCGGCGGCGCGGCCTATCTGCTGTTCGTCCTGATCGCCGTCGACCCGCGGCTTCGGCTCTCGCGGCGAGATTGAGCCGGGGGCGCGGGCCCCCGGCTCGAGCCTGCGTCAGCGCCGCTTGGCGGCGATCTTCGCGGCCGCGGCGTCGGCCTTCTTGAAGTGCGTCTCGGTGAAGCCGTAGAGATGCGCGCCGCCGGCGAAGATCTGCGCGGCGATCTCGCGCGGGACGTTCTTCAGCAAGTTCGTGGAGACGTGCGGGAAGTTCGAGTCGAAGTGCGGATAGTCGGTCGAGATGCACATGCGATCGGCGCCGATCAGCCCAGCGGTGGCCTC